>Ga0315296_10003639_pt1 | contig 12834 bp, 13 predicted proteins | sample YL17G14_18_MG_FD_203921 | JGI IMG/M metagenome (GOLD analysis project Ga0315296, IMG submission 203921) | Sediment microbial communities from Yellowstone Lake, YNP, Wyoming, USA - YL17G14_18 | ecosystem: Environmental > Aquatic > Freshwater > Lake > Sediment | place: USA: Wyoming | collected... | reverse complement strand
CCCCACAGTTCCGCGAAATGCTCTGGACACAGAACTCCATCTACATCAGCCCTCAGTAGATTTTCCTTTTTGAGGAGGGAACCACTAGCCACCACGATGCACTTCCATCCGGCAGGATAAGTGTCGCTAACAAATATTGTCCGGTCACATCCTTTCCAAATACATACTGTTTGTATCACTGCATCTATTGGAACCTTCTCTATGCGAGACATTTTCCCCTCCTTTACATTAATTCCCGTGCTATACTATACATAGATTTTTAAGGTTGTGCACGCTGTGTGCCGGAGGTTCAAGATGAGCTGCTATTTGACTAAATCAAATCCGAACATATGGAAAACGCTAGAGTATTTAAAAGGCTTGGACAGGAACATACCCGATTGGTGGTCAGACGTGTGCAAGGATGCAGAGCCCGGAGATATATTATTTATTGGGGTATCTGGAAAAGACGCAGGTATATACGCGAAGGCGACCATCATATCACGTCCACGCTGGGATACCCCAGACCGTGAATTCTATGTGAATCCTAAAAACGTAAAAGAAAGACTGGGAGCAGACATTGACACAGATTCTTTCCAAAACCTAGTACTAGAAGACCGGCCCATTCTGGAAGCTAGGTTGACTGAAATACCGGAACTTAGGCGAATGGCGAAATGGTTGCATGTCCAGGGGGCTCGCCACAGGCTTACTGAGGACGAAGCTGAAGCATTGAACGCATTGATATAGATGTCACAATAAGCCATTTTGTTAGACGGTCAAGTTGGTGAATAGATACTCTGGTGCATTATTATATACATGATATGTGCTATAATGACCCCAGAATCGCCTTCAATAACCTAATGAACTCTGCCCTCAATCGTGTAAAGAGGCTGCATAATGAAAACTCGCCGTCGGTCAACGGGGAAAAGGGCACCTTTTCACTTCATATTTCTTGCCTGCTTCCTACTCTTTGCTCTTAGTTGTACTGCTCCGGCACCACCACAAACTACACCCCCATCAGTGCCTGAACCAACCCCACAGACGCCAAGTCCAGAGATTGTCTCTGCGACCGATTACCTGAAGTCGATATCTGATGACCTCTATGAAATGTATGCAAAATTTGGCCTCGATGAAAACATTGCCGACTACATTGCCTTTGTCCAATCGTTACCTAAAGATTTGGCTAACTATGCTCTCACCAACAAGCTATGCATCCAGGACCAGAAACTCACCGACTTGGAAAAACAGTTCTTACAAGAGCCAGGCCAGTATCTTCAGCAGATGTTCGACAGCTACATGTCTGAGATACACGAGATTGACCCGGACATGGCTACTCAATTGGAGAAACTACCCTATTTCAGGACGCTGGAAATAGAGGACATAGAGGTCTTAGAAGATGTTCTTTACTTAGCAAGCAATCCTCAATATAAGTCTACGTTAGAAAAAATATATGGCGAAGGTATAGAAAGAAAGATGTGGCCTGTTGCTTTAGAAGCAATGGTATGGAGGGGTATGAGGAGTGATAAAAATGAGTTTGATGTAAATAATCCTTTGGAAGGCTCTGACCTAACAACACTCACACGACTGGCTGAATTCCAGGAAAAGTATAACGAACAGATGGACGAGATAGAACCAGTGGAGGGCAAGAAACCACAAATAGTGGGAATCAGTGAAATTTGTGAAACGATGGGCTGGCTAAAGAAAACCGACGATGATATCAGATTTGACTATGCTCTTATGCGTTGGGTTTTGGGGGTTAGTGCTGTAAAGCTAATTGGGGGGGAAAGCCCTGAAGTATTTGACCATGTTAAATTAGCGCAAGAAGAAGGCTTGGAAGTCTGGCTTGCGTTTCCCCCTGCATCGTTAGTAGCCTCAAATCCTGATATATCAGTCGAGGACTATTGTAAGCAACTGGCTGGATTTGCTCAAGCCGCAGAAAGAGCTAAAGTCAAAGTTCTGATTGTTGGTTATGAGGTTGACATGCACCTGAAGCGCTTTGACTACAAGACAGGTGCCCTGAGGGAAGCCGTTGATGAAATGGTGAAAACGGCACGGCAGAACTACCATGGACTAGTGACTTACGGCACCTGGGATGGCCCTCTTGATATCTGTAATGTTAACTGGGAACCGATGGACATTATTTTCCCGCAACTATACAAATCAGACGGTACGAGCGCATCAAACGCTACGAAGGAACTGACCGACAGTGAATATCTCAGTATCATTAACAAATGGAAGAACAAGATACTAGGGAAGCCTATGGCTATCGCGGAGTTTGGAAGTGTAACTGTGAGTGAAGGTGCAGCCATAGGTCCTTGTTCCGGCCTTCTGAAGACAAAGCCGTATCAGTATAATACTCAGGCACAGGCTGACTCTATTGAAAGACAACTTAGAGTTCTGTTCAAGGCAGATATTTACGGAATTTTTCTCCATCGCTGGGATAATAGTGGTCCGGGCCCAGTAAAGGATTGGGAACAAGTTGGATATGGCATCTGGGACTACAAGAGCCAAGAGCCAAAACCTAGCTTTTGGTCAGTGTACAAATACTACAAGGAAAGATAAGATAGCCTATTAGCGATGGCATCTAATCCACTCCCCACTCTTAGCTTTCTAACATGTCATCCAACAAAACATCTTTTTGTTCATTGGATCTTCTTTTAGCAAATCGTTATGCTGTCTGTCTTTCGGTGTGTATGTTGGTGTAAATCGGCAGAAAACCCGGAATTGGCAGGCTACAAGGTGCTTTCGGTACGAAAGTCCCTTTTCGGCATCGCCGCAGTAACCAGCACCAAGCAGTCTTCAGTCCCGTTGTTTACAAGACTGTGAGATACTCCGTAAGGAATCCAGATGGCGTCACCAGTCGTCACCTGTTGCTCATCATCGCCAACTTGCATTAAGCCCTGTCCGGCAATAATGTAGTAAATTTCCTCATAGGGGTCAATGTGCGGCTCCAATACTCTATTCGGCTTCAAGACAGCGTGAGCCAAGAATAGTATTCCCTGCAATTCCGTGCCATCGAACAACATGGTCGCCATCCCTCCGCCATGAGCTATATACCAGCGGTGACGCACTTCTTCAGTTTCCAGATTTCTGACAATCATGATTTTTGCTCCTTAGTTGTCACTATAGAACAGTGGGGTTACTTCTGTGTCTTGGTGGTGAATGTCTCACCGCCTGTGTTTATGACAATGGTGCCATTAACGTCCGTGCCGTATATCTTGGCACCAATCTTGGCCAGAGAATCCAGCGTCTCTTGGTGGGGATGACCGTAGCTGTTACCTGTCCCAGCCATATAGACGGCGACCTCCGGTGTTGTCAATGCCAGGAAGTCTGGGGAAGAAGCTGTCCTGGAACCGTGGTGTCCCACTTTAAGTATGTCTATATCCGGCACTGGTATATCCGACGCAGTGAGCATAGCTCCCTCGGCTTCTTTTTCAGCATCCCCCATGAACAGAAAATCGATTGTGTTATAGCTAAGACTTAGAACGATGCTGTTGTTGTTTGTTGTGCCAGCTAGAGTTCTTGGATTAAGAACCAAGAAGGTAAGTGCACCAGCAGCAATTCTGTCTCCTCGTTTTGCAATATGGACCTGTGCTCCTTCGCTGTTCACTGCGGTCATGAAGTTCGTATATGTCTTAGATTCGCTGGTTTCTCCGTTGTGCCATATTTGCTCAACCTGAAAAGCGTTGAGAACATCAATAAGCCCACCTATATGGTCCGCATGGGGGTGGGTAGCTACCATAACCTCAAGCGCCCCGTCTACATATTTGTTTAGATATGCGGTTACACCGGGCGATTTGTCTCCACCGTCAATCAGAATTTCTGTGTCTCCCAAATCCACGAGTATTGAATCTCCTTGACCAACATCTATAAAGTGAACTTTTAGCTCCTCTTCTGTGGGCGGAGGAGTAGACGGAGTGGGAGTGGGCGTTGGTGAGGATGGACTTGGTGGAAGTGACGGTGCACCGCAGCTAGCTAGAATCAAAACAAGGCAGGTCAGCACAATTGAGATAACTAATCTTTTGATTCTCATTTGCCAATAATCCTAAACTTTGCCATGGTCAGCTTGTTTTTTGACTATCCGCATAGAGGTAACTATTATACCACTATTAAAAAGGGATGATAGAATGGGTTAAGGTGTTGGTCAATGAGTAAATATGGCAGTTGGGCATTATTTCTGGTAAAGTCATTCTTGTCCCTCATCGCTCTAGCCCTACTCACCATTGTAATCCACGAGGGTGCTCACTATATTGCTGCTCTCATAATGAAGGTACCTATAGCGTCCTTTACCTGGTTTGACCCTCGCTACCTTGCCCCTGTATTTGTTTCAGGTTCTACAGAATATGGATTAGGGGTGAAGGTAGTGAGTTACGCCGGGGGCTTGGTTACTGGAGTGTTATTATTAGTAATCTTGGCTTTGAAAAGAGATTGGTTTAAGCAGTCCTTATATCGGTGGTTACTTGGACTCTATATAGCTACATTCGGCTTCTGGCAAATCTGTCAAGGTATCCTAGAGGGAGCGTTTCACGATGTGTATATCTCAGACGCTACCAATGTTTTTGGCTTAAGTTATTGTATAGGCTATGCGTCTGCGCTTTTGGGTACGGCCTTGTATTGGGTATTCGCACCCGGGCTAAAGGACCTAATAGTCAGCGAGCAGGGTAAGAGAACTTCTACTTGGAAAGTGTCTAAGATCAAATAATCGGCGAAGAGGTATTATCAACAATCCATCGGAAAGTGTGATTGTTGTGTTGAAACCCTGACCTTCAGCAAGTGGCAGTGGGGGTGGCGAGCACGTAAATAGACTGCCTGGGGCTCATATGGTAAGGCCGCCGGAAGGCAAAACGTCCGTTGGCCTAGTCAAGATCCAGGTGCTCCCTGATAGCTTCGTGCACTTTATACCGCAGTTGGGAGTCTTCTAGATAACCCAGCAGGCCCTTAAGCCTCTGCTTTGAGATAGTCCTTATCTGATGAGCCATAATAATCGAGTCCAACGGCTGACCTGCTTTTCCTTGAGGAAGGAAGACCTCAGAAGGATACAAGCGGCGCTTGGTTGAAGTGAGGGGCAGAACCGTGACATTAGGCATTACTTGGTTAAATTCTTCGTTGCTCGCTATGAGCACCGGTCGTGTCCCTTTTTGTTCGGCTCCTGCTACAGGGTCGAGGTTAGCCTCCATAACAGCCCACTGGAAGACTGTCATCAGCCTATCCTCCCAGCAGTTTCGCCATCGGCAGACTGAAAAGCAACCTCAACCTCGTGGATATCTTTAAGTAGCACGGGATCTTTGGCACCTTCTTCCCATCGGGCTTGTCGTGCCTGCCTCCGTAACTCCTTCAGTTCTTTGACCAACGCCCGCTCGACTAAAACGTTTTTGCTCGGTGCTACTCCCTCAGCCATAGCTTTATCCAGGGCAGCAAGGACATCGGGATGCAAATTAAAGGTGGCCTTTTTTGTCTTTCCGCTCATATATATCTAACCTCCCTCTTCACATCTGTAACTGTATCCACTTTGTATGATAGCACTAGCTTCCATATTATGCAAGTCTCATGAGGAAGTCCCATTGTATTGTATGCCCAGCACTATGTCATGCTTCAGCGTAATCTTCTTTACACCGCGATAACCCGGGCGAAGAAACTGGTGGTGCTGGTTGGGAGCCGACGGGCCATCGCTATGGCCGCCAGGAATAGCCGGGTCCAGCACAGGTACACCGCCCTGGCTACGAGATTGGCAACTGCTGGCGTCTAACTACATCCCTCTGGTGGAGTCGGCTTTTCTAGCTCTTACCAATGCGGAACATCTTGGTCCCACAGGCAGGGCAGACACCCTGAGTGGCCGGCTTGCCGTTCTTCATTGTGATGGCCCTGGCGTCTTTCATTTCCTTCTTGGCCCGGCATTTCACACAATACGCCTGCATCGTAGTCCTCCTTGTGTCATTCCTGAGTCAACCTAGCAAATAAGCCTCACTCTTGTCAAGGTGAGTCAGGTAAAAGATTGTCCAAAATTGCGACAAAAACCTCTTGACAACCTGCCACATATCTGTTACACTTGTTCTATAGAACGTGAGTAATAGGAGGCCGTAATGGATGAACTGTCGCCAAAAAGAAAGCGGATCCTGGATTTCATCGCGAGCTTTTTTGAGAGGAAGGGCTATGCCCCGTCAGTAAGAGACATTGTCAAGAACTGCGACATCAGCTCAGCGTCAATCGCCCAGTACCACCTCAATGTCCTTGAGAAGCAAGGACATATCCGCCGCGAGCCTGAAACACCCAGGAGCATCAGCCTGACCCACAAGAGGCAGACTGAGGCCGCTGTGCCGCTGCTGGGCAGCATTTCTGCCGGTGAGCCGATTCCCGTCCCCACAGAAGATACCTGGCACACCGTTGCCCTTGACATGGTGGATGTCCCGGCCAAGTTCCTGCCGCCGGGGGCCCAGGCCTACGCCCTGCGGGTAAAGGGGACCTCCATGATCGACGCCCTGGTGGATGACGGTGATATTGTTGTTCTTGAGGCTACCAGCACCGCCGATGACGGACAGATGGTAGCCGCCTGGCTGACCGATAGGCAAGAGGCTACCTTGAAGAGGCTTTACTGGGAGCCGGGGCGCATTCGGCTCCAGCCGGCGAACCGGAACATGGCGCCTATCTACGTTGAACCGGACAAGATCCAGGTTCAGGGTAGAGTTATCGCCGTCCTGCGAAGGGTTAAACAGGAAAAGGCAGGAGCTTATGCTGAAGGAGGAGCACTCTAATGCTGTGGGAGCTTCATATCAGGAATCTCGCCGTGATTGACGACCTGAGGTTGGAGTTTGGAGAAGGGCTAACCGTCCTGAGTGGCGACGAGGGTGCGGGCAAGTCTTTACTGGTGGACGCCCTCTGCCTGTTAACAGGAGGGAAGGCGTCTACCGCCTTGATCCGCAGCGGCGCATCCACCGCTCTGGTTGAAGGCATATTTCATGTCCCGCCCGATAGCGGTGATTTGGCTTTGGTCCTGGAAGAGGCCGGCCTCGGTATTGAGGCGGATGGCAGCCTTATCATCGCCCGGGAGATACACGAGCAGGGCAGGTGCGCGGCCAGGGTAAACGGTCGGGCAGTCCCCGTGTCCCTGCTCCGTGAGTTAGGGCAAAGGCTTATGGATATCCACAGCCAGATGGAGCACCTCTCCCTGCTTGGTTCGCAGCGTCAGATGGACCTTCTTGACGGCTATGGCGGGCTGTTGCCGCTGCGGAGCAAGTTAGCGGGCAAAGTATCAGAGTTGCGCGAGAAGGCTCGTGAGCTCAGTCTCATGTCTGGCGAGAGTCCGCAACGGGAGCGTGAACTGCTGGAGTACCAGGTTACCGAGATTGACCGGGCCAATATCCAGCCGGGTGAAGACGAGACCCTTGAGCGGGAATATCGCATCCTGCAGCGCGCTCAGGAACTCAAGGAGCAGTGCTACGCTGCCTGCAGCATGCTCTACACTGATGAGCGCTCAGCAACGGGGCTGGCGCATCAGGCGATAAAGGCTCTGCAGAGGGCGACGCCCATTGATCCGGCTCTGCAATCACAGGTCGAGGGGCTTGAGTCCGCGGTGGTGGAACTGGAAGAAATAGCTCGAGGTCTGAGCCGCTACACCGAGGAAGTCGGAGACAGCCCTGAGCGCCTTCAGCAGGTGGAGGAAAGACTTGACCTCCTCCGCCAGCTCAAGCGCAAATACGGGCCGACCCTGGAAGATGCGCTCCGATTTGCTGACGAAGCCAGAGGAAAGCTCCAGGGCCTTGAATCACGGGAGGAGCAGCGCCGCCAGCTGGAGACTGGGTGTCAAAGGTTGCGAGCTGAAGCCGGTGAGCTGGCGCAGAGTCTTTCCCTTGCCAGGCAGGAGGCTGCTCGCAGACTGGCAGAACTGGTAAATTCGGAGCTTTCCGAGCTGGGCATGGCCTGGGCCAGGTTCGACATTAGCCTGACCCGGGAAGAATGTAAAGGCGGATTGCCAGCTTATCAGAGCGCCTACTCCTTCAGCCAGCACGGCATCGACCGGATCCAGTATCTGGCGAGCACCAATCCCGGTGAGCTGCTGCGGCCGCTGGCCGACATCGTCTCAGGTGGTGAGACCTGCCGCTTCATGCTTGCCCTGAAGACGGCGGTGCGGCAGACTGATTCGATACCCACCCTGGTATTTGACGAGATCGATGTCGGGGTAGGCGGGCGCAACGCTCACGTCGTCGGCAAGAAACTGGCTGCCCTGGCCCGAAACCGGCAGGTAATCTGCATCACCCACCTGCCCCAGATTGCCTGCTTTGGAGATAAGCACTATCGGGTGGTGAAGGATGTATCCGCGGCCCAGGCGGTCGCCTATATTGAGCATCTGCAGGGAGACTCCCGAGTTCGGGAGTTGGCAGCCATGCTGGGCGGTACAAGGAAACCGATGCTGGAAAGCGCACAGGAGCTACTGAAACGCGCTGGAGAAAACGACGAACCGGAGCTCGCTGGTGTATCTGGAGCAACGCATGAGCAGGAGGTAGAGAGATGGTAAAGAACACTACAGGTAATAACGGGAGTGGTGACGGCAAACTGAAAGCGCTTGAGGATGCCATTGGTCAGATCGAGAAAAGGTTCGGCAAAGGGGCCATCCTTCGCATGGGAGAATCAAGTGCCCGCATGGCAGTAGAGGTCATCCCCAGTGGATCGCTATCCCTCGACCTGGCGCTGGGTGTAGGCGGCATACCACGGGGCAGGGTAACCGAGATTTTCGGCCCGGAGTCATCGGGCAAGACCACTCTTGCCTACCACGTGGTGGCCGAGGCCCAGAAAAGAGGGGGAACAGCCCTCTATATCGACGTGGAGCATGCAGTTGACCTAACCTACGCCGCCGGTTGCGGGGTGAAGATTGAAGACCTTCTCATCTCCCAACCTGACTGGGGCGAGCAGGCGCTGGACATTGCTGAGGCAGTGGTGCGCAGCGGCGCCGTAGATGTGGTGGTGATTGACAGCGTGGCAGCTCTGGTGCCCAAAGCCGAGGTCGAGGGGCATATGGGCGATTCGCACATGGCCCTCCAGGCCCGGCTCATGTCGCAGGCGCTGAGAAAGCTGTGCAGCGTCATTGCTAACAATCATACTGCGGTCATCTTCATCAACCAGCTCCGGGAGAGGGTGGGCATCCGCTTTGGCAATCCCGAAACGACCTCGGGCGGAAGGGCGCTGAAGTTTTATGCCACGGTGCGGATTGACCTGAGGATAAAAGGCACTGTAAAGGATGCTGAAAGCGTGGTTGGCCATCTTGTCTCAGCCAAGGTGGTGAAGAACAAGGTGGCGCCTCCCTACCGCCAGGCAAGGTTTGATGTCATGTTTGGCCAGGGTATCAGCCGTGAAGGAGAAATCCTTGACCTTGGCGAGGGGCTGGCCATACTGAGCAAGAAAGGTTCCTGGTACCAGTGGGACGGGCAGCCACTTGGACAGGGCCGAGAGGCGGCAAGGAGGTTTCTCAGAGAGCGTCAGGATATTGCCCGGCAGATTGAGGACCTCATCCGGTCCAGGGCGGCAGCCCCTGCTTTCCGAATGGCGGAAACAGACGTTTACCGTGTTCAGAAGCCTGACAATCAACTCGGCTCGGGAGGCAATCACCAGGGCGATGCTGCGGCAGAGGCTACCACCGCGGACATGTTTGATGCCGAGGAATGGCAGAACCAGAATTAAACACGAGAGGCATTCACTGCCGCTGAAAACAGGGTTTGTGTGTAATGGGGGATACCATGCCAGAGCACAGGGATTTGAACCTCCAGAATTTCTTGCATGCTGCGGGTCCCGACTTGTTGGAGCAGTACTTCTTGAGGTTGTTCCGGCGAGCGGAGCTTCCTCCATATCTGGTGGGCATGAACCCCGACTATGTCCTGTTTCTACTGGATCAGATCGAAGAGCCGCTGAGGGCGGTAATCCTGGAAGACTTCCGCAGGGTGAACGACATCTGCCATCGGGACCTCGGCCTCCCGCTCACCGTGGCACAGTGTTTCCATGTGCCGGTGCCGCCTGACCAGAAGCCTCAAACCATTGCCATCAGGCTCTTTCTTGACCACCCCAAAGCCTTTAACCTTGCCTGGGCACTCTATTCGCATCAGGCTTCGTGGGGCAACATCAGCCAGCACTGGCTCCAGCAGCCTGCTGTGCGACTGGACAATGAGACAATCACCCGCTTTACTAAAGAACTGGAGACTTTCTTCGTAGGCCGCAACCAAGGTAGCGAGTGCCGTGTCAGCTTCTATGACCTGGGCGAACAGGTTGTCATTCTGGTGCTCCATGGCTCCCATATCCGCACTGTCACCTGCTGGCAGGGTCGTGAACTGGCAGTGAATTGTTTTCGCCAGGCTTGTGACGATGTCCTCATATATGACAAGCATCGGGCTGTCCTTTCGGTAAAGGCTTTCAGCAGAATAGAACGCGACCACTACATACACTGCTTTGCCAGTCTGGTGCTGGGCAATATTGCGCTGGCTGCTGACCCAGAGCGAGACCTCATCTACACCCTTGAACCTCTGCAGGAAGGTAATTTTACATGGTCTAGTAGCGGTCCAATAAGTGCTGTAGAGCGTGTCGGGGCAAAAATCAGGATGCCTCAGCAGGGATCGCCGGTGGTGACCATAGAGGGCGATGGAATTGACATCGCCGGGGGAGAAGTGATGGCTGTTAAGTTAAAGTTCACCGTGAGTGAGGACGGCAAACGTGATACGGTTACATTTACCATCGCCCCACCTTGCATTAGCAACCTGGTTAAGAAAAGACACGCCGATGTGATTGCCAGTTACCTGAGAGAGAAGGGGATATTATTGAGATGAACAGATGGCTATGGCGCCGCCTGGAAATGAGTCCGGACTGGATATTTTATGAATGGGAGCTCCGGATGTACTGCTGGGACTTCAACGCGATGCTGAGCCAGGGACTGTTAGTTCGTGACCTCGAGGCAGAGAAGGCGGAAATCTGCTTTACCAGATACGGACAGCGCCTGCATCTGGTCAGAACTGATAATGCGGTCTTCGGTGCCGATACCGAAAACCCCGATGAACCGGTTGCCGAGCTTGACCCGGACGAACTGATACAGTACCGGTTCAATATTGACCGCTGGCTTAGCCTGATACGGACAGCCAACGGGCTGTATGGAGCATTTTGCCGGCTGGATAGGAGGCTCTTCTTCCTTGGCGAGAAGAAAGAAAGCGGAGAGACACTCGGCTTCGTAATCGGGTTCTTTACCCGGGCGGGCCAAGCGTTGAATCTTCTTCTGAGTCTGCCTTCGCGGCTACCCGCCGACTTCGATGGCATTGTTGTTGCCACTCTTCTCTTTGACGGATTACCCCTGCAGGAGATAGCAAACCTGGAGCGGCTGGGGATATTCTGGGCACCGCGGCTGGACAGCGAGACTCTTCATATTCGTCATCAGACCTGCAGAACAGGCCGTAAGGTGCCGCCTGGGTCTTTCTCTGCTGGGGAAATAGAAGGGGAAAGCCAGTTCTATGGCTTCAAGTGCCGAGTGCCGGTCTGCATCACCGGCGACATAACAAAGTCAGGCAACAACGTTGTCCTGGTGGGGAGCACGGCAGTCGAGATTGGAGACACGCCGTTTCTGCTTTTCCTCCGTCTTATAGTGGAACTTCGCCGAAAGAAAATGGGCACGGTGTCGAAGGTACAACTGAAGAGCGAAGGTTATCTCAGTGAAGACGTCGAGTTTCAGCAGATCCGTCGGCTTCGTGAATGCTTTGTTCGTGCCTTGGGAGACTTGGAGCCGAAGGACTTTATTGAGGGTTATCGACCAAAGACATTGAGGGTGTCGGTGCATCCGGCACTGGTGTCGTGGGACGAGCAAAAGCTCCTAGCTCATGACAATTCCAGGGTACGAGAGTTTGTAGAGCAGCTACTTCAATGGGCTAAAGCAAATTCGTCTCTGGCCAGCTAGGCTAGGAAGTCCCCGCCAGCGCTAGCCACAAAGCCTTGTTGACTCCGAGGCAAGTATGGTAAAATCAGTCAAGGATTCAGTGAGGCAAGTGGCAAAACCGACAACCTGACTGGTCGTGAAAGAGGTCGGTTTCCTGCCGGTTTTAGCTTCAAAAGCGGTCAAAAACAGGGCTCAGCAGTGGCGTGTCCTTCCAAGCAGGTTGTCGCGGGTTCGAGTCCCGTCTCCCGCTCCACAAAGCTAAACGACAACCTGCCTAGGTCTAGGGGACAAAGCTAGAGCAAAGCTGATGGCGACAACCTGCCTAGGCAAAAATAGAAGATATTAATGGGCCGACCGCAATGAAAGGTGAGACACAATGATAAGGCAATCGGGTTACGAGACGTCGTTGATGGGCTTCTATTCTCGCTTCAGGCTGAAGGAAAGTCGGTTCGCACTCAACAATATTGTCACCATGAATATTGAACTGCATACTGCCTCTTTGTGACTTTATGCTTTCTTCTGACTTTGGGCACTTTGCTCTAATATTACCAGTATTAGGTCGAGAAGTTCAATAAAGTCAATCCCGTGTATGTCAGAGTGGTCCAGTCTTGCCGGCAAAGAGGCGTTACCGCCGGGGGACAAAAGGGCGGATTGTGCAGTGCGTGCAATAGACAAACTCAAGCTAGTTAACTAGAGTACTATTAGAAGCGCTCGCTAACTGCGATAGAGGTCTTAATAGCATGCATTTCAGGACCTGCTGCGGAAAGTCATCCCTCAATGTGGGGCTACCGGTCTGGCCTGCCAGAAGAGTCTTGGTCATCGAGCCACTTAGGACTTTGGTAAGGCTGCGTTTCCAGAAAAGGAGTTAAGTGTGATCTGGCTAGGCACTTCTACCATCACCGTTGTCCCTTTACCTGGTGTTGACTTCACCTCAAGCGTACCACACAGCAGCTGCGCCCTCTCCT
>Ga0315296_10003638_pt1 | contig 12834 bp, 10 predicted proteins | sample YL17G14_18_MG_FD_203921 | JGI IMG/M metagenome (GOLD analysis project Ga0315296, IMG submission 203921) | Sediment microbial communities from Yellowstone Lake, YNP, Wyoming, USA - YL17G14_18 | ecosystem: Environmental > Aquatic > Freshwater > Lake > Sediment | place: USA: Wyoming | collected... | reverse complement strand
GGGCTTGGCGAGCAGTGGGAAATGTTTTGAATAAAAACAGGAATCTAAAAATTCCCTGTCATCGAGTTATTAAATCTAATGGAAAAATTGGGGGTTACAATCGCGGAATAAAAAACAAAATTGCCCTTCTCAAAAGAGAGGGCATCGGAATAAAAAATAAAAGAGTTATTTTTTAATTTCCTCTACAATTTTGGCAAAAATTTCGGGCTGATTTTGAGCAAGTTGAGCTAAAATTTTACGATCGAGTTCAATCTTTTTTTGTTTTAAGCCATAGATAAATTTACTATAAGACAAACCGTGCTCTCGGCAAGCAGCATTAATTTGAATTTGCCACAATCTTCGAAATTCTCTTTTTTTCCTTTTTCTATCTTGATAAGCATGGGTCCAAGCATGAAGCAGGGCTTCCTTTGCCGCCCTCAATCTTGATTTCCTTCCCCAACGGAAACCTTTGGTGTATTTTAACAACTTTTCTCTTCTTTTGTGTGAAATTTTACCACTTTTTACTCTAACCATGAATTAGTTTTTTAATTTTTTTAGCTTCTGATTTTGAAAGGGGAATCCACTTCCTTGATTTTCTAATTTTCTTCCCCGATTTTTTTGCTCGATAATGATTAAGACCGGTCGGTCTTCTTAAAATTTTGCCGGTTTTGGTAAATTTGAAACGTTTTAAAATTGATTTCCTTGTTTTCATAAGCGCGATACCAATATGCTAATGCATACGAATTATACGAATATTAGTATCATTAGTATCAATTCGTATATTAGTATCGATTATTGCTTTGTTATTATCATTATAAAACCCCTCGTTTCTCTTTTTAATTCCCTTTCAATTTTAAGGGGAACTAATTTCTCTAAAATTTCTAAAAATTGCTTCATCTTTCCTTTAGCAAAATCACCTAATGCTTTTTGTCTACCTTTTAAAATCAATTCTACTCTAACCTTGTATCCTTTTTTCAAAAACTTTTCGGCCTGTTTAGCTTTAGTTTCCAAATCATGTGGCGAAATTGCAAAAGAAATTCTTACCCCTTTAAGTTCTCCCGCTTTTGTTCTTAACTTCCTTTCTTTTTTCTGAAGCGAATAAAGGTATTTTCCATAGTCTCCTATTTTACAAACCGGCGGTTCAACTTTTTCTGTTACCTGAATTAAATCTAAATTGCGCTCTTGGGCTAATTGGAGCGCTTTTTCTAAAGGAAAAACTCCCAATTGTTTTCCGGTTTCATCGATTAATCTGACTTCTCTTGCCCTTATTTGATTATTGATAAACGGTTGTTTCAAATACTATAAACTAACAACTAATAATTAAAAACTAATTTTGGTGGAGACGGGGAGGATGAGCTCCCATCCAGAAATTCTCCTGGGAATGGTCACTACAAGCTTAGCCCAATTTAGTAATTAGTAGAAAGCTTTAATTGGGCAAGAGCTTTCCACTTTTTGATCCTTAATCTTCGATAACTTCCCGGATCAAAAAAGTTATCTATCTTGATTAAATGACACTAACTTTAGTTATCAAGACTGGCTAAAGTCAGCGCTGCGATTAGACGTAAGCTAATGCAGGTTTTAGTGCTAAGTTGGCACTTTTTATTTTCAGAGTTTACGAGATCTGACTCGGCTTGCCCCATCCTATTTAAATTCCTGTCAAAACTTCTCGTCCCCTTATGAAATCTCGCCCCCCAAAGCTCTTTTAATTTTTCTTTCAACCTCTCTTTTTTTAATTTGTTCTCTTTTATCGAATCTCTTTTTTCCTTTGGCAATGGCAAAATCTAACTTTATCTTGCCACTTTTTGTAGTATATAATTTCAAGGGTATTAAAGTCAAGCCCCTTTGTTGTGATTTCCCGATTAAATATTTGATTTCTGATTTTTTCAACAGAAGTTTTCTTGGTCTTTCCGGATTATAATTTGAAGGAGCATTTTTTGGCTGATAAGGGGAAATATTTGCTCCAACCCAAAAGGCCTCTTCATTCTTCAAAATGATAAAGTTTCCAGCTAAATTTACCCCCTTTGTCTTCAAAGATTTTACTTCTTGGCCAATTAAAACAACTCCTGCCTCAAATTTTTCCAAAATCTCGTAATTGAAATAGGCTTTTTTATTTTCGGCTAAAATTCTCACGCTTTTATTTTAACAAAAAATGAGATAAAATAAAAATAATGATTCGAGAAAAAATCTCAAAATTGATTCAAAAATCAATAAAAGAACTTCAAAAAGAAGGAACTTTTCCGGAATTTGAGGTTCCAGAGATTGAGGTTGAATATCCTAAAGAGAAAGCTCATGGCGATTATTCGACAAATATAACAATGGTAATTGCAAAATTGATAAAGAAAGAGCCGATGGAAATAGCCACTTTACTAGGATCTAGGGTACAGGGTCTAGGGTCTAGATTTTTTGAGAAAGTCGAAGTTGCTGAGCCGGGGTTTATTAATTTTTTTCTTTCGAAAGAGTATTTACAACAACAAGTGGGAGAAATTTTAAAACAAGGAGAAAAATTTGGAAATTTAAAAACTGGGAAAGACAAAAAATTACAGGTTGAATTTATCTCGGCAAATCCTACGGGACCCTTAACCGTTGGTAATTCAAGAGGTGGTCCTTTTGGAGATACTTTGGGAAACGTTTTGAAAAAGGCCGGTTTTGAAATTGAGAAGGCCTATTATATTAATGATTATGGAATGCAGATTCTTGCCTTGGGACATTCAGTTTTGAAAGATAGCGAAGCAAAATATAAAGGAGATTACATTGATCATTTAAACAAAATTATAAAAGAAAAGGATACCTACAAGGCCGGTGAAAAGGCAGCTAAAATCATTATTAAAGAAATGATTAAGGGAACGACCGATCGAATGGGCATTAAATACGACAAGTGGATTTCAGAGACAAAACTTCATAACTTAAGTTTTGTAGAAAAAATTTTGGAAATATTAAAAAAGAAGAATTTGCTTTATGAAAAAGAAGATGCTTTGTGGTTTAAATCTTCAAAATTTGGCGACGAAAGAGACAGAGTTTTGGTCAAAAAAGACGGTTGGAAAACATATTTAGCCGGAGACATTGCCTTACATTATTATAAATTTGAAAAGAAAAAATTTGATAAGGTAATTAACATCTGGGGAGCAGATCATGCCGGAGACGTTCCGGGTTTACAGGCCGGAGTTTCAGCCATTGGTCACACAGGAAAATTGGATATCATTTTATTGCAGTTTGTCACTCTTTTTGAAAAAAAGGAAAGGTTGAAAATGTCAAAAAGGTTAGGAATTTATGTGACAATGGACGAACTTCTTAATGAGGTAGGAATCGATGTGGCACGATTTTTCTTTTTACAAAAATCGGCTGATACTCATTTAAATTTTGATTTAAATTTAGCCAAAGAACAATCAGAAAAAAATCCGGTTTATTATGTCCAATACGCCCATGCCCGCATTTGCAGCATCCTGAAAAAATGCCAAATGAAAAATGAAAAGTTTAAAATGAAAATTCAAAATTTAAAATCGTTAAATCATCCGAGCGAATTAGAACTTATGAAGCAGTTGATTAAATTTCCTGAAGTTATTGAAGATACGGCTAAGGATTATCAAGTTCAAAAAATTCCCCAATATGCTTTGGATTTGGCTGCGGTTTTTCACCGATTTTACCGAGACTGTCGAGTATTAACAGAGAACGGGTCTCTGAGAAAAGCTCGGTTGGCATTAGTTTTGGTCACAAAAATAGTTTTGAAAAACATTTTAGATTTAATGGGAATTTCCGCTCCTGAAAAAATGTAGAATGAACCCGTGCAACCTGTTGAAAAATTTTTGAAATTATGGTAAATGGAAATTGAATCGCTCTTTGAAAATGTGGTGAGTCAAAATGGAGGGGAAAAACCTAAGTAAAGATTATGGTTGGGGAAGAGGCGAAGAATCAGAAAGAAAGGTTTGCCAGGCGTTAGAGGAATTAAAAGCCGAAAGAATGATTAAAAATTTCGGACAAAGTTTAAGGTTTTACCAAGAGGATTCGTCAGGAAGAGATGTTTTAATTACTACTAATAATGACAAAGTAATTTGGCTTCAGGTTAAAAGTAGCTTCAGTCCGTTGGATAAGAAGAAATATTTGAGACGAGGGATTCATTATATCGCCGTTGAAGAAAAATCTTTGCTAGAAATAAAAAAAGAAGTTTTGGGAATTCTCAATAAAGCAAGAAACTGGAAAAGAAGACCGAAAAGAGAGACAAAAGTTGAAGTTTCAATTTAATCAAGAGCCGCCTTTTGGCGGTTTTTTATTTGAAAAAAATGAGTTAAAATGATATTTTAAAATTATGGAACTTAATTTCCCGAAATTAGAAGGAAAAATATTGAAGTTTTGGAAGGAAAACAAGATTTTTGAAAAGAGTATGTTGCAACGGAAGAAAGCTAAGAAATTTGTATTTTATGATGGTCCGATTACGGTTAATGCCTTGCCTGGAATTCATCATGTTTTGGCTCGAATTTTTAAAGATTTAATTTGCCGATATAAAACGATGCGAGGATTTCGAGTTGAAAGAAAAAATGGTTGGGATACTCATGGGTTACCGGTCGAATTAGAGGTAGAGAAAGAATTGGGCTTTAAAACCAAAAAAGATATTGAGGAATATGGGATAGCTAAATTTAATCTGGCTTGCAAGAAAAATGTTCAAAAATATATTCCTTTCTTCAAAGATTTTACTGAGAAAATTGGCTACTGGGTTGATATGGAAAACTCTTATATTACTTATGAAACAGACTATATCGAAACCATTTGGTGGATTATAAAACAAATTTATAAAAAGGGATTATTATACAAAGATTACAAAGTTGTTCATTATTGTCCGAGATGCGGAACGAGTTTATCAACTCATGAAGTAGCTCAAGGGTATCAAAGAATTAAAGAACCCGCTATTTATATTAAATTTAAAGTTAAACCGAAAAATTCCGAATGGCAAAATACCTCCATTCTCGCCTGGACTACTACTCCTTGGACTTTACCAGGAAATGTTGCTTTGGCAATTAATCCGGATATGGAATATATTTGTATACCTGATTATGAAAAAGAGAATCATTGGTTGGTTTTGGGTTTTGAAAACTTCAAAAATCTTTTAGCTAAAGGAGCATTTAGCGGAAAATACAAAGAGAGATTCCAAGATAATCCTCGACCCTGGGAAGGGAAAGACGTTGATATCTTTAAAGGTTCGGAAATGCTTGATGTTGAATACGAACCCCTGTTTAAGTTTACCGAACTTAATAAATCTGCCTGCAGAGTGATTCCCGCCGATTTTGTTTTAGCCGAAGAAGGTACCGGAGTTGTTCACATCGCCCCGGCTTTTGGAGAAGAAGATATGGAACTAATAAAAATGCAAAATGCAAAAATCAAAAATCAAGATGAGAAATTTCCAATTTTGTTAAATGTAGACGAAGAAGGGAAGTTTAAAAGTGAAGTAAAACAATGGGCGGGATTGTATGTTAAAGATGCCGATCCTGTGATTATTGAAGATTTAAAAAAGCGAAATTTACTTTTTAAAGAAGAACTTTATGAACATGATTACCCTTTTTGCTGGCGATGTGATTCACCGCTCCTATATTATGCCAAAGAAAGTTGGTTTATAAATATGCAACAGGTTAAAGAAGATTTGATAAAGAATAATCAAAAAATCAATTGGATCCCAGCCCATTTAAAGGAGGGGAGATTTGGTGAGTGGTTAAGAGAAGTTAAAGATTGGGCCTTATCACGAGAAAGATATTGGGGAACTCCCTTGCCGGTTTGGCAATGTAAAACTTGCAAAAATTTAGAAGTCATCGGGAGCAAAGAAGATTTACTTTCTCAACAATATAGTAAAAATGAGTATTTTCTTTTGCGTCACGGCGAATCGTATTGGCAGACAAAATACAAAGAAATTTTATTGGGTCAGTCAGAAAAATATTATTGTCCTTTGACAAAGAAAGGGGGAAAGAAGATTTCCTCTATAGCTCAAAAATTGAAGGGTCAGATAGATTTAATTTATTCATCAGATTTATTAAGAGCAAAACAAACTGCTGAGATTATAGCCAAAGAAACTAAAACTGAAATAATTTTCGATAAAAGATTAAGAGATATTAATTTCGGAATTTTTACAAACAAAAAGAGAGAGAAGCTTCGGGAGTTTGTTCCGGAAAAATTAGAATGGTTTTCGAAAAGAATCCCCAAGGGTGAAAGTTGGACAGATTGTAAAATGAGATTGTTTAATTTTTTGAAGGATATTGACGGAAAATATCAAGGAAAAAAGATTTTAATTGTTAGTCATGGAGATCCTCTTTGGCTTTTAAGAGGGGCAATGGAAGGTTTGTTAAATGACAAAATGTTTAAGGGAAATAAAAAATATAACAAAATCAAAACGGGGGAGCTTAAAAAAATTGAAGCCAAATTCTTAAACTATGATGAAAAAGGAGATTTAAATTTCCACCGTCCTTATATTGATGAGGTTAAGTTTTACTGCAAAAACTGCAGCGGCTTGATGGAAAGAGTACCAGAAGTGATTGATTGTTGGTTTGATTCCGGAAGCATGCCTTTTGCTCAATATCATTACCCCTTTGAAAACAAAAAGTTAATTAATAACCGGAAACAGTTCCCGGCAGATTATATTGCCGAAGCCATTGATCAAACTAGAGGCTGGTTTTATACCTTGTTGGCAATTTCTACTCTTTTGGGCTTTGGTTCTCCTTATAAAAATGTAGTTTCTGCAGGACATGTCTTAGATAAAAAAGGGGAGAAGATGTCAAAATCAAAAGGAAATATAGTTGATCCTTGGCTGATTTTAGAAAAATACAGCGCAGATGCCCTCCGTTGGTATTTTTTTGCTGTTAATCAACCGGGCGATGCAAAACTTTTTTCTGAGAAAGAGGTTGAGGAAAAGTTGAAAAAATTTATTTTGACTTTCTGGAACTGCTATCTCTTTTTTAAAACCTATGGAATAAAATTTTCAAAATTTAAAAAAAGTAAGAACGTTTTGGATCGATGGATTGTTTCAAGATTAAATGAATTAATTCAAAAAGTCACTGAGAGTCTGGAAACTTATGATATTACTTCAGCTGCCAGGATGATTGAAAACTTTGTCGTTGAAGATTTATCCCAGTGGTATATTCGTAGATCGAGAGAAAGATTTCACCCCGCAGTAGAGCACCCCGAAGGAGAACAAGTTCCCTACGGGGCAAGAAGCTCACTACGGGGCAAGAAGACCTTCGATAAAGATTTCAAGTCAGCATCTCAGACCTTGGGTTTTGCTCTTTTGACTTTAAGTAAAATGACTGCCCCTTTTATTCCCTTTTTAAGTGAACACATTTATCGAGGGTTAAAACCCGACGTTAAATCATCGGTTCATCTTGAAGATTGGCCTAAAGTGAAAGAAAAATGGATTAAAAAAGACTTAAACGAAAAAATGGATTTGACTCGAAAAATCGTGAGTTTAGGGTTAGAATTGCGAGCTAAAGCAAAAATTAAAGTTAGACAACCCTTAGCAAAATTAAAAATTAAAAATGAAAAATTAAAAATTGATAAAGAATTGTTGAATTTGATTAAAGATGAACTCAATGTAAAAAAAGTTGAATTTGTTGAGAAAATTAAAAAGGAGAAAAATTGGCTTTTGGCTAGTGGAGAAGGACTCCAACCCACCCGCCACCCTCCCGCCAGAGGCGGGCCCCTGGAAATTGCTTTAAATATTAAAATTACTCCTCAATTAAGAGAAGAGGGGATGGTGCGAGAATTTGTCCGTCGAATTCAGGAAATAAGAAAACAAGCGGGGTTGAAACCAAAAGATAGAATCGTAGTCCAATTTTCAGGGGAAGGCAGATTGAATAAAATTTTAATGAAAAATAAAAAGTTGATTTTGGAAAAGGTGAAAGCAAAAGATCTTTTATTGACCAAAAAACCAAAAATGTCACCTGACATCGAAAAAGAAGTCGAGATCAACCAGGAAAAATTGTCGATTGGAATTAAAACTTTTAAATCTCGCTAATTTACCTCGTGAGAAAGCCCCACCCTTTCTAACGGGGTTTACACGAATCTAGCCCGAATTTAACTAATATTTATTCGTGGGATTTGTGCTCAAATTAGTGAAAATTTGCGATGGCCCTATTTGAGAAAAAAGAGAAAATTTCCAGAAAAGAATTTAGAGATATTTTTCGAAAGAAAAATCCAATTCTTCCCGGTACTGGCCATAAACTTTTTGGTTTAGAAGAAAAAACGAAAATGGAAGAGAAATTATTTAAAAGAGAAGCGATAGGTTTTACCTCAAAAGAAAAATACGACAGATTTGTTTCGAGAATGAGAGTAGAAAAATACAAAGTCCCAGATCCTGCTCAAAAGCAATTAATCGATAAGAAAATTAGATTTTTGAAAAAATTGGGAGGAAAATAAAAGATTATCTATTATATATAAATGGCTATTCACTATCGAACCCAGAGTTTTATTTTAAAGAAAGTTGATTTGGGAGAGGCCGATAGAATTTTTACTATTTTCACTAAAGATTTTGGGAAATTGGAAATTTTGGCTAAGGCAATTCGAAAAATTGGCTCAAAATTGAGAGGTGGGATGGAACTTTTTTATTTATCAGATATTGAATTTATCCAAGGGAAAACTCGTAAAACTTTAACCGATACTATTTTAATTGAGAGATTTTCAAATCTCAGAAAGGATTTAAAAAGATTAAAAATTACCTTTGACATTTCAGAAATTATTAATAGCTTCATTAGGGGAGAGGAAAAAGACGAAAGAACTTTTAATCTCTTAAAAGAAATTTTTGAAAGACTAAATAAAATTTCTCTTTCAATTAAAGAATGCTGGCTAATTTATTATTATTTTCTTTGGAACTTTCTTTCGATTCTGGGTTATAAACCCCAACTAAATCTTTGTTCAATCTGCCAGAATAAATTAGTCCCTCCAGATCTTTATTTTAACGAAAAAGAAGGTGGGGTAATTTGCCCTGAATGTTCTAAGAAAATAAAAAAAGGAAAAAAGATTAGCCCCGATGTTGTTAAAATTTTGAGATTGATTTTGGAAAAAGACTTTGATTTTTTGAAAAAATTAAAAATTGAAAAAAAACATCAAAAAGAAATTAAAGAAATATCAGAAAGCTATTTATTTTTTGTGAAAGAAAGTCAAACCTGATTTTTTCAATTTCGAAAAGATGCTAAAATAAACTTATGAAGAATAAATTTCTAATTTTTCTCATTTTTTTAACCGCAATTTTGGGAGTGGCTGGCTTCTGGTATTATCAAAAAAATATCTATTCAAAAGACATATTAAAATTGGAGATTTTGGGACCTAATGAAGCGAAATTGGCTGAAGAAATTGAATATATTGTTAAATACAAAAATAATGGCAACGTAAGATTGGAAGATCCAAAACTTTTTTTTGAATACCCTGAATATTCTATTACTTCTGAAAATAAATCAAGAGAAGAAAAATCCCTCGGCGATATCTATCCCGGGGAAGAAAGAACTCTTTCTTTTAAAGCAAGATTGATTGGAAAAGAAGACGAAACTAAAACAGCTAAAGCCACTTTGAGATATCGGCCAAAAAATTTATCTGCTTATTACGAATCAGAAACTACTTTTACTACTATAATTAAGGATGTTCCCCTAACTTTTGAATTTGATCTTCCTTCCAAAATTGAATCGGGAAAGGAAATTCGTTTAAGATTAAATTATTTTTCTAACGTCGATTATCCTCTTTCTGATCTAGGAATTAGAATTGCATATCCTTCTGGATTTGAATTTTTAGAATCTCAACCTCAAACTCTTGAAAAAACCGAATGGGACATCGGACTTTTAAATTTAGCCGAAGGAGGAAGAATTGAAATTTTAGGCAAAATTCAAGGCGAGGTTGGCCAAACAAAAGTTTTTCAGGCTGAACTTGGCCAATGGCGAGATGGTGAATTTGTGGTTTTGAAAACAGCAAATAAGGGAGTAGAAATTATCAGGCCGCTTTTATACATTATTCAAGAAATTAACGAAAATCCAAAATATGTGGCAAATCCCGGAGATTTATTACATTATGAGATTACTTTCAAAAATATCGGGGAGCGAAGTTTAGAAAATATGTTTTTGATGGCAAAAATAGAAAGTGAAGTTTTAGATTTTGATAATTCAAAGATTGAGTCAGGCCGCTTCGAGAAAGAAGGAAATGACATTATCTGGGATTACACAATGTTACCCGAATTAAGGCGACTTTTGCCAATGGCTGAAGGAAAAGTTGAATTTTGGATTAAGGTTAAAGATGAATTTGAAAACAAAAATCCAGAAATTAAAACCACTGTTTCTTTAGATGGATTTGAAGAAGAATTCATTAATAAAATCAACTCCAAAGTTGAAATTTCTCAAAAAGGTTATTTTCAGGATGAAATTTTTGGTAATTCTGGTCCTATTCCTCCTCGGGTAGGAGAAACAACAACTTATACCATAATGTGGCAGGTTAAAAATTGGAATAACGATGTTAAAAATGTGAAAGTTAAGTCTACTTTACCCCCTGAAGTGAAATTGACTGGTAAAATTTTCCCTGATACAGAGGCGTCAAAATTTGCTTTTGATACTCAATCTCGAGAAATTGTTTGGGAAATTGGAGATATGACAGCTGGAAAAGGGACCTCTGAACCAGGACCAAATGTTGCTTTTCAAATTGCCCTTACCCCAACTTTAGCTCAAAGAGGTAACAGCGCAATTTTAATTGGCGAAGCCAAAGTTTTAGTTGAGGACTTATGGACAGAAGCAAGCTTAGAAAGAATATCAAATCCTGTTGATACCACCTTGCCTGATGATCCAACCGTTAATGAATCTCAAGGAATTGTGCAATAAAAATTAAATTTTTAAAATGGAAAACTCAAAATTAAAAATGGAAAAAATTGTTTCGTTAACTAAAAGAAGAGGTTTTGTTTTTCTATCTTCTGAAATTTATGGTGGTTTTTCTTCTTGTTATGATTTCGGACCCCTGGGAGTGGAGATGAAAAATAATATCAAGCTAGCTTGGCGGGATGAGATGATAAAAAATCACGAGAATATTGTTGGTTTAGATTCAGCTATTTTAATGTCGCCACGAGTTTGGCAGGCCTCGGGTCATTTGACAGCTGGTTTTGCTGATACCTTGGTTGAATGTAAATCTTGCCACAAAAGATTTCGAGCTGACGAAATTGAGGGACAGGGGAGGGACAGGGGAGGGACAGTCCCCAAAGTCTGCCCAGAATGCGGAGGTCAATTAACTGAGCCAAGAAAGTTTAATTTAATGATGAAAACATTTGTTGGACCGATAGAAAATGAGGCAGCCGTGACTTATTTGAGAGCCGAAACTTGCCAAGGAATCTACGTTAATTTTGAAAATGTTTTAAATTCAATGAGATTGAAAGTTCCTTTTGGCATTTGCCAGATTGGAAAATCCTTTCGAAACGAAATTACTCCTAAAGATTTCATCTATCGAACCCGAGAGTTTGAACAGATGGAAATGCAATGGTTTTGTCATCCCAAAGATGCCAAAAAATATTTTGAATATTGGAAAAAAGAAAGATTGAATTGGTATTTGAATTTGGGAATCAAAAAAGAAAATTTAAGAATCAGGGAACATAAAAAAGAAGAGTTAGCTCATTATGCTATTGCCGGAGCCGATATCGAATATCGTTTTCCTTTTGGCTGGAGAGAAATTGAAGGGATTCACAATCGGGGAGATTTTGATTTGAAAAATCATTCAAAATATTCAGACAAAGATCTAAGTTATTATGACGAGGAAACCAAAGCGAAATACATTCCTTACATTATCGAGACCTCAGGCGGAGTAGATAGAAGCTGCCTCGTCTTCTTAGTCGATGCTTACGAAGAAATAGAAGGCGGAAGAACAAAAACGACAAAATCAACAAAAGAAATTGAAATTTTATTAGAACTTCATAAAAAAATTGCTCCAATCAAAGTAGCGGTGCTGCCCTTGGTTAGAAATAAACCAGAATTAGTTAAAAAAACAAAAGAAGTTTATCAAATGCTGAAACCCCATTTTGTTTGTCAATACGATGAATTAGGTTCAATTGGCCGAAGGTATCGCCGCCAAGACGAAATTGCGACGATTTTCTGTTTAACGGTTGATTTCGAAAGTTTAAAGCAAGACGATTTAACTATTCGCAATCGCGACACAATGGCCCAAGAAAGAGTTAAGATTAAAGAGTTAGTCAGAATTTTGAAAGAGAAGTTAGAAGATTAAAATTCTAAATTCAAAAACAGCGCACCTCCTTTTGGCGGTGCGCTTTGTATTAGTAAAAAATCTAAAGTATAATTAAAAAAAGAACATGTTTAAAAAGACCGCCCTCAAAAACGGTTTAAGAATTATTACGGTTCCGCAAAAAAATAGTCAGGCAGTGACAGTTTTGGTTTTGGTTGGGACAGGTTCAAAATACGAAAAGAAAGAAATTAATGGTATCTCTCATTTTTTAGAGCACATGTACTTTAAGGGAACAAAAAAGAGGCCCTCAACTGAAGTGGTGGCCGAAACCTTAGATAAAGTGGGAGGAATTTATAATGCTTTCACCGGCGAGGAATATACCGGTTATTTTGCTAAAATTGCTGCTTCCCATTTTGAATTGGCTTTGGATTGGGTCTCTGACATTTTTTTAAATTCTATATTGCCCGAAAAAGAAGTTGAAAAAGAAAAGGGTGTGATAATTGAAGAAATCAATATGATTTATGATCACCCCATGAGTTATGTTCATACTTTATGGACAAAGCTATTATATGGAGATCAGCCGGCTGGTTGGGATATTGCCGGAACAAAAGAAACTGTTTCTAAAGTGACAAGAGAAAAATTAATTGATTATATGCATAAACAATATGTTGCTCCCAACACAATAATTTCTAT
>Ga0315296_10003637_pt1 | contig 12836 bp, 12 predicted proteins | sample YL17G14_18_MG_FD_203921 | JGI IMG/M metagenome (GOLD analysis project Ga0315296, IMG submission 203921) | Sediment microbial communities from Yellowstone Lake, YNP, Wyoming, USA - YL17G14_18 | ecosystem: Environmental > Aquatic > Freshwater > Lake > Sediment | place: USA: Wyoming | collected... | reverse complement strand
TAGTTCTTCGGAAGATGCTGTGTATCGCAAGCTCTCGCAGAACACGAATGGTTCAGCCAATCGTGCTCAGTGAAACGAGGCCCATTATCTGGTTATCTGCTGGCAAAGGTCGCAGTTTGCTAAGTGACAGTTCTCGCTAGTAACGCGCCTTTTCCACTCTGATCGTTTCCAAGCCGTAGTATCGGCCTCTTGTGATCTTAGCAAGTTCCATGAGAAAGGCTGTTGGCTTCAGTTCTACGTGCCTGCCCCAGACAGAGGGAAGCTTCTCCTCCTCCCTATGATCCGTGTTTATGATGACTGTTCTGACTTGCGCATTCGCGAGCCTTCGAGCAAGGTCCATCGAGTCTCCCTGAGCTGAGTTCATGTAGATCTTTCGGCTTCTGAGAGAGATCGGCGCATCCATCGGGACGTTCGCTATACCATCTGTGATCACGATCAGAACTGGGACAAGGTCTCTGTTTCGGCGAACCTGTTCTATGAGCAGATCTAGCGCCTTGTTCAATCCGGCGGGCAAGGGTGTGAAGTTGCTCGCTCCGACATTGAACAGCTTACTTATCACTAGGTTCAGGTTTGTCGTTGGTTTTTGGAGAACAGTAGCCTTGGATCCTTTGAAGACGACTAGTCCTACCCTGTCGCGTCTACGATATGCGCTCTTGTGAAGGCTGAGTATTGCCCTTGCGACATTATCAAGAGAGGAGACCATAGACTCGCTCATGTCTAGGAGCACGACGACTGAAAGAGGGGATCTGTACTCTTTCACTTTCACTTGGACATCTTCAGGCAGTATCTCAACTGCGACTCCCGGTTTTCTCCGCAATCCTGAGTGCAGGGCCGCGCTTCTGATGGTGGGAGATATGGCGACATCCCACGGTGTTTCTCGTGCAGGTTCGTACCAGACGTATCGTCCCGGATTCTGAGTGGAAACTGACTTCAACGCGCCTCTGGCAATGCTTCCTCGCGAACCTTGGGTGCGCTTCGTAAATGATCTTGCCAGACTCTCAAAGGTAAGATCCGATGGCACGTTGACGCTGTCTAGACTGCTTTGCGAGATCTTTTGTCCGTAGTCCAGCACCGTTTCGATCTTCCCTAGCTTTGAAACGACGTGCAGTGGCACTATCTGTGCGTCTGGTGGCTCAAGCTCGATCTTCTTGGCTCCGGTCTGCGATAAGGTCTGCTCGTCAACAAAGAGTCTGGCCAGTCTCTCGAAAGTTGGCCTGAGAATCATCATGGTTCTCCTTCTCTGTCTTCCCAAGTACAGTAAAGCAATAGCTGAGGCGACAACAGCGAAAATGAATGCCGGAAAACTGGCTCGCTGTGCAGCGACTACCCAAGACTGACCCGTTGCAGCATAGAATTCCATTACTATCATAAGCCCTGAAATGTAAAAGAGGATGCCGGGAAGAAAGAAGAACGCGAAAATCATCAGAGCCACTTCTCGGAAGGGTACTCTTCGAAGAACCATTACTGCGTGTGAAGGGGCTTCTTTGATCGTGGCGACTCCCTTGGCGATTCCGGTTCGCTTCATCGCAACGGCACGGTCGAAAACGGTTCTTACGGTCTGCTGGATCTCTTTCACGGTCGCAGGAGGATAGAAGCCTGATAGCCTGGTTCTGTGGCTGAGCGCCAAATCAGCTGCAATGCTGATATCTCTATCACTGATTTCCTGGCGGCCGTCCAAAGCGGCCAGGGCCGCGGCTGCGCGGGTCATCACTATGTCTGGTCGATGACCGTCTACTTTCAGATCCGCACAGATTTGAGAAATCTTTCTGAGAGAGTCGTCGCCAATTTTGATTCTACTCAGATTATCTCTTGCGCCTTGAATCTTCGCGCGAAGAGTGTTGGTTTCCTTTAGAAGCTGTTGACGTAGGACTTCTGGATCCTTCTGAGATTGGTCTACTCGTTCAATCATAAGGGCCCTTTCTTTGATGGTTTGAAGGGTTGTGGTTTGTGCGTGGATTCCGAATCTGTCTAGGATCTGTGGTCGAAGATCTCCTTCTTCCCAGATCATCGTTCCTAGGAGTGTGAACCTTGCAGGGTGCTCCAGTTTTATCCCTTCTCTTTCCAGAAGGTTCCAGCCGCTTACGGATGAATCTAGAATGCAGTCAATCAAATGGTCTGGGAGTAGGTTCACGTTATCAACATAGAGAAAGTTCCGGTGCGCTCGGGCCAGAAGCCCAGGGTCAAGGCATCGTCTACCCTTCAAGGCCTCTTCAAAGTCAAGAGACCCTAGAATCCTTTCCTCAGTGGTGCCAACTGGCACTTGGACAATGCTCATAGGCACCTCCACTTCTTCCAGCCCGGTCTCCTCAATCCCTCGCCTGCAATCGGCGCATGCGTTGTAAGCATCATCAGGATCGCAACCGTAAGGACATCCTTTAACTCGTCTAAGCTTTGGAAGAAGTTCAGCAAAGGCACGCACGATAGTGGACTTTCCCGTACCTTTAGGGCCTGAAATCAATACTCCACCGATGCTTGGGTCTACGGCCGCTATCATCAAAGCAAGCTTGACGTTTTCCTGTCCAACAACAGCGGCGAACGGAAAAGATAGACCTCGCGTCGACAAGGTCATACCTCAGCCATAGACTCTTGTTAAGCCAGCATCCCTGGGCCGAGCACTTTTGTGAAAGCAGACTTGATCTCTTCGGATGTTGCAGGCTCCTCTGAGCCGCCTCTTCGTGTGCGGTGGCCTTGAGCCATCTCCGCGACTGTCAAGACATCCTGAGGAAGTACCTCGGTTCTTCCGTCGAATGCAGCGAGAGCTTTGGCTGATGCGGCCGTCACTATGTCAGGCCTGTGTCCGTCAACTTGTAGCTGGATCATGGCTTGCGCTATTCCTTGCAACAGCTTGCTTGACAATGTGACTTTAGGCAGGAGCTCACGCGCTTTGATGATTCTTCTGCTCAGCTCCTCCTGTTGTTCTCGGTATTTCTTTGAGAAGTTTTCTGGGTCTTCTCCGAACTGTAGGTTCTTCTCTACGATCTCGACCCGCTGCTTCTGATCGAATATGCCCACGACGTCGACGTGAAGGGCAAACCGATCAAGTAACTGTGGTCTGAGCTCACCCTCTTCAGGGTTCATCGTACCTATGAGAATGAATTTTGACGGATGCGTCATAGAAACTGCTTCTCTTTCAACCACGTTCCAACCTGAGGCAGCAGCGTCCAAAATGTCATCTATGATATGGTCCGGCAGAAGGTTGACCTCGTCTATGTAAAGGATGTTCTGATTTGCTTCGGCGAGGAGACCGGGTTGAATGGACCTGACTCCTTCTTTTATGGCACGCTCTATGTCAAGGCTACCAATTACTCTGTCCTCTGTCGAGCCGATGGGAAGTGTAACGACCCGCATCTTTCTCTTCTGAGCGAGAATATTCTCTCCACGCTCGTATCTCCCCAGACATTCTTCACACATGGTGGTTGGATCTGAGGGACTGCAATTGAAGGGATGATCAGGAACGACTTCTATTTCTGGCAGGACTTCGGCGAGAGCGCGAACAGCGAGACTTTTCCCAGTGCCTTTCTGGCCTCTTATCAAGACCCCTCCTATCCGAGGGTTCACCGCATTCAGGACCAAAGCAGTCTTCAGCTGATCCTGGCCGACAATAGCTGTGAATGGAAAGGTAGAGCGATGGATGCTCATGATCTCTCTGCTTCTTAGTGTCAATCTGGTCAACATTTGCGCCATTCATTAATCTGTTGTTGGTCTGGCAATAGAGAAAATAGCGTGTCGCAACTCAGACAAAGACATATTTGTCTGTGGGATCTCGGTTTAGTAGTCTACGCGGGGGTAGCAGAGCCAGGTCTAATGCGCGGGACGTCGCAAGAAGGACGCGCGAGACTCAAGATCATGAGACTGGGATGAGGAGCTATCCCGTGGGGTAGCCCTTCGTGGGTTCGAATCCCACCCCCCGCACCAATTTTCGAATCCCCGAAACGGATTGAGCGAAATCGCGAGTTTTGCGTTTTGGTTGAGTAAGGTGGGTTACAAGGAAAGCACGATACGATCAACTGTGGCGGCACTAAAGGCGATAGCGAAACGAACTGATTTGCTTGACGCAGAGGCCGCTAAGGCTTACTTAGCGAAAGCGAAGATGGACGCAAGGAAATAGTGGCGATCTACCTAGCGAAGTTCTACAAGTTCTTGGGCATACATTTTGACAAGCCACGTTACAATCGAATTGACAAACTACCGTTCATCCCAACAGAAGGTGAGATAGACGCACTAATAGCCGGGCTCGGAAAGAAGTCAGCCACTTTCCTGCAACTAATCAAAGAAACCGGAGCTAGACCGGGAGAAGCTTGGGCATTGAAGTGGATTGACATAGACCCACAATCAACGACTGTCACCATCACGCCTGAGAAAGGAAGTCGGCCAAGGAAACTGAAAATGTCCAACCAATTGTTGGCTATGTTGAATACCTTACCCAGAGAATGGACAATGGTATTCCATAGACCTGATATTGATCCCATTGACTCCCTTGAATGGTTTAGGCGAACGTTTCTCAACCAAAGAAGAGAGATCGCAAAGAAGCTTCAGAATCCAAGAATGGATAGAATAAGCTTCAAAACGTCGAGACACTGGAAGGCCACAATGCTCTACGCCAAGACCAAAGACATTCTCTTAGTTATGCGAACCCTTGGACACAAGAACATCAACAACACGCTGGTCTATACGCATCTTGTAGATTTCCAGAACGATGACTACGTATGCAAGACTGCACGAACTGTCGATAAAGGCAAGAGACTTGTCGAGGCAGGATTTGAATACGTGACAGAGATCGAGGAGGTTCAACTATTCAGGAAGAGGAAATAACCGCGCTACAGAGCCGACTTTAGACAAGCATAAAGGAATCCGTCTCGCCATATATTCTGGCTGAATCCAATGGCGCTTGAGTTTTCTGATTGGATTGCTCTGATCATATCCAGCTCAGCAGTAGCTACAATTGTTGCATCACTACTCCACCACTATTTCGGAATACAAGAGCTCAAGCAAAAGGAACGAATAGCATATCTGAAGGAGAGGTTAGATGAGTTCTATTCCCCTCTGCTTTTTCACTTCAAGAATATGAAGTCTTGGGGAGAATGGGAAAGTCCTCGAACACGTATCTATGCGTTCTCCAACCAAGAACTCATAAGAAAATCAGGAGATATGTATGAGATAATGAGAGCAAAAATGAGACTATCTAGTCTTACCGTGAGGGAGCTGTGGTTTGAGTGGCAACCTATCGCCACAAGTCCTCGTCCTTGGCCCCAGTCTATACAAGACGAGTTTGACAAACGCTCTCAGAAACTTCATGAAGCACTGGAAGATGAGTATAAGGATCTAAAAGAGAAGTACTTGAAGGAACTCGGCAACGCTGAAAACGATTAGGTGACAAAAACCAACAGAAACCCTTCAGCTATTGAGTCATGGCTACTTTGCCAACCTATGGTATTCAGTCTCGATCTCTCTAAACTAAGAATCTGTGTCTTTGCGCGCGCCAGCATCTTGCAGAATTGGCTAGAAATGGCTTTTAATAGTGATTTCTTGATACGTTGGTGGTATGGGTTCCTTTGATCAATTGGTCCTAGATGCTTTGAAGGATGGTTCACCGAAGAGTTTCAAGGTCCTTCAAAATGGTCAGAAAAGATAGCGATAACTAACACACCTAGCGCGCTCTCATTGCCTCTTCAACGAGATAACCACTTTCGTATAGAGGCTATCTCGTGCGGGAAAACTCAGACTTTGTCCTTTCTCATCTAGAAACTCGGAGATATGAGCTCGTGTGACTTTTCTTAATCCTGCTTCCTTCGCCCATTCACAGCATTCCTTGACGAGTCTAGGAAGGATCTCTTTCTCCTTCCCACTCATTTTCCTGAGAAGAACGCTCACTCTGCTGTAGATTCTTTCACGTGCTTCGGAGCTAAGACTTACCTCTTTCTCACCCAGAAACGCATTCAGGTTTGACCTGCTGATCCCTCTCAACCCATTTTCTCTTGCCCACTCGTCGCATTCTTCGATCAGATGAGGAACGATTTTGCTCTCCTTCTCTTTCATCCTCTGCTCCCACAATTCTATACCCAGTCTTTGCGCAGTTTCCACTTTCTCCGAGATTTCTTCCCCCATCATGTCATCTTCGTCAAGGTGATGGATTTCTAGTCCTTTGTTTTTCCAGAAGACCGAGGTGATAGATTCTGGCAGATAGTTCTCACCCACCAACTCCGGATGCTCCTGTTCCATGTAGTCTGCAAATTCTCTTGACAGCTCTTCAGGCGATTTCTTCTTGATTTCTGAAGGAATTTCTTGCTCATACAATTCTTCAGTGCTCGCCCGCTCATCCCACCATGTGGTCGTGATGGGAAAAGTATACTTCACACCGTCCCTTATCCAGAATAAGATGAGTTGGCCTACTTTTCCGATATGGTTCCGAAAATCCGCTGATGGTCCGCTTGAGTCTTCTTCACCAGATTCAAAAGTCTCCTCATTGAGTCTGTCGCGTTGAATGATGATGACCTTAGTTCCTGCTTCTTTTGCCGCCCTGACAAATTCTTTCCAATCTGGTTTGTCGTCTGCCCAAACGATCTCAGCGACATATTTCGGTTCTTCCAGCTCATCTCCATAAAATACTGCAATTTGCTCTTGACGCAGATAGGCTTCAATCTCTCGCAAGGTCTCTTCTAGATCCGGCAACTAGCGCACACTCCAAATCTTCTGTGCTCATATCAATAATCCGAAGTACTTCTTTCAGTCGATAGGGTCTTAGATCGACGGAGGAGCTTTTTCTATCGCAAACTGTATGTCGAGGAGTTTCTCAAGCACATCGGCCGATGGTGCTCCCTCATACTGATGGAGGACTATTTCCTTTGCCGACAACTTGTAGTAGTAGTCCAAAACTTCGAAGTCATTCTTTGCTTTCAGGACTTTTCTGGTGTAATCCGGGTGGACTTTGTTGATGTAAATGGTGCCAAACTTCGCATCAAAACGACTTCTTGATCTGGGGTGCTCTAGATCGTTTTCGATGTCCCAGTTTATTCCGTATACTGATCTTACGGATTTCTTCTTGTCTCCTTTGGTTACAGAACTCTTTCCCTCTCTTTCTCTCGGTGACTCTGCACCATTAGTAGAGATTGTAGCTTTCGCTTCCTTGATCTCAGCCTCTTGTTCGGCTTTCTTTCTTGCTTCCATAAGAGCTCTTATTCTGTCGAAGTGAAGTTCCTTTAGCACCTCATCGAGCCTTGATGCTAGGTACCTATGGAGTCTTTCTCTGGATCTTTCATTCTCCTGTTCCTCCAATGTCTTAACTGCTTGAGAGATCTCTGGTCCAATTCCTTTGATTATTAGTATCAGACTCTTGAAGAGATCATCTCGTACGGGAGTCTTCTTGTCTGTCGAGACATTTATCGAGTCAAATCTGATTGAACCACTTATCTTCCCCGATCTCCACAAGTCGTCCTCTATGTCAGGAAGAACTGCAATATTGTTTACAATTGTTATTCCTCTCTTGACAAGCCTCACTCCACCTCTTCCCCCATAGTTGATCGTGACTACTACGTCACCCCATTGTGTCGTGATCGTCCTTCCTGTGATAATTGGAGTACCGACTACTATTCTGTCACGAGTAACAGGAATTCTTCGACTATCCTGCTGAACCTCCAGTTTGAACCTGCCTTCAATAAGATGTTCCTCGAATTCTTCGGCGAAATATTCCACTAGTCTGTCTGAGTTTAGGAGCTTCTTCTCTCTGTCTATTCCATATATGTAGACCTCTGTTCCCGGCTCATCCAGGGGTCTTTCAACTGGGATCTCCATGAATTCCCTCAGCCCTTCGAGTTCAAGTGCCGCTGTGTCCGGCGAGTCTCTGGACCTCGATACGATTCTTAGCCTATCGCCTATTGTGTTGAACCCCAGAAGCCCTATCCCGTGAACTCCGCCAGTCTTCATCTTCATCCTTCGTTTGATTGAATTACAAATGTTCTCCGGCAACTTCATGAGATCTCTGAACGGTATCCCTTTTCCATTGTCTCGGCACACTATGTAAGGGACAGATGCACGCTTGTTAATGACAACAGTAATGGATGTCGCCTCTGCATCAGCAGCGTTCTCAACAAGCTCCCGTATGGGTCTTCTTGGATCTGCTCCAGCAACGTTGGACAGAAGTTCCAAAGCGTATGACTCGTCACCGATCTTCAATTTCCCTTTATTCATTCTTTTTTTCACCCATAGTGAACTCTGTTGCAAGCACCCATCTTTGGAAACCCTCTTCGTCAAATAGCGCTCTCAGAACTGAGGTGATATAGCCGACTTCCTTGGGATCGATGTAATCACAGAACTTCTTCCTATCAGCTTCTGTACCCTTTTTGAAGTAGTCGAGCTGTTCAATCAGTTGCCGTAGCGTATCTCTGACGGCCTTGGCGGCTGTGGTGCTACTTGTTATTGGTTTTGGTGCTTCTTTTACTGCCAGTTTTTCCCCTAGCAGTTGGATACTGTGCGAGAGTTTCTCAAGATCGATCCGTATTCTCTCTATGTCTTCCTTTGTGACCTCTGGGCGTTGGATAGCCTCGCTTCTCGACATTTCGAGTATTCCTGATACTGCCAAGGGAGTCAGTTTCCCTCCGGATAACTTCTTGGCCTCAGTAACCTCTTCCACAGGCAACTCTACTTTGAATACTCTGTGGTTCTTCTTGACCCACTTGTATTGAGTGGGTTCTAATCTTCTTGAGAGAGCCAGTCGAATGCCGTCTCGTATGATCTCACGCTTTTCCTTGCCCGTCTTGCTCTTCAATATGTTCAGTAGTTTGTTATGTTCAGCGTTCAATGTCAGCCAACAGGGAATCACCTCATCATTCTTTGAAGTCTTACCTACTGTCTCCACCATTTACACCTCAATAATCAACAACATTCTACTGTCCACCCAATCCAGTTACTATGGATTTGATCGTGTTTCTCAGGGTGACCTCGGTCACGTCAGCAGATACTGAAATACGCCTTTGGGTAAATTCACTCATTCGAAGTCTGTTCGCAGTAATGTAGAGAGCCGCCCCAGCTACGCTCTCAGGTCTTCTTCCAAAAACCAAGGGCTTAGGCAAAGCTGAAAGGAACTTTTCAGTTTCCTTCAAAAGCTCCTCAATTCGCAGAACTGCACTCTGGCGTTCAAGTTCAACAATTTGCTTCACTTTCATTACGATTTTTCTGAGATAGTCCCTGGGATTGGGATAGAGATCTGGAACGTTGAGTTTCAGAACGTCGTTTAGCTCTTTTGAGTTCGCAAGCAGTGTTCGTCTTTCTACGCTGGAGTGGATTTCGATATCTCCAGGAGTTATTCCTTGCTTCAGAATCTTGCTCGCCAGATAGAATGCACTCCATGAGATTGTGTCTATGTCCCTCCCTTTAATCCACGGGGAGTTGATTGCTTCCCCAACGTACGAACCGGCCAAATCAGCGATATTCTCATCTACCTTCATGTTGCTGCATGCATCTTTGAACTTTGAAAGACAATCGTCCAGAATCTTTGATCGCCTTTGTTTTGTCCGAAACGTGCTAATCAGTCTACGGTACTTAGCCACGGCCTGGGCTTCGAATCCTTCTTTGCAGTATGCAAAAACCGGTCTGTTGCGGAGGTAACTCCAACCAACTTTCAGTTTCAAGAGACGCCCCTGGCAGGACAGAGCAGACAGGAGAGCGAGCGCAAGTGACTTTTCAATTTTCAGTGAATCGCTGACATCCTGGGAAAGCACAGATCCGTATCGGTCTACACACGCTTCCACTTCTTCCAGCAGATCGTTCAAAGGCTCTTTCTTTTCTGGTAGAAAGTAGATAGTCACCCATCTTCCGGTATTGAAAGTCATTTGAGCTACTCTTCCACTAGTTACCAGCTCACGCAATGCGAGATATGCAATCTGAGAGTGACCAGGGTACTTTTCTTCGAAGTAGCCTCTAATCTGCCCACCAGCTGCGGGTGTGCTTTCAAGGTAACGCAAGGTTTCCTCTTGCAGTTCTGAAATCCTCTCCTTCGCCTCGTCTTCGTACCAAGGAAGAAACCAAACATAACGCTCAGTCTTGCCAGCGTGAAAAACTAGTTTCTTGACCTGTCCCTTGTTCTCCAGAAGCTTCAAGACACTCTTGTATGTTTCAGGCGAGTACTTCTGATCGAACTTCTTCAGTGACCGATAAGTAGCCATCTTCAGTTGCTGTAGGGCGTCCACTACACTGTCTGCTGCGGATGATTCCAACCGCAATACTACCTCCACGTGAATGCCCCCTCGTGCGTAACAGAGTGCAATAGCAACAAGGCTAATCACCAAGCCTTGTGAGAAATTCCTCACCATGCTGTGTCAGTCCGTAGGTCACCTTCACTCCATCTTTCGTCCTATTGAGGAGCCCCAGCTCACTCATCCTACTCACTACGCCAGAACGCATCGAGGTTGCTTCGCCTTCATTCCATTTCAGGTGGAATTCCTTCATTCTCTCGTTCAGGCCTTCTGGAGTCACAATTCCCCTTTTCACTTCAGAGAGAACTAATCGGATCAACTTTGCCTCCTCCGGAAGCTGAGTCGCTATGTGCTCGGTCAGATACGCAATCTCTTCGCGCGCGCTGCTTGTCTATGGCCATGTAAGTGCCGAGAGTACTGTTGAGCCTGGACTCGGAGTCGAGATCATAGAACCATTGCTGAAGGGACATGTCGATCTTTGAGAATATCTGAGAGAGAGACAGCAGCTTTCCTCCACACTTTGCACAAATCACAGGCTCGAAGGATGCTGGGCAGGTACACATGGCAATATCTGCTAATGCCATTCTAATCCCCCCAGTCTGGCCAGATATTTCTCGCCCAGTTCAGTCAGCCTGTACGTCACTTTCACGCCGTCCTTCTCTCTACCCAGCAGACCCAATTCACTGATTCTGCTCACAACTCCGGCACGCATAGTGGTTGGCTCACTGGCCTTCCATTTGGGATTGAACGACTTCATTTTCATGTTCAGGCCTTCCGGAGACGCAACTCCTTGTTTGATGCACGAGAGAATTAGCTGAATCATTCTAGCTTCGTCAGGAAGCTGTGAAGCTATGTGATCAAGCAGGAAGTCAATCTCTTCCGATGAGAACGGAGTCGAAAAGTCTTGTGCATCAATTATGGGATTTGGAAGGCATGTGAATTTCAAACCGAAGTCGGTAATACCTGCCACAATGGAATCCTTCTCATTCTTTATGTCCAAGAATTTGAGGGCTGGCGCCGCACCTTCGATCTTGAATTGATGGTTGTTGCCATCAGTTTTGTTGGACGCCAAGTAGCCGACGAATTGATTCTTGAACCTCAGCTTGGCCTTGTCCTCTCGTCTGCCAATTGGAAGGCCAGCGGAGATTATTGTTCCACGTTTTCGCCCCATCGACTTGTCAGCTTTCTCAATAGCCTTGCCCAGTTCTCCGGCAATCTGTGCTGATTTCTCATGTAGTTCTCCGAGTGGGAAATACCCGTCGCCCTTGATCCTAGCCAGATTGGCTGCGACTCTCGTCACGATCTTGACCGGAAAGACGCGGTTGTACTGCCCCCAAAGATAGCTTGGTCGGTGCAGATCGCTTAGCGGTACTGTCTTCACTCCAGCGAGATCTATAGAGAGCTGGAGGAGCTGGATTGCACTGGTGATCTGAGTTGCAGGCGGAGAAGAATCGCTCACATCGAACTTCTCAGTTCCAGTAGCTGGCCATCCTGCCTCTTGGGATTCAAGGTAGAGCTGATTCTGTATTGCTGCGACTACAAAGTCTTGAGGAGATCTGTACTTGTCAGAACGACCCTGTAGCAACTTGTTAACGCGCTCGACAAGCTCAGGTGGAATATCAAGAACGTATCTCAACTGTTATCTACTACCCAAGTAAAGCACAATTAATGTGTGGCACTTATAAACATTACCTTAAATTATGCTATATTCCTAATTTAATCAACAGTTAACCAGAATATAGACCAAAATACAGATGTACCCCTCCTTTTTCAGGTGTAGTACGCGAGCTGTTCAAGCGGATTGATTTGGCCTCCCGGCGAGAAGGCTTTCCTTGACTCAGTTCCCCAACAAGACCTCTACGCCTTTTGCAGAGCCTCTACCCTTTTTGTTCTCTGTTCATACCATTCAGCTTGCTCTGAGTACATGCGACTGATGCCGGTAAGTGCCTTCATGATCCAGTTGTAGATCTCTGGATCCTCGGACCAAATCCTGTCGAATCTCAGTGTTTCGGTCTCTATCTTTTTGATAGTTGGTGAATTTCGCGGCTCATATGACAAGTATTCCCCCAACCATACATTGAAAAAGCTTCGATAGATCGCTTCCCTGACGCAGAACTCCCATAGCGGAAGCATTTCTTTGACATATGTTGCCGATGCTTTCTTTCTTCCTTTGTTGAGTTCTTCTCGTCTCAACGCTACTGACAGCGCCTGCGCTCCATTTTCCGTCAGATGATCGAGTGAATCTGGAAGGTAAGATTGAGTAAGTAGATAGTTCGCATGTAACCAGTCCGTAGAATAATACTCAGCCTCCTCACTTCCTAGAACGAGATCCATGAACCAATAGTGCCAGTTGAAAGCGCGGCTAGCACGCATACATAGATGCTCGACGGGATCCAATCCTCTTTCCTTGAAAAACAGCCATTTGCCGAATATCAGTGAAAGGTATGACTCATATTTCACAGCGAGGTCATCCACCATAGGCATGCTCGCGCGCGCTTATTCCTTTGAATTCTCTTAGAGGTATCAGGTGCTTGTCGCCAGATACTATGTACTCCGCCTCACCGCTATATGCGGTGTTCAAGACAACATCGTCCTTCGGGTCATCTCTCACAGCCTTGAACCTGCTTCTTATTCTTACTAGAGTGGTTC
>Ga0315296_10003636_pt1 | contig 12838 bp, 12 predicted proteins | sample YL17G14_18_MG_FD_203921 | JGI IMG/M metagenome (GOLD analysis project Ga0315296, IMG submission 203921) | Sediment microbial communities from Yellowstone Lake, YNP, Wyoming, USA - YL17G14_18 | ecosystem: Environmental > Aquatic > Freshwater > Lake > Sediment | place: USA: Wyoming | collected... | reverse complement strand
ACGCGGCCTCTCTCCGTTCGGCCGCTAGTCAGGGTGCTTTCCTCGGTGGCGAAGTTTGATTGTCCCAAGGCCACACCAAGCGAGCATGCTGAGCCGCGTCCTGAGCATAGTCGAAGGATAGGACGATGTCCGTATCGAAGCATGCGGTTGGGTGTACACGATTCTGCCGCAGGCAATCCCCTTGGCATGTCCCCCGAAAACCTGTTATCATCAAAGCGTTCCTTTCGGTGTGTCGTATCCCGGTCAGCGGGGGTAGCGCATGACCAGTCCCGACCCCTTCCGAACCTACCTCGACGAAGTCCGCCAGAAGCTGGCCACGGGCAAGGCCCCTCTAGCCGGAATCCGGCACATGTGGACTTTCGGGAATGCCATACTGAATCTGTGCAGCCTGGGGGCCAGGGTAAATAGGCCGGAATAGTGGGGTCTACCCAGTAGTTGGGCGTGATTCACTGCATGCGCTATAGTGATAGGGAGGCATCGAAAGGAGGAATGCGATGAGAAGGCTCGTGGGTGCCCTGCTGTTGTTCACGTGGGCAGTGTCGGCCTGCAGTGGCGGCCGGGCCACGCCGACGGCGCCGGCCGACTTGGTGGCGGAAGGGTGGCAAGCTGTTCGGCTTGAGAGCCTGTGTGTGGAAGTGGAGCAGTCTTTTGCCGAGATCGACCCCGGCTTCTCTCTCCCTGTGGAGGACACGCTGCGACGGCTTCTGCCGGGGCTGGGCGTGCGGGTGGCAGCCGGTGACGAGGCATGCGACGGTGTGCTGCATCTGTCCTTGCAGGGCCAGGCGCTCGCCGAGGACTACATCTGCATTCTGGGGCAGGCTTGCGGTCATTGCTACACCGGCGCACAGATCGACGGCGAGTTGACCCTTACGAGGCCCGATGGCACTTCCTGGGTCGGTACCCTCAGTGACAGCATCACGCCCCCTTCCACCATTTCTGAGTGTCCGGAGGTCCCCGAAGACGCGCCGCTGGACATGATCTGGCCGCGGGCTGTGCTGGATGGGCTCGTCGATCTGTGGGGCACTCCGGTTCTGGCCGTGGCCCTCGACGACCAGGACGAGAGCGTGCGGATGGCCGCGGTGGCGCTGTCATATAGACAGGGCGCGGAAGGTGTTCCCCTGCTGGTGGAGGCGCTACATGACCGGAGCGCCGACGTGCGCCAACGGGCTGCGGTTACGCTCGGCCGGCTGGGCTCGGAGGGCAGCGAGGCTGTGCCTGCCCTGGTCGAGGCGTTGGATGACAGCAACCGCCCGGTGCGCCAGGCCGTATCCGGCGCGCTGTTTCAGATCACGGGCCAGCGGTTTGGCGAGGATCAGGCCGCCTGGCGAGCGTGGCTAGAGGAACCGAGCCTCAAGCCTACCCCCTTCACCTCCTGGAAGGGTTTGCCCATCATGCCGGGGGCCAGCTTCGGTGAGGAGCTGGGCAGCATGCTCATGTACGTCGTCGAGGCCAGTTGCGAGGAGGTGGAATCCTTTTACCAGGCGGAGATGGCCGAGGCGGGCTGGACATCCGTTGACGGCGAAACAGCGGGCGGCGCCGTCCCGCGGCTCAAGTTCGAGAAAGGTGGTGAAACCGCTGAGGTGCACTTCACTGATTCGACGATGATGACGGGGCAACCACGGTGCAGTTTGCAGGTTTTTCTTCTACGCTGAGTCGAGCTACAGATGGCTCGGGCGCATATCTTTACACTGAAATGAAGGTGAAGCGACGTAGCTTGTGTACTCAGGACAGGCCTCCCCCCAAGGCAGGGGAACTCAGTCTGCGCTGTAGTTGGCTGGCTTGGGGGAACTCGCACCTCCTTCGAGTAGGCTCAGGACAGGCCCTTCGAGGTGGCTGAGGGCGCGGCTTCGATACGCGGCCTCAGGCTGCTCGGCCGCTATCCTTCGACAGGCTCAGGACGCGGCTCAGGATGCTTTCTTGGAGTGCTTTGGTTGGTCTGGTCGAAGGCATGCGGTGGATCTAGTGCCTTCCCCCTGGAGGGGGGAGGGTTGGGTGGGCGTGACTGAGTTTCACCCTCCCCTAAACCTCCTTCGATACACTCAGGACAGGCCTCCCCTCAAGGGAGGGGAACTCACGGACTTGTCCCCCGGGCGGGGCAGCAATCCCCTTGGCATCGCCCAACGAATCTGCTATCATCAAAGCATTCCTTTCGGTGTCTCGTATCCCGGTCAGCGGGGGTAGCGCATGGCCAACCCGGACCCCTTCCGAACCTACCTCGACGAAGTCCGCCAGAAGCTGGCCACAGGCATGGCCAAAGAACACGCCTATCGAGGCGCCCTGGAGCACCTGCTGCAAGCCACCGGAGACGGTGTCCAGGCCATCAATGACTCCGCCTGGGTCGAATGTGGGGCGCCGGACTTCATCGTCCTGCGGGGCGCGCCCCCTGTGGGGTACGTGGAAGCGAAGGACATCGACACCAGCCTCGACGATGCCGAGCGCTCCCCTCAACTGAAGCGGTACCGCGAGTCCCTCCACAACCTGATCCTCACCGACTACCTGGAGTTTCGCTGGTACGTGGAGGGCGAGCGCAGAGAGACCGCACGCCTGGCCTCGGTGGGCCGCGACGGGAAGGTGAAGAGCACCGGGGCCGGGATTGACGCCGTGGCGCAACTGCTGGAGAGGTTCTTCGCCCAGGAGGCGCCCATGCTGGGCAGCGCCAAGGAGCTGGCCCAGCGTATGGCCAGCCTGGCCCGCATGATCCGGGACCTCATCGGGCAGGCGTACCAGCGGGAGGACAAGGAGGGCCGCTTCCACAGCCAACTCGCCGCCTTCCGTGAGACCCTGATCCCTGACCTCGGGGCCGAGCAGTTCGCCGACATGTACGCCCAGACCATGACCTACGGCCTGTTCGCCGCTCGCGTCCGTGCGCCGGGCGGAGGGCAATTCACCCGCGAGCAGGCGGCGTGGAACCTGCCGCCCACGAACCCCTTCCTGCGTAAGTTGTTCAACGAGATCGCGGGGCCGGACCTCCCCAGGGAGATCGCCTGGGCGGTGGACGACCTGGCCCACCTGTTGGCCCGGGCCGATATGTCGGAGGTGCTGCGCGACTTCGGCTGCGCGACTAGGCAGGAAGACCCCATCGTCCACTTCTACGAGACCTTCCTGGCCCACTACAACCCCCAGATGCGGCAGCGGCGGGGAGTGTACTACACCCCCGAGCCGGTGGTCTCCTACATTGTGCGCTCCATCGATCACCTGCTCAAGACCCGCTTCGACCGGCCCATGGGCCTGGCCGACGAGGGCGTGATGATCCTGGACCCGGCGTGCGGCACCGGGACCTTCCTCTACTTTGTGATCAAGGAGATCTACGACACGGTGGTGAGAGAGAGGGGCGAGGGCGCCTGGAACAGCTATGTGAAGGAGAAGTTGCTGCCCCGCATCTTCGGCTTCGAGCTGCTGATGGCCCCCTATGCCATAGCGCACATGAAGCTGGCCCTGCAACTCCAGGAGCTGGGGTACGACTTTGAGGGCGAGGAGCGGTTGGGCATCTACCTCACCAACGCGCTGGAGCCAGCCCTGCGCGACGTTGACGCGCGGCAACTCCCCTTTGTGGGATTCATACGGGAGGAGGCCAGGCTTGCTGAGAGTGTCAAGAGGGACAAGCCGATTATGGTGGTGCTGGGCAATCCTCCGTACTCGGTGAGTTCCGCCAACAAGGGGACCCACATCGAGGGGCTGATGCGGCGGTACAAGGAGGCGGTGCGCGACGAGCGGAACATCCAGCCCCTATCGGACGACTACATCAAGTTTATCCGCTTCGCCCACGACCGGATTGAGCGCACCGGCTATGGAATAGTCGGCATGATCACCAATCATTCCTATCTCTTCAGTCTTGTACATCGGGGGATGCGCGAGGAGTTGCTTAGGGGATTTCGGGAAGCCTATTTCCTCAATCTCCATGGCAACAACATCCTGCGCGAGCGCACGCCCGACGGAGGCAAAGACGACAACGTGTTCGACGTGCGGCCGGGGGTGGGCATCTCTCTGTTTGTGAAGGACCCAGACGGGGATTCCGCTGCCCAGGTTGGGTATGCCGATCTGTGGGGAGACCGCGCCACCAAGTACCGGTACCTGGTCGAAAACGACCTGGGTACGACGCAATGGCACCCGTTGGCACCATCGGCGCCCCACTTCTTCTTCGTGCCCAAGAGCTTGGACCTCGCAACTGAGTATCGCGCTCTCCCAGGTCTCGTAGGTTTGTTTTGTGAGAAGTCTAGAGGCATAGAGACAGGCAGGGACGAGAGCCTGATTGGCTTTGAGCGGGCTGGAGTGGCTAGCGTCATGCGTGCTATCGCTGATCCTTCGGTTGCACTGGAAGAGCTTGGCCGCCGCTTTGGCATAGCAGATACGAGTGGTTGGCCGGTAGCCAAGCGTCGCCGAGACCTTATCTCAGCAGGCTTTGACGAGAGTCGCATAGTGGAGACACTGTACCGGCCGTTTGACTCACGGTACACGTACTTCTCTCCGTTCCTGAGAAGGTCCCACGAGAAGGTAATGCGGCACATGCTCGACGACAATGAGTGCCTGGTCGTAGGAAGGGCGGGTCACGTAGTCGAGGGACAGGTGTGGAATCTGCTCCTGTGCGCACAGGGTGTTACCGACTCCAATCTGTACTATCGAGGTGGAGGCACGGTGTTCCCACTCTACTTGTACCCGACACGGGGCACTGGCAGGGCGACTCTTGTGGATCTGGGCCTCTCTGTACGCCAGCCTAACCTTGCACCTGATTTGCTGGCCACAGTCACAGATATGCTAGTGCTGGACTTCACGCCCGACGGCAAGGGCGATCTGCAGGGCACCTTCGGCCCGGAGGACATCTTCCACTACATGTACGCCGTCTTCCACTCCCCCACCTACCGCGAGCGGTACGCGGAGTTCCTCAAGATCGACTTCCCGCGCCTGCCTCTCACGTCGGACCTGGGGCTGTTCCGTGCCCTCGCGGAGAAGGGGGAGGACCTGGTAGCTCTGCACCTGATGGGGTCGCCGGAGCTTGATCACGGTACTCCCAAGTTCCATGGCACGGACTCCAACGAGGTGGAGAAGGTGCGCTATGCGGAGCCCGCCCAGGGCCGCCCTGGCCTGGTCTACATCAACAAGGCCCAGTACTTCGAGGGTGTGGAGCCGAAGGTGTGGGCGTTCCACATCGGCGGCTACCAGGTCCTGGAGAAGTGGCTCAAGGACCGCAAGGGGCGCACTCTCTCCTACGACGACGTGACCCACTACGGCAAGATCGTCGTGGCCCTCAAAGAGACAATTCGTCTCATGGGGGAGATCGACAAAGTCATCCCCTCGTGGCCGATTGAGTAGAACGGGTAGTGCATAGAGTAGCGGGATCCAAGATGCAGGCGCAGCATGGTGACCGCGGTTCGGGCGGAGGGGTTTGCGTGGGCAGGGGAGATAAGGGTTCTCCGAATTGGACCAAGCGTGGCGTGATTGTGGCCCTAATGGCACTGGCGGCCACCGCGTTATGCGGGGTCGTCGCGATCGTCCCGCCGTGGGTGAAGTTGCTGGAGGAGCGCCCCGACATATTCGGGTGGCTGGCCCGCGCCCTCGAGTCAGTGCGGCCTTGGTGGCGGCCGGCCGTCGCAGGCACCTTGCTGCTAGTTGGTGGGTACTTCATAGTGTGGTCCCGGGCGCGGCTGGCTCGTCGATTGCAGTGGCTGGCTATTCGCGCCCGTAGGCGGCTTAAGCAGATCGAAGAGGCCGCGGTGCGGCGATACGTGGCAGCGCTGCGATGGCTAGTGGACAAGACGGCAGGTGGTCAGTTGCAGGTTCTTGCTTCGACTCCAGCTGGTGCTTCGCCCGACACGGTGGGTCGAGAGCTAGGAACGGGTATCGGGAATCTGAGTGATGTTGCGTGCGAGGTGCTACATAAGGGTCTTATGGACTATGACCGGTTCGGTATTCCTGGGATTTGGATCAAGCCGGAGGAAGTGCCTTCGCTGGCTACCACGGTGGGCAGTCTTCGCCAGCTGGGAGTTTTGGAGCGAGCGGTGGATGAGTTGTATGCCGCTCGTCTTCTAGCAAGGTACGAGAACGGAGACGACTCGTTGGCAATGTGGGTGCTACTTCCGCAGGTACTGTGGGATAAGCGTGTCTGCACGGAAGTCGCTATCTTGTTGCAGGACGAGTTGCAGCGGCGCGGGGCGTGGGGCTGGTAGACGAAGCTGCAGGCGTCTGGCGTGAAGAAGAGACACCGCAAAGTGAGCGCACAAGGGGAACAGTAGTTGGCGGAACCGGAGGGAAGCTGGAGACATCGGAGGTCTGGTCTCGGTCGTACGGACGGATCCATACCGTGAAGGAGACCCGGTTCACGAGTCCTTCGCGATCTGAAGGCGGAGCACTATCGGAGCGTGGGTGAAGGCGTGAGGAGGAGGCATGCGGAGCCGTGAGGAGTTCGAGCGCGAGTTCCCGTCGTTCTTTAACATAATGGCCAGCGCAAGGGACTTGGGTCGCCTGATCTGCCTGGATAAGCCGGCTGACTCCATAGCGAATTTCGGCTGCGGCGAGGGACTGGAGACGCTCGCCTTGATGCACGCTGCCGCCTCTGTGGAAGGGGTTGGCATTGACATCGACGGCGAGAAAGTACTGAAGGGCACACGGACTCTGGAAGCTCTCAAGTGCGCTGCACTCAGCGTAGCGCACGGAGTTATGTGCCACGGTGAGGAGTATCACGAATGGTGGCGCGACCTGGTTCCAGACTGTGTCAAGGGACTGGTACTCAACCAGATTCCAGAAGGTCCAGCGTATGGAGTGCGAGAGTCCAGTGTCACCTTCATCCAGGCGGACATCACCCAGCCAGTGTGCATTGCATCTGATCATTTCGACCTTGTATACTGCAAGAGCGTTCTGTATCAAGTGGTTTGCGATCACGGCGCGCTGGCGTTGCAGAGAGCCGTGGACGAAATGACGCGAGTGGCGGTTCCGGGTGGATGTGTCGTTGCCGTAGAGCCCCTTTCTTGCTCGCCGGAGCGTCCAGAGCCGCTTGATTTCGCGCACTTCTTCGAGCGCGCCGGACTGCACCGCTGCCAGACAGACCGCAAGGCGATTCGCGACGAAGGGGAAGTGCGGACATACCGTTATGGGAAGCCACCTGCATAGGAAAGCCGGATGCTGGGCTCGGCGGTGGCTAGCTGAAGTCGCAAGTTGCGAGGGACGCTCGAGAAGTGGCTCAAGGACCGCAAGGGGCGCACCCTCTCCTACGACGATGTCACCCACTATGGCAAGATCGTCGTGGCCCTCAAGGAGACCAAGCGCCTCATGGCGGAGATCGACGAGCTGATCCCCTCGTGGCCGATTGAGTAGAGGCGTTCACGGCTTGAGACCTCGGAGATCTGGACGCGGGGGGCACTTGGACGGAGGCGGGTGTATCCTCGGCATCGGGCGAGACGGTGCAATTCTTATTGGGCGCGGGGGGTGTTGATGGAACGCCTGGCGCGCGAGAGCTCAGACTGCAAGGGGCTACAAGGAGGAGGTGCAGAATGAAGAAGGTATTTCCCTTACTCACGGTTGTGCTGGTTGCGGTGCTTGGCTGCGCACCTGGAGCCGCTCCCACCCCTACAGAGGTCGCGCCAACCAGTACCTCCACATGGGTGCAACCGACACCCAGCTACTCAGTGGAGGTGACCAAAGACGTCGAGTACGTGAAGCTGCTGGAACCGGACCCGCCTGTTCAGATGCTCGACGTATACGCGCCCACTGAGCCGGGGCCGTGGCCAGTTGTTGTTGTCATGCACGCATGGTTCCAATCCAAGGACACTACGGCGTACTCATCCTTAGCCGAAGAGCTCGCCGGGCGGGGGGTGGTGGTCTTCGTCCCGCAAAGGCGTTCGGAGTCTGCGACGCTTTTGGAGTACGCCCAGGACAACGGCAGGGACATCCGAGAGGTAGAAGAGTCGTGGGCCTGCGCAGTCCGCTTTGCCCGGGAGAGGGCTGCGGATTATGGGGGCGATCCAGGATGGGTAACGGTGTTCGGCCATGAAAGTACAGGGCTGGCCACGGCTTTCATCGGAGACGACTTGCAGCAGGTGTGGGAGGAGGTCGCGTCAAACCGAGGAGGTCCACCGCCGCAGACGGAGTGCCTGGCGGTCGAGGACTCTGCCCGTGTGGACGCATACATCGGGTATGGTGGGGACTACGACTTCTACGAGAGGCTTAGTGAATCAGACCCTGACCTTTGGGAATTGACCAGTTTCTTCGGCCTCATCGGCAGGAATCCCAGCCTTCCGGTTCATCTCGTCTTTGGGGGAATGGCCAACCCAGCCTATATCGAGAAGGCCGAGGAGTACCAGGAGGACCTGGTGAACGCGGGGTATGATGCTACACTGACGCTGCTGCCTGAGGGACGTGCGGAGATTCCATGGTCGGGTCCTGACCGCGAGGAGTTGATCCAGGTGATACTGGAGGTGGCCCGCCGCTGATTCTGCCACCGAGCCGCCGATTTGCACCGGACCGTCCAGTCGGATCACACTTGGCGGCCGGGGTGATTGGCTTCCCTCGGCGGATCGGGTCTGGCCGCTGGCCGGGTCCTTATCAGCAAGACGCAGCACTTCGACGGTGTCGAGCCGGAGATGTGGGAGTTCCACATCGGCGGCTATCAGGTCCTGGAGAAGTGGCTCAAGGACCGCAAGGGGCGCACCCTCTCCTACGACGATGTGACCCACTACGGCAAGATCGTGGTGGCCCTCAAAGAGACCATCCGCCTCATGGGTGAGATCGACGAGATCATCCCGTCCTGGCCGATTGAGTGAGGACTTCAACCTCGTGAGACCTCGGAGGTCTCCCAAGACCTCCGAGGTCTGGCCTGTGGCCCCCACGAGTCTATCCTCTCCATGTCGAAGATCGACGAATTGATCCCCTCGTGGCTCATTGAGTAGCAGCTTGCCAGGCAGCGGGCATGCGCCGACCGCTCTCGGGCCTGGACGGCCGCTGCCCAGAGCATCGGTTGCACAACCCACGGAACTGTAGTAGGATCTTCTTAAGAAAGTCACGCTTTGTGCCTGTATTTGTGACACAACGCGGTTTCTTTAACAAGAAACCCATCGCTCATCTCGGAGACGGTCGATGTCGCGCTCACTTTCCCCAGTCGAATCCAAACTCATCATGTACCTGGAATGGGAGAAGCAACCGGTTGTCACCATCGAAGAGGCCATGGAGGTCTTGGGTTGCTCCTATGGACGCGCGCGCCAAGTGCTCAGCCGATTGGGCAGGAAGCGGTGGCTGGCGCGCGTAACACCAGGAACGTATGAACTCATACCGGCCGAGCGGGGAGAGTATGCGTTTCCAGACCCCAATCCGCTACTCGTCGGCCGGACACTGGTTGAGCCTTACTACTTTTCCTATTCCACTGCAGCGTTCTTTCACGGATTGTCGAGTCAAGCATCAGCTACGGTGTATGTTGCGACAACGACCCGTGCCAGGCGGGCGCAGATAACCGTTCGGGGGACAACATATCGGGTGGTCCGTCAGGCCGCTCAGAAGTTCTTCGCAGCTACGGAAGTCTCTGCATACGGGACTTCCGTGATGATGGCCGATCCCGAGAAGACTGTACTCGATTGTCTCGATAGGCCCGCCTACGCTGGTGGCATCCCTGAGGTGGCAGCGATGATGTCACGCGGGAGACATCGGCTGGATTGGACAGTTGTGTCCGGCTACGCACTCCGGTTTGGGATCCAGTCCCTGGTGCAGCGGCTGGGCTACCTCGCTGAGCTACTTGACGTTCAGTTGCCTGAGGCAGAGAGGGCGCGGCTTGCCCACGCCGTGGGCAAGAGCCATACGTATCTCGGGCAGACCGCGCGCTGGGGGACCGGAGGCGAGTACGTTCCTGCGTGGCAGTTGGTCGTAAATATCCCGCGGCAGGAACTGGTAGCGGACATAGAGGTAGTGTGATGATAGCCAGGACTCGCGTCCAGTGGTACGCTCATGACTCCGGTGCGGCGCGCGGAACTACCGAGATCTGACCAAATAGTGCGGTCGATTGGCGAATCCTATGCTTTCCTTGAGGATCTCCAACCGGAGGAGGCGAGACTGGCGCAAGACCCTCATGGTCGCGAGGTGGAGCTCTGCCACCGCTTGGTGGAGGACCTCAGGTCCAAGTTCGCGTAGCTGGCTCCAGCGCTTGCCGGGCCGGGGATCCGCCGTAACACCGAAGACCTCCGAGGTCTGGCCTGTGGCCCTCAAAGAGACCATCCGCCTCATGGGGGAGATCGACGAGTTGATCGCCTCGTGGCCGATTGAGTAGGTCTCCCCTCAGGTTCTGCGAACTGCGCTCAGAGTTTGCCTGTTTACCTCGCGTGTGCTATAATCGGCCTGCCAAGCCGAATAGACAACATGAAAGGTAAGACCGCCGTGCGAACACCGACTCTAGGACCAAACAGTGCAGACCTGCTCGTGCGCCTTAGCAGCGCCGGTAAGGGGATTTTCTCTATCCAAGATGCCCAGGCCATCACCGGGAGGAGCTACGACCTAACCGCGGACCTTGTGCGCAAACTGGCTCGCAAGCGCTGGCTGGTGCGACTAGTCCCTGGCAAGTACCTGATCGTGCCCTTGGAGGCCGGGCTCGACGGCATTCCCATGGTCGACAGGTTTGTGATCGCTCGAGAGGTGCTGGGCTCGGTGCCCCACTACGTGTCGCACTACAGCGCCATGGAGCTACACCAGATGACCACTCAGCCGGTGAACGCTGTCTTTGTCGCCGTTCGCAGGCGGCGCAAAAGTCGAGCCATCGCCGGGACCGAATACCGGTTCGTCTACGCCAGCGCTCGCTCCTTCTGGGGCTGGGAGGAGACATGGGCCACACCCCAAGAGCAGGTGCGGGTCAGCGATCTGGAGAAGACCCTCCTCGACGGAGCGGCGCGGCCCGAGCTGTGCGGTGGGATAGGCGAGCTAGGCAAGGGCCTCTGGCTGCGTAGAGATAACCTCGATGAAGGCAGGCTCGTAGAGTACGCACAGCGCCTGGATCATAAGGCCGCCTCGAGGCGACTAGGGTTCCTGTTGCGGACGCTTGACCTGGGGCAACCAGCAACCCTGCGGACCCTGCAAGCCTATGGCACGGGAGGGTACGACCCCCTTGACCCGACACTCCCTGACGAGGGGCCGCACGATTCCCAGTGGCGACTGCGCATCAACGTCGACCCCGAGGAGTTGAGGGCCTCAGTATGGACGTGACCCAATGATTCCCCAGGCTGAGGTGTTCAGACTGGCCGAAGCGCTTGCTCGGCTGGCAATCCGCCGTGTCGCAGATGACCCCCGAGGTCTGGCCTGTGGCCCTAAGAGACCATCCGCCTGATGCAGGAGATCGACGAGGTGATCCCCTCCTGGCCCATCGAGTAGGGCGCTCACCCACCTGAGACCTCGGAGGTCTCCGAAGCTCTCCGAGGTCTGGCCTACTCCATAAGGCCGGAGCCACACCAGGCGCCTCCGGTGTGGTTTCGCTGCGTACCTAATGCCGGACTGTGCTATAATGAAGGCGAATCGGAGCTTTGGCCGGACAGAGGTGAGATGAGACAGGTGGTCATCTACCCCGGGGAGAACGGATACTGGGTTGCCGAGTGCCTGAGCTTGCCCGGATGTATCACTCAGGGCAGAACGAAAGAGGAGGCCATCGTCAACATCCGGGAGGCCATCCAGGCCTACATCGAGGTGCTGGAAGAGGATGGCTTGCCGATGCCCCTGGTGGGGGCATTGGGGTTTACAGGAGGGACTGCCAAAAGATGACAGAGCCGGAGCGGTATCTGGTGGATGCCACTGGAAAGAAGACAGGGGTTATCCTGTCGCTGAAGCATTATGAGCGGCTGCTCGAGGATCTTCACGACCTGGCCGTTGTGGCGGAGCGGAGGGACGAAGACACCGTCAGTCTTCAGGAACTGAGGCAGCGGCTTGAGGAAGATGGCCTCCTATAGCATCAACCTCAAGCGGTCCGTGGAGAAGGATCTCCGCAGGCTGCCACGCTCGCAAGTGCCTGGCGTGCTGGCCGCCACAGACGAGCTGGGTCTTTCGGGAGTAGACTGAGGTGGACTACATCCTAACAGAACATGCTCAGGATGCGCTGGTGAGGCGGCAAATCCCGCTTGAATGGCTGGAACGCGTGCTGAACGCACCAGAAGCCACCGAAACGGATCCGATGGATCCGGAGTTAGAACATCGCCTGGCACAAATTACCGAATTTGGAGGTCACGTGCTGCGGGTAATCCTGAATTGCAGGACAACGCCGCCGCGTGTTGTGACGGCATTCTTCGGCCGAAGGAGGACCCTCCCATGAGACTAAAGGTAGATCAACAGGCCGATGCGCTTTACCTCACCTTAAGCGAAGCGCCAGCGAGCCGTACCGAGGAAGTCTCGCCGGGAATCATCGTGGATTACGATGACCAGGATCGCGTGGTAGGGATTGAGATGCTCTACCTTTCCAAGCGGGCCCCACAAGCTGAGATCCAGCGCTTGTTGTACGAATCCGTGCCGCAAGTTGGGTAGAAGGCCATGAGGCCTCGGAGGTGCTGGTGCCACCCACGCCTGGGACCAGTCACGCGGCGCAGGTGATCCGGCCTCTGCGCCTGGGGGAAGGTGAGTTCAGCCTTCGCTGGAAATCCAGAATGGCCCGGATGTACTCCTCGGGGCGCTCCTCGTAGGTGTTGTGCCCGCACTCGGGCAGCACCAGAAGTTCTCCCAGAACAAGATGCCTATAGAATGCCACGCCCTGCTCCACGTCGAAAATGGAGCTCCTATCAGGGTAGATCACCAAGGCGGGGCAGATGACGTCACGCAGGGTGCTCCGGAGATCGAAGCGGTCCTTCCCGTAGGCTCCTCCGAAGCGGCGGAACAGGTTGTAGGAAGTCTCAGCCTG
>Ga0315296_10003635_pt1 | contig 12842 bp, 15 predicted proteins | sample YL17G14_18_MG_FD_203921 | JGI IMG/M metagenome (GOLD analysis project Ga0315296, IMG submission 203921) | Sediment microbial communities from Yellowstone Lake, YNP, Wyoming, USA - YL17G14_18 | ecosystem: Environmental > Aquatic > Freshwater > Lake > Sediment | place: USA: Wyoming | collected... | reverse complement strand
TAAATGCCGCATCCTCGGTTGTTGTATGTGTTGCAGGCTGTGACTGTGTCGTGACTTTCACCATTAAAAATAACGATACCTGACGCAAAAGTGTAATTTGTTGTGAGTAGCCCCACTTGTTCGACGAAACACTGGGATACTGTGTTGAATTGTCCGTAGTCTTTCATAAATATGCCGTGAAATAGCGTCTGATAAACGTGGACATGATCGACAGTGCAGTGGGAACACCGAGTGAGACACATGCCGCAGCCTCTCCTGTCACGGTCGGGCGTTTCCACTTGATTTGCCTTGTTTCCATCAATCTTGAAATTTCTGAAAACGAGGTAGGTCTTATTTGCTGCATAGATGACGTTATCGTTCAGACCGTTTGCAGCATACAGAACAGTTGCATCGCCTTCCCCATAGGTTTCAGTTCCGTTGTAGGTAACATTCATCTGGAAGGTGATTAGATAATCACCAGCACGTATGAAGACAGAACCGCCATTAGACAGTTTTGCCCAAGCATATGTAATCGCATTTGCCGCAATAGTACTATAGTATTCAAGCTTACCATTTGTTCCATTCTGTATACAGGTGTATGTATCGACCTGACTGATGATATATGAATATGGTTTCTGTAATCCGCTGATGGTGCCGTTGACTGGATTGTCAATACGTTTTTCAAGAGCCCTTAAACGTTCCTCAATGCTGAAGCTGACGTTTGCACCATAATAAGCTGCTATCCCGGCGCAGATCAAGATAGTGCAGATCATCAGCGTTTTAGCCCATGTAAGATTGGTCAAAGAAGTCATTCCAAGTTTACTGTTTGTTTGGTTCGTTTTTGTTTTTCTGTTCTTGTTCTAGGATTACAGAAAACTATGAAAGGTTATGGTTAACCATACAGATCCGATCGATCTTTCTGTTTTTCTGTCGTAACGGGTTGATGCAACTGTAACCTGAGCTCAGATCGTACTTATCAATCAACGATTTCAGCCTTGGTGATGCCCTTACGGTCTCCAACCCAGTACTTTACCCTCCGTATGAGCCTTAGTACAACATCGTGAAGCGCTTCTGGTAACTCGATTCCAGCCGAACTCTGAGCAACTCCATAACCGTAAAGAGCACGATCAATCAGGCTAGAGGCGATAAATGTGAGTTTTCTTTTAGGATCCAGAACGAACAACTTCAAAGTAAAGCTTGGAGGAAATAGGATTGGGAAGCCAATGATTTGATCGTCAACGTATAGTGCCCTGTAGGCATCTTCTAGCGTATGAATCATGCTAGAAAAAGCATGTTCCCATTCATACTTCTTAGCTTGCCTAGCTATCTTGTCAAGATTCAATTTCCTATCCAAGAGAAGCGACTTTGCATATAGAAAGTCTAAGAGACTCAGATATCTATGACCGAGCATAGAATGGATGAGTAATGTTGCCAAATCTGCTTCATAACCGAGAATCGGACACTCAACACCACATATTTCAACCTCTCTTGGCTCAGCCCACAAAAAATCGTTGTCTAAGAATTCACGAGAAAAGTAGTAGAAGCCATTGTATAGATCAACTTTCAGTAACCCCTTTTTCTCACAGTTGATCTCAGCCTCATCAAAAACCATTAGTGTAGCACTTCTTCTTTTGAATGCAGATATCACCCGGCTGTTTTCAGCTTTTCTTGTCAGCACATCTACGTCTCTCGGGTTATATTGGATACCTCTGTAAAGTTTTATGAACCTGTAACTCAATTCTTCATCTTTGAACAGCGAGCTTACGAAATCTAGAGTATTTCCAAGTCTGGATTGCTTCTCTTTTTCATCTTTCACCATGACTTCAGGTATTCTTGCTTGAAACATCCCCTCATGATCAATGACCGTCTTGGAAAGATAATACGTGAGCTCGTTCTGTTTTGCGACTCCTAATGCTCGCGCCCACGTTTTCCTGGTATCTTTGACCTTCTTCAAAACACCTGGATGAGACTCACGATATTCATCATCGATGCAGTATAGGACCAATTGAATAACGTCGTCGGAACCTTTGCTAAACATTCTTATCACACTTCTCAAGGAATGCTTTAACATAAGTAAATATACACTCATTCGATTTCTCAAAATCAGTACATGTATCAATTACATGGAACCCATTATGTCTTGCAATAGCGAGGTAATACTTGCGTAATAGCTCATAATATTCCTCGGGTATCCTTAGGTCTTCCAAAGAGTGCATCCGTGAAAAAGCCAAGGCTACTGGGATATCTAGGACAAACCCAATCGTGGGTCTGGGAAGCACGCCTGTCAAAACAACCGAGGCATTTCCCCACAAGTTATAAAAAAGATCATAGAAGTACCGATCAGAAACTACAACATATCTACTTAAGAGAGGCCTTATAGTGACCAAGTATGTAAGCAGAGCATACATGACAAAGAGTATAGAAAAAGGGACTCTGAACAAAGCCTGGATCTTGCCACCCTTGGGTTCTCGCTTCAGGGTGGGAAGAGTCATATTTCTTGGACCTACATCTGCATGCTTATCAACCCAAACTTGTAGTGTTTGCGGCATGAATCGAAGCAAACTGGACCGCGGACTAACGTGCACGCAGTTCACACCACTCTCCGACAACTTTCTGAATAGAGTCATAGCGTGAACTGTTTTTCCGCTTCCATCAATTCCTATCAGACAAATGAAAGGATAAAGCCGATTTTCAGAAATTGCAGTGCCCCCAAATCAAGATCTTACCAATTCTTCGTAAACTCTCTCCAGCAAAGGAACAACGTGATATATACCGTGGCTTCTGGAGATACAGCATGCTGCATTGGCTCCAATAGTTTCGGATTCTCTCCTGTTCTCCAAGAGGAAACGCAATGCTTCCTCGATTTCTGATGATTGCCCAGGACTCACGAGGATTCCGTTGACACCATTATTGATGATCTCGCCTACCCCTCCGACGTTGGTTGCAACGACAGGTCTTCCGCATGCCATAGCCTCTATAATTGTTAAGGGCTGATCCGCAATCCCGTTCGTATTCAAATAGGGAACGACTATAATATCGCTTGCAGCCATGAGTTTTCCAACATCGCGAACGGGGCCAAGCTCAATAACCCTCGATTCGAGATCCAAGTGACGTATTGCATTTCGAATCCTCTCCTTCTCCAGATTATCTTGCTCAACCCCTGCCAAAGCAAGAACGAACTTTGTTTCGCAGAAATCAGTGAGAATATTTCTCATGGCATCAACGAGCGTATTAACTCCCTTGTCGGGATTCCAACTGCCTATGTAGAGAATGAGCGAGGATTCTTCATCCATCCCCAATTCCTCCTTCGCTTTTCGCTTTGATGTGTGAGGATTGAATTGTTCCAAATCAACAGCAGGTGGGATGTAGGTGATTCTCTCGCTCTGGATATTCTTGTTTTCAAGGGATTTTCTAACATTCTTACTTATTGCTATTATCTTTCCCATTTTTGGCAGGAAAAATCCCCTTTCGATTGGAGTTAGTATTCGTTTATACAGGTTTCCAAAGGAACCAAAACCCTCTGCCGTCGAATACAGAGTGAGCGCCACAGGAACATGAACCGACATTGAAATCATACATGCAGGAGCGCTCATTGCAGTGTATCCTGTATGTACATTGATGATATCAAATCTTTTTTGAGAATGTATCTTTAGTGTCTTATGCCATAGCTTAGTTGCCACTTCCATTGCGTAGACCGCAGAGACATAAGGTCCATGTACCGGGATAGGATGAATCACGGCCCAAGGTGTCTGTATATCTTCTCGAAAATTCCGATTAATATCGGACGTGACTATGTGCACTTCATGCTTGTGCGTCGTCAGCCCTTTGGATAACCTGATGACGTTGTTGACCGTACCACCAATGAATATGTCTTTGCCATTCAGCGGGGTCATTTCCAGACCTAAAAGACAGATCCTCATGTCGTATCCCGCTCCGGACTGGATAATCTCTTCAATAACACAGGCTAGCTGACTTTCTTTATGATGCTAAGCATTTATTGCACGCGCTTACGCAAACGATGGCTCTTTCATTTCTGGAAGAATCTACATCCTTTGTCTCCTCTATCGAGGATCTAGTCCAAAATAGCCCAAGTCTCAAAAAAAACTCTGCCTTTTCAATCTCAAAGCCTCTTAAAAGGAACTGCAAGGATTTCCAATCATAAACCCTATGCGTTCTTGTTGTACACTGCAATCCAAAAGGTACAGTGATCAATAGCATTCCTTTAGGAGCCAATATTCTTCTAATCTCATTCATCGCATTTATATCGCCCTCGGCATCAATAGAGTCTCCATATCTTCCAAGGCCGATATGCTCGATTGTTGACACCACCAGAACTGCGTCGAAGAAAGAAGGCGAGAAATCAGCGCTCCTTATATCACCTGTGATACAGTGTAAACAGTTGCTCACGCTTTCATACTCATATTTTCTGACATCGATAGTCCACACTTCATGTCCCAAAGCTAGGAGCATCAGAGCAAGTTGTGATCCAGTTGACCCGACATCGAGTACCTTCCCGGTGGAGGGCATGTTTCTTATGACCCATGGATACTCCACGATTCTGGGAGATTCTAACGCAAGCGCAATTGGCCTTGAAAAACCTAACCTATTCATAAGGGCTCGAATGTACTTGTTTCTGTCATAAACATACAAGAATTAGAACCCCACTATTATTCCTCTTCTCCTCAGAATTGTATTATCAGGCGCTCTTCAAAACAGCAAGTAACTCTTGTGCGCGGTGCTTGTGTGTATGCTCCTGCAGAACCCTCTGCCTTGCTGAAGCTCCAAGTCTAAGCCTTGCTTCTTCATCAGAAAGAAGCCAATCGTACAATTCTGAAACTTCCGCATCAGTTTTGGCAACAACAACCTCTTTTCCGACGTTAAACCATTCGTTTATTCCATTGTAGGGGTTTGACACGATGCAACAACGCATACTTGCCAGCTCAAAGATTCTTGATATGGACGAAGCGTAAACAATAGCATGAGGTTTTCGAACAATATTAAGATTTATTTTCGTTTGGCCAGAAAAGCGGCGATAAGGACAGTCATCAAGGTCTAATGATACCACGAAGCCGAGATCAAGGTCAAAAGCCTTGCCACAAACCGCAAACCTGCATGCTTGCTCGGTGGCCTTGCGGAACTTCGCTGCCGGGTTAACAAGCATATGCACGATCCATTCTTCCCTTAGTTTACTACCTATGCCATAGAAGCCCACATCGTATTCTTTCTTTACCTCTTCCATTGGAGAGAACACGCTGGGGTCGACTCCCCAATAGACTGTGAAAACCTTCTGGGCTCCCAAGTTCCTCACCTCTTCTGCCGCACCTTTCGAATTGATGATGAAAGCATCATACTCGGAAGGGTCGGCTCCGTAGTAGAAGCTGAACGATAAGCCTCCAAAAGATAGCAAACTAGTTGGAGTATCCCCATCATAGAATATTACTGGTATGCCAAACTCTCTTTTGATGAATGAAGGAATACCGACAAACTGGTTGAGCGGCACGGTCAGAACCAAGATAGCATCAACATCTCTCTCCTTTCGTATTATTGAAGAAATGTATTTGGTCCACTTTCGTCTTACAAAATTTCTTACCAAAAAGTTGATTATCTTTTGATTTTTCTGGCGAAATTCCATTTTGTTCTTAGATAATCGCAAGGTATTAGCTGCGTTTTCCAGACTGTTGTATGCTTTGTTCTTCCACAGGTTCGGGTTTTCATACGCAGTCCACCATAACGATTGAACAGATCTGTTGTAGTATGGAACTGCAACAACTTCAACTCCTATTTCGTGTAGCCCCTTCAGAATTTGCCACCAAGCAGGAGTAATCCCAAGTTCTTTGTCAGCAAGGTCGAGACTCTGACAGATTGCTATTACTTTCATGGCATTCACATCTCAGCTAAACTAAGTTTGGGAAAAAGGCGAAGAAATCATCGAACACTCATAAATCAGCGCTTCTCTATTCAGATGAATCAAGGCCACATCGTTCACCTGCACGAACGTCACTCTGCCTTTCCTAGTCTAGCCCTTTTCGCGCGCGATCGGACTACAGCCGAAGTTGAAGCCCTTTCTTCGTTTTGTCTTTATGATTTAAGACTCAGATAGTTCTGATCCGATCGATCGGATTTGAACAACGAGACTTAGTTAGCTGTGTTTAACGAATGGGGTTTCCAGTCGCGGAACCTGTCTTTCAAAAGGTCGCTTTCTGTCTTTGTTTACCATCGTTTCAATCCATTTGTATGTGCGAGTTACGCCCTCTTCTAGGCTAACGATCGGTTCCCAGTGCAACGTCTTTTTAACAAGAGTCAGGTCGGCATTTCTGCCTCTCACGCCCTGTGGGGCTGCTGTATCATATTCCTTAGTAATCTTCTTTCCTGAGATCTCAATCGCTATGTCCGCGAGCTCGTCTATTGTGACCAATCTGTTAGAGCCTATGTTTATTGGTTTTGCGTAACTTGATTCCATTAGAGCTGTCGTGCCTCTAATAGCGTCATCTATGTAGCAGTAGCTACGGCTCTGTCTTCCGTCGCCCCAAACGGTTATGGTACCAGGATTTGTAGCCTCAGCCACTTTTCGACATATCGCTGCAGGAGATTTTTCTCTTCCACCCTTGTAAGTTCCTTCTGGTCCGTAAATGTTGTGATATCGGAGAACTCGAATGTCCATATGGTGATCCCGTTGATAGGCTTCACATACTTTCTCTGTGAACAGCTTCTCCCAGCCATAGAAGTTGTCTGGATCCGCGGGATAGGCATCTTCTTCTTTGAGACCCGGTAAATTGGGGTTTGTTTGACGATAAGTAGGGTAAACACAAGCCGATGAAGTGAACAAGAATCTCTTGACTTTGTTTAGCCTCGAAGCTTCCAGCATATGCGTATTTATTAGGACATTGTCGTACATCACTTCGGCGCCTACCTCTGTGATGAAGCCTATTCCGCCCATATTAGCCGCGAGATTATAGACCTTATCCATGCCCTCTGTGGATTTTAGGCAGTTTTCCCAAGCTCTGAGATCGACTTCGAATTTCTCACCATAGTATCTTCCCTTTATGTAATTGTCGAACTTGACATCAGCTATTCTCACAAAGTGCCCTTGCCGTTTAAGATATCTCGCTAGATGACTCCCAATGAAGCCACCTCCTCCCGTAACGAGTATCCGTTCCAACTAGACATCACTTCTTACTTTTTCCTTTTCAGGGACTGTGACTTGATAGTCTTCAAGCAACCCCTTTACTAGGCCGATGTCAATGAAGACTATCCCCAACGACAGGTATTCGAAAAGGATGCTTACAACGGCGTGCGCCATGATTATTACACAGGGAGCTGGTACTTGCCGAGACCACCGAAGGGCAAACGAAACCCATTCAGGGAATCGAACCGGCCTACCTATAACAAAATGACAACACTTCGCGATCTATCGCGCGCGAAAATCTCATAGGGAAGAGATTTTTCTTAGTATTCTCCTTTCCATCCTTTTAAGCAGCACAGATATTGTGCTTACAGTTAGGGCTAGCAATGAAGACATGGCTAACATAATTGCAAATAGGGCTAATCCACCGTGCCATATGCCGTTCAACGACTCCAGCAAAACCCAGAAAAGGATGATTGCTGCTGGTACCATAGTACTAGCAGAAGCAAAGGAAAACAGTAATACGGGATTATAATATCTCGCCAAATTCAAGACAGTGGACAGTATCTGAAGGCCATGCTTCCAAGGATGCAGCTTCTGCTGTCCAAGCCTGCTGTTGTATCTTATGGGCACCTGAGTGACTCGACCTTCGCTTGCTGCTTGTGCCGCGATCTCGACTTCCACTTCGAATGCTGAACTCTTCAGATCAAGCATTCTTGCGAAATCTGTCCTCAGTGTGTACATTCCAGAACAAACATCTTTTAGGTTTGTTCCGAAAAGCACGTTGAAGAAAGAACTAATGATCCAATTTCCAAAGCGGTTCAGCATCGAGATGTTATTTCTACCAGAAGACCTAAAACCGATGACTTCGTCGTTGGCTTTCATGTGAGGAAAGAAGTTCTGAATGTCCCTAGGATCATAGGTGCAGTCCCCATCCATCACAACAAAATAGGTGGTCCTGACGTGCTCGATCGCCGTCTTAATAGCTCCACATTTTCCCAAGCCACTCTGAAAAATGACCTTTGCACCATTCATGGACGCGATAGAAGCCGTCTTATCAGAAGAATACCCATCTATAACCAGAACGTTTTTGTAACCCTCTCTCTTCGCTTCTTCAAGAACTCTGCCTATTCCTTTTTCTTCGTTCAGGACCGGTATTACAATGGTGAAATCATCCTGTCGAGTGTCAATACCTGTAAAAGGAGAATCGATCTGTCCCCTATGTTCCATATCTGGAATATCGCCCAGAACCATCTTCAACACCAGTTACCACCATGTAATCGGATCTAGACAGACCTGATACCTGTCTCAATCAATCGATCCCATGCTTGAGGCGCTAACAAGATACCGTTCAGGTTATCCGCGGAGAATTTTGTTTTATCCGACCTCTGACATAAGATCCGACCGCAATCATGCTAATTACCAGGTCCATGGAAGCAACAAAACAGGCAGGAGAAACCGTCAACAGATCATCAGCTTCTCCCGCATCCTACTCAAAGGGCCTGTTTTTCTGAGTCTTCATTCGAATATCCCGAATAATCAGCTTGTTTTCGTTATGTTAAACCAAACTTGGTTCCAAACACAGCGAGACTCCTGACCATAACTCCACCCGAAACGAAAATCGTTCAACTGCTCATCGAATATCCACAGTTCAATAACAGATCGAAAATTGCACCCATTCTTGGCGAGGACGTTAGTCCTAACATCCCTTCCATTAATGACTAAATTGTCCAAACTCTGATAATCCCCAAGAAAAGTCGCCTTCTTAACCGACCATGAAAAAGGATAAAGCCAAGTCTCATTATTTTGGACGAAACGCTGAACCTCATATGTCACTGGGACGCAACTTGGAGTGCAAGAAGTCGAGTTCGGAGGCATCGTCGTTGAGTTCAAAAGCTTAATTCTCAGCGATATGTACTCAGTTTTTCCCATATGGTTGTAGACATAGATGGTCCATCGGACATTCTCTCCAACATGAATGTCTGGACTCCCATTAGGAAAATAATCCTCAGCCATCCCATGCTGTCCAAGAAGAGCCAGAGCGAAGAACGGTTCCTGAACCTTAGGAAGATAGGCAGCAAGTAGAGGAGCAGAGACAACCAAAGCAAGGAATAGACATGCAGAAACGAAGACCATATGCCAATCATCAAGACTCAACGGTAGAGACCTCCACCTTCGCTTCCAGCAAGCCTCGTTGATAGCTCTCTTTGAAATAGGTCCAGCCAATCACACCGAACAGAACTACAAAACAAATAAATGCAGCTGAAATCACCACCCGATTCTTCAGATCGAAGCTTGCTTTCGTTTCCGACACCACTTTCGACAGAGCAGCATCGTCAACGACACCCTCAGCCGCCCAGTACACTTCCTGAGCTTTGGCAACAGCTGCGTCATATTCGCCTTCAAATTTCGCATGGCTTACATCATTCAACTTTGCCTGAACACGATTCAGAGCAACAACAAGCGAAGTAACGTTCCCACCTGCATTTTCAGCCTCAACAACACACCTATACGCGATTACAAGAGCACTCCGAGTTCTGGAGATAGCCTCATCCAAACTGGCGTCACCAGGGTCGGGTGAACCGTAGCAAGGCAAAGGCACTGAGACGATTAGAAAGAAAAACACGCAGAGACCATATTTCAGCCTACACATTGTTGGAACCAACCCATCAGACAATCAAAAATTAAGGCCACTTTCGGCAGCTATGTCATGGATCTATCTCTAGCCCGAGTTTGTATCAGCCAACCTCCGATTGGTATGATCTTGTTAGTCCTTCATCCACACGCCTGCAGATTTAGCCTCATATCAATCGAATGTCAGCCTAGCTTCTTCTCACAAGTTCCGTCCTTCAAGGCCACATTGTGATAAGGGCACTCAGAACACAGGCTAGCATCATCCCTAAGGCAGAGCGCTTTTGCATAGTACTTGCAGTAGACTCGATTGCTAGGCTGCGATCCATTCTCTGCAAGTTCTTTCTCATTCATACAGATCCAAACCTCATATCAGACTCGAAACCTGATTAGCTTCACGATACTCTGTTTCCCCCCTGATTCCAGACCCCGAAGGATTCATGACACCTCATTCTCAGGCAGAGTCGCCTCTAGTTCTCGTCTTACGAATCGGAGACAGATGCATGAACCCCTGCCGAACCAGATGAACTAGGAAGGGAATCATACAGCGTCTTCCGATCGACCACGCGTGCCGCAACCCTAATTCCTTTAGTGCACATTCGCTCTAGTGATTCCCTCTCAGTTAGGACCCTTTCAAGCTCCTGTTCTAACCTAGAGGACAATCCACAGAAGTCTCGGTATCGACTCAGAAAGTCTCTTCCCTTCTCTGTCGCCTTATAGCAACCGCCATTGAACTGCACAAAGCCAATCTCAATTGCCTCAGCTAAGTATCTCTCCATCATATCATAGCTGAGGTTGGCCCCCCTCAGTATCCGAGTCTTCCTTGCCCCGAGCTTTGTCACATCCAGAATATCTGCAAGTATCTGGAAACGCTTCCTGTACCTCGCCATATGAACCAACCTCTTCAAATCAAGGAGAACTCTTCAGACCCCAGCAAACCGTCGACCACGTGATTCTCAAGCTTCTCATACTTCTCCACAGAACCCACATCATACCAGAAACCATCAGTAACATACGCCTCAACGCCTCGACCTCCCCTTATGAGATGAGGCACCAGGTCTCCCATGATATCAACATCCTTACATCTCTTCACAAGCTCCTCAAGCCCATCAAGAGCAATCTGGCTTAAGGCCATGATCCCGATCCCAGCACATATGTCAATTCTCGGCTTCTCAACCCACCTCTTGACCTCCCTACCTTCCAGCTCCGCCACACCAACAGGAACCTCAAAACCCCTCGCAACAGCCAGCGTCACAACGGCATCAGCTTCAACATGTTGCCTAAGCATACTAGAAAGATCAATACTCGAAAGAATGTCACCATAGTAAACCAAAAGACAATCAACGCCTCGGAAAGCACCCTGCCTCGCCGCATTCAGCAACGCCCCTCCCGAACCTCCTAAACAAGGATCATCAACAAAATACTCCACATCCATGCCAAGACGAGAACCATTATTGAAGTAGTTCACAATCTGCTCATGCTTATAACCAACAAGCAGCTTCACATCGCTGATCCTATGCCTCCTCAAAGCCAGAAGAATATACTCAAGAAGAGGCTTCTGAAAACTCCCCACAGGAATCATACACTTCTGGAAATAGTAAGTCAACGGCCTAAGCCGCTTCCCCTCCCCACCAGCCAAAACAACACCGACGACCCTGCCATCCAAACCCACAGCCATATCACAAACCCCCACAAGAAGTCAACTCAACAACCCAAAACCAGGCGAGGCCTCCCAAAGTACAAAACGTGACAGCGAATCGACAACCCACACACTGCTAAACCAAGAGAACTGAGAGAGAAGCCCTCAGCCCATTCGATCGACCCAACGACTCCTAACATAGTCCCCGCCTGACAGCGGTGGACAAGCACACGCCTAAGCTGTAGAGCCTTATCTCAACAGACTCTCTTCAAAAACCCTGTCTGATTAAGCCAGCCACGCCCATTCTTCCTCCTCTGCTGGGTCGGATCACCCTCAATCCTAGGTCGCTCTCTTTTCTGAACAGGCTTCAGCTGAGAAACATGCTCCTTAACGAACTTCCCCCAGCCCCCCACCGATGGACCAGCATCAACTCTGTCCGCAAGGTCCTGGCCCAAATGCCGGTTCAGAATCTCCCTGAACGAAAGAGGCTTAAAGTCACGAGTCGCGAAAATAATCTCACCCGACTCAACGAAAAGCCGCTCAAACTCATCAGTACAGATGCCCTCCGCCACCGTCTTATCGTCCAACCTGGTAAGCCAAAGACAAGCCCAATCCAACTTCAGCTGCCTCCTGATCTCCAAGGCCTTAGCCCCAGCCTCCTGAACCGACGACTCCATATGACGCGCCTACCCCAGCTCCAGCTTCTGAGAAGACTGGTTCGCCCCTTCCTTGGCCGCCTTAAGCTCTGTAAGCCTCTTCCTCTCCTCCCTGATCTTCTGCAAGCAGGCCTCCCTAACGAAGGCTCCCCGACTAGGCCAATAGCCCAGCTCCTCTATGAGACGGTCAATCTCAACAGCTATGCCTCTAGGGAGAGAAACAGTCACGTACCTCTCATCTTCAGGCAAGACATCACCTGGGACGACTCCAATCTTCATCGGAAGCGTTTTTACACTATATATAATTACCGATGACGTATTTGTTAACCTAAAAGATGAACAAACGCCACTGAAAAACAACGAAAAAACAAAAAAAGACCAAGAATTCGAACAGAAAGAGGATCAAGCCACTCTGCACAGACATCGCTCAAAACACAACTTTGTCACACTTAACTTAGACAAACAAAATCTCTCAGATCACAGCGGCTTCATTGACAGCTAAACGCAAGTAAACACACACCAAATCCCACATAACCAATAGAACTAGGCCAAGATCCCTGTGGAAAAACAGCACACGCCAAGCAAAGCCTTTTTATGGCGAGGAAGAACAAACAAAAAAGGGGCGGAACGAAAGACTGAGACTGGGGCGACTCCAATCACCCAATTCTCAGAGGTTCCGCCTCCCATGACCTTCTTCTAACGAGACCTTCCAGCCAAGACTTTACACCGGTCCAAAAGCCTCCGAACAGCAGCCTCAACAAACTCCTCCCTGCTCCCGAACTCAAAGAGACCCAGAACCTCATCAACCCTCTCA
>Ga0315296_10003634_pt1 | contig 12845 bp, 14 predicted proteins | sample YL17G14_18_MG_FD_203921 | JGI IMG/M metagenome (GOLD analysis project Ga0315296, IMG submission 203921) | Sediment microbial communities from Yellowstone Lake, YNP, Wyoming, USA - YL17G14_18 | ecosystem: Environmental > Aquatic > Freshwater > Lake > Sediment | place: USA: Wyoming | collected... | reverse complement strand
TATAGTGGGACTTTAAGTGGAATAGTAAATGCAGCAGATACTTCTCTTGCAATGCCTAATATACTGAGACAGTCAGGTCTGTTTGGTGTGACATTGACCACAAGAACCGGATCACCCATTACAGATTCTATCGCCTCAACTTCGAGGCCTATCATGGTAAGTGTGTCTGCCACCTCCTCAGGGGAAGCAGAAATATCAACAAACTCTTTTAACCATTCAAACGGTACACGCATCTTTGTGAAATCCCACTTTTTATAGAAAAGGAGTGGGAGATTGTCCTATGAGCGGTTTTGAATTCTGTCGAAGACATAATTCACCTCGGAGTCTCCCGATGTATATCGGGGGACGAGAATGAGCGACAGGGCAATCTCCCACTCCTCTAACACGTCTTGATTTATCGTCTTTATCTTGAATTCCCATTTAGAACTGTCTCAAGAACCGTATATCATTCTCAAAGAATAACCTTATATCATCTATTGAATATTTGAGCATAGTCAACCTTTCTACACCCATACCAAATGCAAACCCTGTATATAACTCTGTGTCATATCCAACCATCTCGAATACCTTTGGATGGATCATACCTGCTCCTAATATCTCGAGCCATCCTGTATTCTTGCATACCCTGCACCCTTTACCAGAACAGAAGTTACAACCGATGTCTATTTCTGCACTCGGCTCTGTAAATGGGAAATAACTCGGTCTGAACCTGACAGGTGTTTCGACACTAAAAAAACTATGGATAAATAATTCCAGAACGCCCTTGAGATCACTAAAGGCAATATCTGTATCAACCATGAATCCTTCTACCTGATGAAACATTGGTGTATGAGATATATCTGCATCACATCTATATACTTTACCCGGGGCAATAACTTTCAGAGGTGGCTTTCTTTTCTCCATTACCCGTATCTGGACAGGTGAAGTATGAGTCCTGAGGATAACGTCATCGGAAATATAAAATGTATCCTGCATGTCTCTCGCCGGATGATCTTTTGGTATATTGAGCGCCTCAAAATTATAATAGTCGAGCTCTACCTCAGGTCCTTCTTCAACCTCAAACCCCATAGACAGGAATATATTCACAATTTCATAGAGGACTTTATTGATAGGGTGTTCCCTGCCAAACGGCACAAACTTGCCCGGAAGGGTTATATCTATCGTTTCTGAAAGGATACGCTTTTTGTGTTCATCTTCTTTGAGACTGCCCTCTATCTTTTTTAGCTTGTCACCAATATAAATTTTAACTTCATTAACTGCCTTGCCGAATTCAGGCCGTAACTCAGGAGAGATTTCAGAAAGGGTCTTAAGTTGAGACGTTACAAGACCTTTCTTGCCTAAGTATTTTATCCTTAGTTGCTGAAGTTCACTTATAGAGATAACTGATTGTGATTCTTCAAGAAATACTTTTTTTAGAGAAAGGATATCATCCACGTTTTATTTCTAATTTTTCACTTTCTCGACGAGCTGACTGAAAGCAGATGGATCATGGTAAGCCAAATCAGCAAGTGCCTTTCTGTTTAATGTAATATTTGCCTTTTTCAGTCCAGATATAAACTGGCTATACGTGAGTCCTAATGCACGTACCGCAGCATTTATTCTGATAATCCAGAGAGCACGAAATTCTTGCTTCTTTGCTTTACGATCTCTGTATGCATACTGAAGTGCCTTGTCAACCGCCTCTGTAGCGCTCCGATAGAGACGGCTTTTCGCACTATAATAGCCTTTTGCCCTTTCTAATACCTTCTTCCTTCTTCTCCTTGTCTTGAATCCACCTTTTGCCCTTGGCATCTATTCCTCCTCGTAATCCTGTAATGCAAAAATTAGAATGAAAAATTCAAAATAATGGAAATCCTTAATTTTGCATTTTGAATTTTTCATTCTTACTTATATGGTAACAGTCTCTTTACGTTAGTATATTCAGCATCTGAGACAAGAGTTGCTTTTCTGAGTCTTCTCGTTCTCTTCGCAGATTTACCTGTGAGGAGATGACTCTTATAACCACTCCACCTCTTTATTTTCCCTGTACCTGTAACTTTAAATCTTTTTGCAGCTCCTCTATGTGTCTTCATCTTTGGCATTCAATCCTCCTGTAAACCGTTCCTACTTCTAACCTATTTCGGCGCGATTACCATTGTGATGTGATTCCCTTCAAGTTTGGGGAACTGTTCAATATTAAATTTTCCTGTAAGTAATTTTTGAATCTTCTCAAATACCTTCATACCAAGCTCAGGTCTGATAATTTCTCTCCCCCTAAAAAACATTGTTATCTTTGCCTTATTCCCCTCATCAAGAAAACGTCTTATATTTTTCACCTTCAATTCAAGGTCGTGTTCGGTGATCTGTCGCCTGATCTTAATTTCTTTTACCTCTATTGTTTTTTTCTGTGTTTGCTTTTTGCTTAATTGGTACCTATATTTCCCAAAATCAAATATCTTACAGACTGGCGGGGTAACATTCGCTGCCACCTCAATAAGATCAAGTTCTCTCTCGTCAGCGATCTTCAATGCATCACTAAGTGGCAAAACACCAAGTTGGTTCCCATCGACATCTATAAGCCTTACCTCCTTAGCCCTAATTTGCTCGTTGACCCTTATATCTCTTGTTATGCTCTCACCTCCTGAAATTAAAATTCTAAACTTTTATTTTTTATCCTGTCTTTTATTATATCGATAAATTCCTCTATCTTCAGTGGCCCAATGTTTTCACCACTCCGCTTTCTCAAGGTCAGCTTTTTTTCAGAAACCTCTTTGTCACCTATTATAACCAAATAGGGTACCTTTCTCATAGTGGCATTTCTAATTTTATAGCCAATCTTTTCATTTTCGAGATTCAACGAAGTCCTTACACCTTCTGATTTTAACCCCTCTGAGATTGTTACTGCATAATCAGAGTGCCTCTCGGCAATGGTGAGAACCTCAACCTGAACAGGTGAAAGCCATAAAGGGAACGCCCCTGCATAATGCTCTATTAATATTCCGAAGAATCTCTCCAAAGAACCCATTAAGGCTCTATGTATCATTATAGGTCTGTGATCCTTCCCGTCACTCCCCCTGTACGTCATATCAAACCTCTCAGGGTTATTGAAATCAACCTGTATAGTACTACACTGCCACGGCCTGTTGAGAGAATCTTTGACCTTTATATCTATCTTTGGTCCATAGAACACACCTTCTCCTGTATCTACGTCATAAAAAAGTCCTTTTATCTCAAGTGCCTTTTTGAGGGCATTTGTTGATCTTTCCCAGTTGTCAAGGGTTCCCACATATCTTTCTGGCCTTGTCGAAAGGTAGATGTCGTAATGATCAAAACCAAAAATCTTGAGTATGAAAAGAGTAAAATCAAGAACATTTAATATCTCATCCTCTATCTGGTCTTCCATGCAGAATATATGTGCATCATCCTGTGTAAACCCCCTCACACGTAAAAGTCCGTGGAGTACACCGGAACGTTCGTATCTGTAAACAGTTCCTAACTCTGCGTATCTCACGGGGAGTTCCTTGTAGCTCCTTAATGACGTTTTATATACATGAATATGAAATGGACAATTCATGGGTTTAAGCTCATAGTCTATCCCATCAATCTCCATTGGAGAATACATATTCTCCTTGTAAAATTCGACGTGGCCACTCTTCCGCCACACATCCAGCTTTGCGATATGAGGTGAATAAAGGATTTTATAACCCGCCTTGTAGTGTTCATCCAGCCAGAAATCTTCCATAGTTCTTCTTATCAACGCACCCTTTGGATGCCAGATAATAAGGCCTGCACCTATCTCTTCACTCATACTGAACAGGTCGAGCTCCTTACCAAGCTTCCTGTGATCTCTCTTCTTCACCTCCTCAAGGAAATGAAGATATTCCTTTAAATCGTTTTCATTCGCAAACGATGTGCCGTAAATTCTCTGAAGCATCTTGTTTTTTTCATTTCCACGCCAGTACGCACCGGCAACACTGAGCAACTTAAATGCAGAAACCTTTCCTGTTGAATCAATATGAGGTCCCCTGCAGAGGTCTATAAATCCACCCTCTTCATAGAGAGATACCTCTTCATCCTCTATCTCTTTGAGAAGCTCAACCTTATAATTTTCACCCACACTTTTAAAGAGATCAATTGCTTCTTCCTTTGGAACTATCTTGCGCACAAATACATTATTCTTTTTTATAATATCAGACATTTTCTTTTCTATTGCAGCGAGATCCTCAGGTGTGAAGGTCCTCTCTATATCGAAATCATAATAAAAACCATCGTCTGTGGCAGGACCTATTGCAAGCTTTGCATCAGGAAAAAGCTCCTTTACCGCATGGGCCATTATATGAGAAGTGCTATGCCTGTAAATCTCCCTTTCTTCCTTAGAATTAAAATTGATAACCTTAATTCAAAACCTCCTGCTATAGTGAATTGTCAGTAGTTCTTCTCTTTAGAGATGACCACTATCATACATAATCTTATTCCCCATTTTCAATAATATTGACCTGCACAGATACCTATCATTACTTCATAAAATATCTCATGCCCTCACCTGCCCTTTTAAGTGAGGGTGAGAGACGTAATGCTTTTTCGAAACTATTTCTGGCCCTTGCCTCGAAACCCAGATCGAGGTATACATATCCTAATTCAGCTAAATAGTCGGCATTAATCGGGTCAATCTTGAGTGCCTTCTGGAGTGCTCTTCCTGCATCCTTGTATCTTTTTAGTTTTCCGAGAGATAATCCATAGTAATAGTGGTATTTTGCTATTGAACTGTCAAGATAAACTGCCTGGCCAAAAAGCTCTGATGCCTGAGTAAAGTTTTTATTCCTGAACTCACTTATTGCTTCCTCAAATCGTATCACTGCAAGCTCAATATTAGAAGTTTTCTACACTGTTTTATAGGAAAGCTGACTGTCATATTGTTTTTTCTTTTCAGGGTCTGAGAGTATTGCATACGCTTCAGTGATAAAGTAAAAGATTGTGTTCAATTTATGCTTAAGATGCTCAGAGTCAAGGTAAGAATACCTGTCAGGATGGAACTCCTTAACTGCATTATGGTATGCCTTCTTAATCTCATTAAATGGTGCAGATTCTCTGAGACCAAGTATTTTATAATAACCAGCATTTTAAAATGTAGTGTAGGTAGTTTCTATTTTATTTATGATTTCCTGTGGTATTCCTCTCTTTGATTTCCTGATGATATCCTCAGCAGATATTTCTTCTGGATTATCACTGGGATGCTTCAGTTCACTCTTTGAGTCTTTACTATCAATTATCCGAGTGCTTAAAAGTGCATAAAGGATTTTACGTGTTTCAAATTCGCTATGATGGGATAACAGGAGAATATCCTTTATCGATGTTTTCCCGTCTATGTAAGAAAGAACCTCCCTGCCTGCATCATCCAGTGTTATGGACTGAAAAAGGTTTAAGGGATCTGTTGAAAAGCACATGAGAGAATTATCAGACAGTTGTAAAAGGTTCTCAATCTTTCTCAATTTATGAAGTTCACTAATCCTGTTAATCCCTTTATATATAAGATTTACTGGAGAGAGTTTCAGTGTTATTACTTTATCGGAAATCGGACATTCTTTAAATTCAAACCTTCCGTTTTCCATCCCGAAAAGGCTCATGATTATCTCCTCAGACTGGCGCCTCACTGCCCAGACAAGTTCCTCTGGTTTTAAATATCCAAGCTCAACAAACAAAGTGACGTGCTTCTTTTCGGTATTTTTTGAAACATCTTTGAAATGCACATATTGCTTGGAATTGATTTTTCCTTCTCTGAGGAGGATTTCTCCAATGCCGTCATCACTCTGATTCGATTCAGAAAATATCACCTCTCCATCCCTGATATAAACTTTTTTAAGAAGAGGAGCATTTCTAACTTCGAGTATGCCTGTCATCTTCCTTCTCTGGAGCCCGATAAAGACATCTGCAAGAATGTAGTCCCTGAGAAGGCCATGCAATATACCAATCTTTTTTATCCCAATTTCGATACCTTGGCCTGACCTATTTAACCAGACTATTTCTCCCTCTGTGTGGATAGCAGGTTCAGATATCGTAAGGTCAAAAACAGCGCCTTCAGTAACAGGGAGAGAACTTTCAACGATAATCCCCACGCCACTGCCAGAATAATCAATTAATTCAGCTCTGAATGTCCTTTTGTCAAATACGAGGTCAAACTGAGAGCGTCTTTTATACCTTCTGAAATGTCTTCTTTGTCTTTTATCCACTTGAATATTATAATATAATATAACCATGTCTTTACTTGAGATAAAAAAATTTCCGGAGAAAATCCTTAAAGAAAAAACATCCCCTGTAGAGGATATAGACGATTACATTCAACGACTTATAGACAATATGATAGAGACGATGTATGCAGCAAGAGGCGTGGGTCTCGCTGCAAACCAAGTAGGCGTTTCAAAGAGGTTGTGCGTCATAGATGCAAGTGCAGTGGAGGGAGAGAAAAAACCCCTTGTAGTCCTTATAAATCCGACAATTATCGAAAAAGAAGGTGCTGAAAAAGCTGAAGAAGGATGTCTGAGCCTCCCCGGGTATACAACGATGTTAAATAGGGCAGAAAGGGTCTCTGTTCAAGGGTTAGACAGGAATGGTAATCTTATAGTTATTGAAGGCACAGGCATGCTTTCAAGAGCCTTACAACATGAAATAGACCACCTCGATGGTCTCCTCATTCTTGACAGGATAAGCCCTATTAAAAGAGAGTTTTTTAAAAGACGATTTAACAAGTCCAGGAAGTCAACAGCGAGCAAGAAATGACAAACGTGCTTTTTGCATAAATGCGCATACTATTTTTTGGTACCCCTGCATTTGCTGTCCCCTCACTCAATGCACTTCTTCAATCAGGTGAAGAGGTGATTGCAGTAGTGACCCAGATGGACAAAAGAAAAGGGAGAGGTCACGTGCTTTCCCCCTCACCTGTTAAAGAATTCGCTCTCAATAAAGAAATAAAAGTGTTACAGCCTTCAAAAATAAAAGACCCTCTTTTTCTTGCTGAAATTTCAGATTTAAAACCCGATGTAATTGTTATTGTTGCATATGGAAAGATATTACCTCCACAGATACTCAATGTTGCTTCATATGGCTGTATTAATGTACATGCCTCTCTTCTTCCTCTTTACAGGGGAGCTGCTCCTGTGCAGTGTGCAATAATTAACGGTGAAAAAAAGACTGGTATCACGACGATGCTCATGGATGAAGGACTCGACACAGGTGATATTTTATTGCAGGAAGAGACAGAAATAACTGATGATGATAATGCAGAGACCTTGAGCAAAAGGCTTTCAGAGACAGGTGCATCTTTATTGATGAAAACCATAAAGGGCATAAAAGATGGGTCTATTAACCCCATCCCTCAGTCAGGAACTCCGAGTTACGCCCCTCCCCTTAAAAAAGAAGATGGGATGGTTGACTGGTCAAAAACTGCAACAGAGATATATAACTTTATCCGGGGTATGTATCTATGGCCATGTGCCTATTGTTATCTTCACAAAGAAAGGATTAAAATTATCAAGGGAAAGGTGCTCAAAGGAACAGGTATCCCCGGCAGGATTGAAAAGGCAGATAGTGGAGAATTCATTATCGGGACCGGGGAAGGATTACTCTCAATAATCGAACTTCAACCAGAGGGGAAGAGCGTGATGTCTGCAAAAGCTTTTCTCCAGGGAAGGAAAGTAAGAGAAGGGGGCTTTTTTGATAAGCTACAGATGGATTAGAGGACTTACTCTCAAAATTTTATATCCTCTTCTTATACTCACCGGTTCTTTCTCAAAAAACAGAAAAGAGTCGTACCAGAGGTTTATCATTAACCTGAATAATAAACTTGTAAAAAGGGAAAAATTCAGGACAAAAAACATTCTGCTTCTCTTGCCGCACTGCCTCCAGATAGATGAATGTAATAACAGGCTTACCCACAACATCTATAATTGTGAAAGATGTGGCAAATGCGAGATTAAAGACCTGATTGAGATAGCAGACAACAATCATCTTAACCTCTTTGTTGCAACAGGTGGCTCACTTGCAAAGAGGATTGTGCATGAAGTAAAACCAGAGGCGGTAGTTGCGGTCGCATGTGAGAACGATCTGAGCAGCGGAATCGTTGATACCTATCCACTTCCGGTATTGGGTATACCGAATGAACGACCATTCGGGCCATGTCTCAACACAAGAGTGGACTTAGAGAAGATCAAAGATGCAATAGTGTTTTTCAGTAACAATAATGAAAAATAACGATTTGGAAATACGTTGTACCCTGTGAAACAGAGGAAATTTGAACAGATGAGCAAATTAATAAAGTTTCCTCTTTATACATTTGCATTCATACTGCTTGGCCTTATTTTCGGGTATCTCACTTTCAAGATTTTGAGTTTCAGCCGAACAGTCGAGGTGCCTTCCTTATACGGGAAAAGCCTTGTAGAATCAAATGAACTCCTCACAAGGAATGGGCTCTATCTTAAAATTGAAGGTGAAGATTACGATTCTACAGTCCTATCAGGACATATACTCAGACAAGATATACCTGCGGGGAATAAGGTTAAAGAAAAAAGAGGGATTAAAGTCATCCTCAGCAAAGGTCCAAAAGCTCAATCAATTCCGATGCTTGTGAACGAAACACTCCTGAATGCTGAAACAATACTGCTTCAAAACGGTTTGAAGATTGCCAAGATGATAAGGGTACACTCAGATACCGTTGAAAAAGACAAAATTGTAGCCCAAAAACCGGAATCTGCTGAAAAAGTAAGTGACTTTATCACCGTACTTGTGAGTCTCGGCCCTCATCAGGTAACCTATTACTGCCCTGACTTTAAAGGTATGACTATCGAAAAAGCAAAAGAGCTTATAGAAAAAATGAACTTAAAAATGGAAACCAGCGGGAATGGTAACAACGTGAGGTTACAAAAACCAACACCCGGAGCATATGTGAAAACAGGAGATACAATCTATCTCCAACTTGGATGATGTATTAATTTTGATTTAAAAGAAGCACTGGATTATGCGACTTCTGAAATTTTAATAAGGAGATAGTATGGTTAAGATTGCACCTTCAATACTTTCTGCAAATTTTTTGAATCTCGGGGAAGAGATCAAGGCTGCTGATAAAGCAGGTGCGGACATGCTTCATATTGATATCATGGATGGCCATTTCGTCCCCAATATCACCATAGGTCCATTTATAGTAGAATCAATCCGGAAGATCACTTCATTACCGCTCGATGTCCATCTTATGATTGAAGAACCAGACAGATACCTTATGGATTTTATAAAGGCAGGTGCAGATTTTCTCACCGTACATTATGAGACTTCAGTACACCTCCACAGAACAGTACAGCGAATAAAGGAAAGCGGCGTGAAAGCTGGTGTTTCGCTTAACCCCGCAACTTCTATCCTGAGCGTTGAGCACATACTGCCTGATATGGATTTTGTATTGTTGATGTCAGTAAATCCAGGGTTTGGAGGTCAGAAGTTTATACCACATATTATTCACAAAATAACTGCATTAAAGAAAATCATCAAGAATAGAGGACTTACAACACTTATAGAGGTTGATGGCGGTATAAAACTCGATAATGCAAAAGATGTCGTCTCTGCAGGAGCTGACATACTTGTGATGGGCTCTGCCTTTTTTAATTCAAAGGATTACAGAGCAACCATTAAAAAATTAAGAAGAAACCTTGGAAACAGATAGGCTTGTTGAACACGCAGAAAAATTAAAAGAAAAAGCGTTATACCCGCAATCTATAAAGCTTTTCAAAAAGGCTTTAACGCACTACAACAAAGCGTTTAACCGGGAGAGGATGTTCCAGTGTATATTTTCGCTGGGCGATCTTTACCGGATGGTAGGTAATTTTGATCTTGCTGCAACAAGTTATTCACATGCAATTGACCTTGCCATCAAACAGAGAAATATAACCGGGGTTGCTGATGCACAGGTTGGGCTCGGTCTCTCATTGCGTGCGCAAGGGAGATGGAAGGAAGCAATCGCACTCTTTCATAAATCAAAAAAAATATACAGTAAAAAAAGTGACAAAGAGGGCCTTGCATTTGCACACTGGGCTGAGGCAGGAGCTCTGAGAATAAAAGGAGACATCATCAATGCAATGAAAACCTTTAAGGTGTCTCATAACACTTTCAGGTCACTTAAACACACCTCGGGTATCGGTTATTGCTTATGCGGACTTGGAGGCACATCACGTGTTGCAGGAAGATTAAAAGATTCACTTGAATATTATACCGGTGCAAATAAATTATTCTCTGATAGTCAAGATACAGTCGGTATTGCCTATTCCTACTGTGGTATTGGAAATGCATACAGAATGGTAAAGGATTATAAAAGGGCACTCATCAATTTCTCAAAAGCAATGAGACTCTATAACAATATGGGCGACAAGGTAAGTTCCGCTTATACTCTTTGGAGTGTTGGGACAACCTATAAGATGATCGGCAAGTACGAAAAAGCATGTGACTATTTCAACAAAGCAATGCTGCTTTTCAAAAGGACAAAAGATCCACGAGGGTTACTCTACTGCAAGCTTGGTTTCGGGGAGCTCAATTTTCTTAATGGCAGAAAGACAAATGCAAAAAATCAGCTTGACGCAGCCTTATATGAATCAATGAAAAACAGTTTTGCTTTAGAGAAATGTTATGCAACAACACTACTATCTTTTATTAATGGAAAGATAGACAATAGATGTTATAATAGACTCAGATTAAAACTCAAATTTCATGGATTACCCTTTAACATCCCATAACAAAAAGTAACAAGTGATTAGTGACAGGTTATGAATAGGGTACATTTTTAAATTGCATCAAGTGACTTTTAACTTATTACTTGTTTTAGCGGAGGTTCAAACGTGGGAGCCTTAAATCTCCCCAATACACTTACATTAACAAGAATAATACTAATTCCTATATTCATAATTACCATAATATACAAGCGTTATGACTATGCCCTTTATCTTTTCATATTCGCTGCACTTACAGATATGTTTGATGGACTTGTTGCACGTCTCAAAAATCAAAAAACAGCGCTGGGAACGTTTCTCGATCCACTAGCTGATAAATTTCTCCTTGTCACTGCATTTATCATTTTGTCTGTTTATGGGTGGTTACCGAAATGGCTTGCCATCATCGTCATAAGCAGGGATGTCACTATTCTTGCAGGTTGGTTCATACTTTATCTTATTACCGGTATATCAAGAGTTGAACCGTCATTATTTGGTAAGGCTACCATTTGGATGCAGAGTATATTCATTGCATATGTGCTTATAGATATCCACTTGCAGTTCCCACTGGAAATGGATCGTGTGCTCCAGTGGATGACTGCGGGAATCACTATTCTCTCTGGTGCCCATTACATTTATAGAGGATTAAAACTCAACCATGCAAGTTAAAAATGGCTTAGAGATAGAGAAAATCCATCCAGGAAGTCTTGCTGAGAAATCAGGGCTTTTACCAGGAGATATCATTCTCTCGATAAACTCGCATAAACTACGCGACAGTATTGACTTCATATTTTATAGTACCGATGACATCCTTAAAATTACAGCTCACAGAGGAGGAAAAATTTTTACTGTCAATGTTGCATGCGAAGAAAACAGGGAAATCGGTATAGACTTTAAGCCCTTCAGGGTCATGATATGTAAAAATAACTGTATATTCTGTTTTGTTAAACAGCTTCCAAAGGGTCTCCGAAAAACACTCTATATAAAAGATGAGGACTACAGGATGTCCTTTCTGTATGGAAATTATATCACCCTTTCGTATCTGAGTAAAGAAGACAGAAAACGCATTATTGAGCAAAGGTTAAGCCCCCTGTATATCTCAGTGCATTCAACCAATAAAACGATAAGAAATAAACTCCTTGGAAACTCGAAGAGCCCTGATATCTTAAAGGAGCTTAAGTTTTTGACTGAAAACAAAATAAGGCTTCACACACAGATTGTTCTCTGCCCTGGTTACAATGACGGAAAAGAACTTTCCAAAACGATCAATGACCTTTACAGGTTTTATCCATATGTCTCGTCTATTGCGGTTGTCCCTGTCGGGCTCACTATGCACAGGAGGCAGATGATGAAACCGGTGGAGAAAGAAGAAGCAAGAAATGCATTGAAGATAATTGAGTCATTTCAGAAGAGATTCAAGAAGAGACACGGTGACCCAATTGTCTATGGAGCAGATGAACTCTATATAAAGGCAGAAATCATTTTTCCACCAATTAAAGAATATGGAGATTTTCATCAAATAGAAAATGGTGTCGGTATGTTACCGCTTTTTATGGATCAGATTAGAAAGCTCAAACTCCCCAAGTCACTCCCTCTTAAAAAGAAATTTCTTACCTTCACCGGCTTATCATTCTATCCATTTCTTAAAAAGTCCCTTGAAAAACTTCCTGAGAGAGAAAACCTCACTATTGAGGTAATCCCTGTTGAGAACAAATTTTTTGGCACATCCATTACTGTTACAGGTTTACTCACAGGGAGGGATGTAATAAAATCTATTTCAAACAAAATAGAAGGTTATGACGTAATGTTAGTACCCGATGTAGTTCTTAAAGATGGAGATGATAGATTTCTTGATGACATTACATTAAAGGATCTGGAAGAAACACTTGGTATACCTGCAAAAAAGATTCAATCAACACCCGAAGGGTTGATAAAAGGTATTACAGGTGACAGAAAATGAAACTGAGCGGTACAACAAAAATAACAGGACTTTTTGGGTATCCGGTCGAACACACCTTATCACCTGCAATGCATAATGCTGCATTTGAAGCGCTCGGCATTGATTATTGTTATGTTGCATTTCCTGTGCATCCTGATTCTCTGGAAGATGCAGTCAGATCAATACGGGCT
>Ga0315296_10003632_pt1 | contig 12848 bp, 13 predicted proteins | sample YL17G14_18_MG_FD_203921 | JGI IMG/M metagenome (GOLD analysis project Ga0315296, IMG submission 203921) | Sediment microbial communities from Yellowstone Lake, YNP, Wyoming, USA - YL17G14_18 | ecosystem: Environmental > Aquatic > Freshwater > Lake > Sediment | place: USA: Wyoming | collected... | reverse complement strand
CCTGAGAAGAAATAGACTGGCTCTTGAAGGAGGTTTGCTGTGTGCCAGGCCTCTCGGCCGTACAGCATGAATAGCGAGGCGAATAGCATTCCAAGGGCGTAGACTGCTGCAATCGTTAGAAAGAACACTAGCAAAGCCGTCAGAGGCTCGTTTATGGCAAGAGGGACTTGGAAAATAAGTGTTCCAGCAATCAGAATAGTCGCTGCTCTGAAAGTCGTGTTCACGATTCCGCCTAAGGCCATGCCGAGAAGAATCGCCATTCGCGAAATCGGTGCGACAAGATAGATTTCAAGGTTTCCTGTTTCTTTTTCCCAGTAGAACTGGGCTGACATGTTCCAGAGGACGTTGACCCAGAAGGCTATCATTGTTCCGCCTATGATCACGAAGCCGGTGTACTCCACTGGTGCTTTCAGCATTTTGTACATGTAGACGTAGGCGCTCAGAGTCAACAGTGGAATAATCATCTCGGCGGCGATCCATTCAGGCTCTTGGTTGCTACCCTTGACTCTCACCCATAGCCTGGCGTAGGCAACGCGCAAATCATTGAGCAACTGCTCACGCATGGGCAGATGACTCCGTCTCTTGTTCGAACCCTCGTCCGACAAGACTGATGTACACGTCTTCCAACGTTGGCTCCACTTTGCTTGTGGACATGATCTTCAGTTTCTGCTTTTCAAGTTTTGAAACAATGTCAGAGAAGACCGGTTCGTCACGTACCATGACCTTTAGTGCGGTCGTGTCTGATTGAATGCTGCGAGTCTGGGAGTAGCCGACTACGCCAGCCATTTTTTCCATGAAACTGAAATCAGCTTGAACCGAAGACACTTCAACCTTCATTATTACGTTCTCTTTGAGCTTCTCCTTAAGCGCATACGGGCTATCGCAAGCCAGAATCTTTCCGCGGTCAATTATGGCTACTCTGTCGCACATTTCATCTGCCTCAGCCATGTAATGCGTCGTTAGCAGAACCGTGCCCTTTTTCTCCATCTTTGCCCAATCGACGATGTAGCTTCTCAGTTTCTTCGACGTTAAAACATCCAAGCCCAAGGTAGGCTCGTCCAAGAACAGTATTTTCGGATCGTTCAGCAAGCCTCTGGCGAGATTCAGCCTTTGCTTGTAGCCTGTTGAAAGCTTTGCCATCCGTTTGCCTGCGTATTCCTCAAAGTCCAAGTCATGCAGCAGACGCTTTATCTTCTCTTTCGCCGCGGCTGAGGACATTCCGTAAAGTTGAGAGAAGAACCAAAGATTCTCCTTTACAGAAAGTATGCCATATCCTGGTGCTTCGCCGCCTGAAACCAAACTGATGATTTTTCGAACTTTATTCGATTCCTTGGTAACGGAGAATCCGCCCACGAAAGCCTCGCCGCTCGTCGGAAGCAGAAGCGTCGTCAGGATCTTTATGCAAGTGGTCTTCCCGGCTCCGTTTGGTCCCAGAAGTCCGAAGATTTCTCCTTCGCCGATTGAAACTGAGACGCCGTCCAGAGCCTTCACTGTCTCATTTTTGCTCTTGAATATTCTGGCCAGATTTCTGGTTTCAACGCAATATTCCACTTTAGACCACGAGCCAACAAACAATGAAAACTTGCATAATTAAGAATTTCTATGGCGAGTTCTGTCAACTTTCAGGGCGGAAGATGGATAGATCTGTGGTGTAGGCAGTTTCTTTGCTCTTCTGATCTGAAACTCCTCAATATTGGATGAGCAAACGTAGGAGGAGATTGCGACCGGAAGCCATCCGAATTCTAATCGCCGACATCAGAAATTGCCGAGACTTTGAAAGACTGCATTTGAGCCTCTATGATAGGCTTCAATCGTGTGAGCAAGTTTGCCTGCGTGCAGAACAAAAAAAGAGAGATGGGAGAGCAGTAGGTGCTTACTGCTTCTTCTTTCTGGCTCGTTTGACGTAGATCGCTGTTGCCGCTGCCGCGATGGTGACTGTCGAAGCTACGGCTACGTAGGGAACCAGCAGACCAGATTTGTCGAGCGCCACCCAAACGCCGCCAACAGGCGGTTCGATTTTATGGGTAGCATGTACTATGCGTCCTACTATGCCCTCTGCTTCGTTTTTCAAGAAAATAGTTTCGACAGGAGGATAGTAGAGTGCTCCAAATGGAGGAATGCGATAGATTACAGACCTCATGTGCACAGGATCATCGTTGTGGAAAGTACCGAATGTTGTATTGATTTCGATGTAGACGTCAAAGAAGCTGTCCGCAGGAAAGTCCTTCCCTATGGTCCATTCTCGAATTGTCCCGTTCGATGTCTTGGACGGGCTCTCGACAATTGCTATCGGACCCATGTGAGCACTGAATCCAGTTAAGTTCATGAAAACGATCGTCGTGTTAATCATAGCATATCCATCGATATCATTGTAGGGGTCTGATCTGCTGACGTTAGTTGGACCTTTGGCCGTCAGGGTTTCATTGAAACCCATTGGTCCGAAAATTTCCAGATCTACCGTTGCCGTGGTGTCTTTCATCAGATCTACGCCGGCATCCGGGTAGCTACATAGGCCATTGGAATACTGGCTATTGCTAGCGCAAGAACACAGCCGATCATCAGGAAAAACGCTTTCTTCACTGTTCAATCACCTCCTCAACCAGGTAAGTGTTTCGTGACGATTCTTTCGTTCGCGTTCCAAAATTGAACTGAAAGAATCGAGTGAAGGGTTCCTAGCGTGGTCATATGTCACACTGAAGTACATCTCCCCTCCCCAACCTATGTGGTATCACTAATGGCATTTAAGAGTTTCTATCCTATTTCAGAAAAACTTTAATTACATACCTCAGACGTCTCAAGACATGGTGCTATCCTGCGTAATAGCGTCTTTTGTTTCCGACAAGACGAATCGAGTCCTAGTCTTGTCATCCTTCCCTAGGTTAATGGTTGGCTCTTCGCTCAGACTTCAAGAAAGACGTCCATAGCTGTCAGGTCGTTGCAGCCTTTCTTGGTGACTTCTACCAAGTCTTCGATGCGAACTCCACCAATCTGAGGGTCGTATAGTCCAGGCTCAACTGAAAGGACATTGTGTTCCTCTAGTGCGAGGTTGTAGAATTCGCTCATGCTGGGGCCTTCGTGGATGTCCAGTCCTACGCCGTGTCCTAGGCCGTGCAGGTAGCCTTTGGTTATCTGTTTGCCGCCTCTTATGGTTTCGTAACCGGCTTTTTCGAGCAGGGTGTAGCAGAGTTTCTGCATGTCGCTTCCGAGAGCGCCGGCTTTTATGGCATCCATGCATGCGTTTTTGGTTTCCAGCACGGTTTCAAACATTTTCTTCACTGTGTTTGATGCTTTGCCTTTGACTACGGTTCGTGTCATGTCTGATAAGTAGCGTGTTTTGACGTTTTTTGGGAAGACGTCGATGACGATTGGCTGGTTTGCTTTGATGGCGTCGTCTGATTTTCCGGTGTAGTGGGGGTCTGCGCCTCCGGGTCCGCAGGCGATTATTGTTTCAGCTTCGGCGATGCATCCGTTGTCGGCGAAAACGTGGTCGAATATGGAGCGCAGTTTTCCGGCGGTCAGTTTCTGTTTTTTGCCGTCTTCTAGGTGGAAAAGGGCTTCGTTGGCTCCGGTCTGTGCGTTTTTGATTGTTTCGATGGCTTTTGACGTTGCTTGCTCGACAGCCCGTTGGACTGACTTGATGCTCTCGATCTCTTTGGGTTCTTTTGTTTCTCTGGCTTTTTCAACTATGTCAAACAGGGGCTGTATCTTCAGGCCCTCTTTTCTCAGGACATCTGCGAGCATGACTGGAAGATTGAAGGGAACATAGATTGGCTTGTTGGTTCCCAGTTCTTCTTTGGCTACTTGTGCCACAAACTTCATTGCGCCAAGTTTCGGGTCAGGTGAGGATTTGACGATCTTAACGTAATCATAATCGAAGTGCGAGTGCACGTCTTTCACTAGAGACTCTTTTTTGGCTCTAGGCAGTTCCATCTGGCTGACCACGAGCAGCGGTTCATGATCAACCTGTTTGAGGAAGATGAAAGGGTCAGGAGCCAGAAACCCAGAAAGGTAGTACATGTTCGCGTTTGCTTGGCTTTCGGAATAGAATAGCATTGACCCTATGCCTTTTTCCGCTAGAATTCCGTCAATGTCTTTTCTCATTTGACAATGCCGCCTTAGTGCTCAGAAGTTCGACTAGTGCGTTCGATGGATAAAAGCGTTATCACTTGCTGCCAAACGTCTTTTGCGCATAGAATCTTTGCGCTCCTCAAGGGGATCCTCGGCTTTGCGTTCTACAGTCCGTCTCTGTTTTCTGTTTCGTCTTTCGGGGAGTCTGGCTTGTTGATATCGGTTTCTTCCTAACGATAGTGTCTGAATATGATACTTCGATGTTGCATTGTGCTGAATTAGGTTGATAGTTGATGGTCTAGATTGGAAGCTGTTGTCAACATCTTCCACGTCTTGGGAATCTGATGTGTCTTGTCAGGTTGGGCTTGAGAGTGCGTTGTAGTCCAGTGCGGGTTTGGCGTTGTTGCATGTTGTCACACGATAAACGGGATTTTGTAATGGTCTATGGGTAGCGTTGTCCATAGTGTGCGCTTAGCAAGGCGAAGTCGGCTGGACCGACCTTGCCGTCGCTGTTAATGTCGGCGTTGGGGTTCCATTTTGGCTCGCCTGGGGTCGACCCGTAAGAGGTGGATAATAATGCAAAATCTGCTGGGCCGACTCTGAAGTCTCCATTGATGTCGCCCGGAATCGTTACGACGATCCAGCCGTCTAAGCATGTGTTGTCTGTCGTGTCTGTTTCGCCTGGAACCGTGTCTGCCATTGCGTTAAGGGTATAGTTGCCGTATGCAATGCCGGTAGTATTCCATGTGAAGGTGATGGCAGTAGAGTCTCTGCTTGCTAGAGTAACTGTTTGTGATGCGATTTTTCCGTGAGGCTGCATCATGTTTGCCATGATCTCTTCTTCACTCAAGGCTCGGTTGTAGATTCTGACTTCGTCGATGCTGCCTTTCATGAGTCGACCGGCCTCACTCTCTGCCCCGATCTGCAATGGATATGAACTGCCGATAAGATCACCAGTCACGTCGGTCCTTTCCCACATTTGGCCATCGTAATAGACTCTCCATTGTCCGGACTTGTAGGTCATTGCCACGTAGTGCCACTGGTCAGAAGATACATTACTGAAGGCGTACCAAGAAGTGCGCCCGTTGTTTGCAGTATTAACAACGAAATGCGCTGGATGTGCACCGTCTGGAATCCAAACGAATTCGTAGTCTTCGTTTTGAGACAAATAGCTGGCATATCCTTTAGAGAGCAATGCTTGATACTCCGTGTCCGGAAGCGGATAGAACCAGCCTTCAAAAGTCAGTTCTGCTGGGTTCAAACTTGCCGCATTGGGCACGTTAACATAATCGTCCTCACCATCAAAGCTCAAGGCTTTTCCGTATTTGCCATCTACCCAAATGGGGCCATTGGTTAGGGTTCCATTGTTCCCGCAGCTGGAGGTGTCGTATGCCATTGCTCCTGAGCCTTCATCGAAACTCCAATAGCCAACTAGACCCGACGACCAGTTAATGTAGTCGTAAAGGGTCGTCAGGTTAAAAATCTCCGCGTTATCACCTTGATTCTCGACACCTACATTAACAGACAGGGAATATCCTTCTCCGACCACAGTCTTGGAACGTGTGATTTCAGCAACCGCGATTTCATGAATTGGTGATGTTACAGTGACTATGCCATCCTCGCGTGAGTTGTTTGAAGTGTCAGTTTCGTTTACCAGAAGGTCTGCTGCAGCGCTTATGCTGTAATTCCCTATGTCGAAGCTTGTAGTGTTCCATGCGAAGTCGAGCGACTCATTTGCGTTCGGACCAAGATCGTCGATTGCTTGCCTTCCGATCTGAGTTGCATTAGCGTAGACAGTTACATCGAAGTTTTCAGTAAAGCTGCCGTAGTTCTTTGCATCTACCGTTATTGTCACTTCCATTCCTTGATCCACTTTCGCTGGATCTGTGGTGACATTAGTTACGGCGACATCATGAAACATCCCGAATGCATACAGCTTACCATGTGGCCAACTCATGGAACCTATGTAGACTCTGCCGTCAGCTACCGCAGGGGAAGCATCAATATGGTCGTTTGCTTGATAGTCCCATATCACAGCGCCGTTTGAGGCGTTAAAGCAGTAAACGTAACGGTCCCAGCAGCCGATGTAGACCTTACCATCGGCTATGGCGGGAGATGAATCCTGAATGTAACTGCTTGTCGTGTAATCCCAGATGTATTCTCCATTTGAAGCGTTTAAACAGTAAATCCTGCCGTTATCCACCCCCATATACACCCTGCCATAGGCTATGGCTGGAGAGGTTGGAGAGTAGTTCGTGAAGTAAGCCCAGACTAACGTTCCGGTCGAAGCATTGAGACAATAGAGATCATTGTTGCCTCCAACATAGACTCTGCCCTCAAAGATAGCAGGGGAACTGCTTGCGTGTGTCAAATAAGCGTTCCAGATAATATCGCCAGTGGATGCGTTAAGGCAAAAGAACGTGGGACCCCACCCATCTGATGCACTCAGTCCTATGTAGACTTTGCCGTCAGCTACCGCAGGAGAATTACTCATGGCTGTCGCTATTCCATTTCCTACGACGGATTTCCAGATCAATTCTCCAGTCGAAGCATTGAGGCATTTGAGGCGTGAGATGCCATTCATTACTTCTCCAGGTACGTAGACTCGGCCATCGACGACGGCCGGGGAGGATATTGCGCCGTACGTGCCCGCAACCCAGATGAATTCACCAGTTGAGGCGTTCAGGCAGTAGAGTTCGGAGGCAACCACGTAGACTCTGCCTTCAGCCACCGCAGGGGAAGAGGTTGATATGTAGCTGGCTGTGGTGTAGTTCCATATGACTGTGCCAGCCGAAGCGTTGAGGCAAAAGAAGTCGTAGCCAGTTCCGACGTATAGTTTGTTATCAACAATTGCTGGAGAAGACTGCACGCGGCTGCTAGCTTCGAAAGTCCAAATAGTAGTGTTGACGTCTGGTGCTATGGAAGTTGAGTATCCTGTATGGTTCGTATCATGGTGAAACATGGGCCACTCGTCAGCTCCATCAAGAGATTGGACTCCCGTGCCTTGCTGCATGGAAACTGTTAGTGTGTCCATTGAGCATTCAGCTCCAGCGTGAATGATTCCGCCCACTTCTGCCAGTGGCGCACTTGACACCAGGGCCACGTGCATCAGAAGCAACACAACTGATATTGCCTTTGCTTTCCTATCAAATCTCTTCATCTTTTTTCCTTCTTTCCATTTTCTGTTTTGTGAAGGGGCAGGAAACTCTGGGGAATGATGTTCATAGATTTCTCAGAGTACATCTGCAGAAGCTAATCACAACACAATGAGGACTTACCTCTCCCTTCAATAATCTATTAGATTGAAAGTGTTATTAAGATTTATGCAATACTCTTCTAGCCCAGCGCGCACTAAAACAGGCCGTTAATCAACTCGAATCTAGCCTGATTTCGAGATCGAAGTGACTTTTGGCTGCGGAAAAGCCTGAAGAATCAGTGAAATGCGAAAATCAGCAGTTTGCTATGAACTTAGGGACCAGCAAAGAGACTTCTCATGGAAGAAGAGGGATTCTAACGGGAAATTGGGCGACCAGTGAGTTTACGCCTCTGAAATTGGCTCGGAACGCCACGTTTTATTCGAGATTGAAAGCAAAATTTAATAGGAACATATGCCCAAATAGGGCGACACGTATGAGGAGAATGGTAGAATTAAAGTTTTTACCTCCCCTAATCTCCTTTCTCCCCTCAATGAATAGATCTGCCATTCTCCTCTTACAATTGTAATGCTACTTTTCGAACACTTATAGCTTGTGGAATTAAGTTCTAGTTTCACGTAGACGGCGAAGTCATGCGCAGGTCAGCGATAAAGTCTAAAATATGTGAATTTCCCATTGCTAGGAATCTCAGGAGTAAGTAGAAACGATGAAGATCTGCGGGATTGTCGGCAGTCCGAAGAAAAAGGGAAACGTGGATCTGCTCGTTTCTCAAGTGCTGAAAGGGGCAAGTTGCCTTGGATCTGAAACAAAGAAAATCTACCTGAACGACTTGCAGATCAAGCCCTGCCAAAGCTGCGGAGTTGATCCTTATCCGAGATACTGTCTATTTGATGACGGTATGAAGGAGATTTATTCGGTGCTCCAGGATTTTGATGCTGTCGTGCTTGGTTCTCCGGTGTACTTTGATTCGGTGAGCGCGCAGACTAAACTCATGATTGACCGGTGTAACTGTTTGATGCCTTTCGTTAAGAAGCTTGATGGGACGTTTGGTTTTGAGAGGAGAATGAAGAAGCGCAAGAAGGGCGTTTTCGTAGCGGTCTCAGGCGTGGACCAGGAATTCGGCGCGATTCGAGCCACGATAGACGGGTTCTTTCTGTGGGCAAACGTTGAACTGGTTGAAACCATTCTCTACCCGCACGAGGACAGTGAATGTGGCGGCGTGGCAAGAGACCGTGAGAAGATGAAGCAAGCATTCGATGGTGGAATCCACCTTGCTCAATTGCTTAAAGAGAAGCCTAGCTTGGGATGATGGTGGGCCCGGGGTGATTTGAACACCCGACCAACAGGTTATGAGCCTGGCGCTCTAACCGGTCTGAGCTACGGGCCCAGGTTTCTTTTTGAAATGAACGTCGATTGGGAAAAGATATAGAGCTTTCGGTTTCGCTTTCTTCAGGAACGTACTCTATGGTTGCTTTGAAAGCTTGTTCTAGGATTCTGCCCAGATTCAGGTTTCTGTCTCTTGTCTTAAGCAACGGCGATTCGCGTGCGCTTTCTGAACATGTTCACTTTTCGATGTTGTGTTCAACAAAACTGAACACAAGGGGGAAATCTAAATCCGCAGAAAACCCAAGGTTAGCTTCATAACCAAAAAAGGCGAGCACGGCTGTGTAGTCTATGTCGTAGAGGTTGTCGCTGTAGCGGAAGCTGTTCTGGGCAAGGATGATGCGCTTGTTCCTCTCACCCAAAACACCAACAAAGACACCCCAACTGCAAACAGGGACACCACTACCAGCTAAACCACCACTAAGACTCTTGCCAATACTAGCATCAAACCAATCAACCCTAACAAGATCACCGAGACTCAGGCTTCTGATTTGCCTAATAACCTCCTTCATGAGTGATCATCAAAAGAAAACGAGCAGCAAGTGACTGATATAGAGGGTCATGAAATTTACCAATTCATAGATTCAGAAAAAATCTGGTTGATGTGCGAGTCCTTTTTGCCGGAGCAAGAGAATATCTCTCGCATATCTTTTCTTTTTTGGATAGTAATACGCTTCCGGGGCGAGCTATGAAGAACAAAGCAATGTGTACGCGCTACCACAGCAACCATACGAGGATACTGGTTAGAATAAGGGCAATGATAAGAGCCAATATCCAACCATTTCTGTTCTCACGTCTATGACATTCGCTCGCGATAAACCACTTGCATTGAATTACCCAATATAGTTTAGCGTTTTTGTTTATCATCGATTGTATCACGGCATTATGAATTGCTGATTGAATACTCTGATTTTTTTCAACCTCGAATGGTAGAAGATTTATCAAATATGAAGCGAACCCACTGTAAACCGCAAACCTGAACATCGTGCGTACGATGTATGTCATTAGTACTAGAATGCCTGCGAACAGAAGGATAGCCTTTGCCCCGTTCGCGTAAGGCGTGAGTATCTCAAAGCCCGCCATCACCAAACCAGTAGGAAAGATAGTGGAAAGCAAATTTGAGCCTGAACTTTGGACCGTTTGTATCAAAGTGAAAAGCGCGACTGCAAAACCGATCAAGCGTGCGCCTTGCGAGGTTTGTGAATCCGAATAATGAGATAGAAGGGTGTTCCTTGCTTCTTCAAATGTGCTCATGCAACAATCTTACTCCTAGAGAGCTTTTGGAGCTAATCTAGAATGAGCTAAGCTATTTAATCTTGTCGATTGTCTACGAGTTAGAATATCTTCGTAGTCCCGACTCCAAGTCGATTCTTAAGTGTATGATACATCAAAGTGGGCAATGGCGATCACACATACAACTCTTCACTTGTTTTCGGCATATAACTTTTATTAACCAGTTGGCCAAGACCTAACGATTTCAGCATGTATGCAGTTTCGATTTGTATTTATTGTAATACCTAAGACAAGAAAAAGTGGAAGCCTTCAGTTAGGTTTCCGATTTGAAGTTTTGTACACTGTTTTCGAGAATGTGTAGGTATCTTTCAAAGAACTGTATGGTAAGTATTTCGATCATGAAGGCGGTTCCATAAGGAGTCACATAGTGGTAAAGTCCTTCTGCCTTTTCCAGTGCCTTGTTCTCATACGTGTACGAATGATCATCAACAACGATTATTGGCGCAAAGAGGATTGCATAAGGGAACACTGTCTTATCTGGCATGTAGTCTAGATTCTTCTCTATATCCAAAATTGCGCTGCAGACTTGCATTTGTGCTTTGTGAAGGCTCATTCCTTTTCCCTCAGTGAAAGGTTCGAAAGAAGTGTGTGCCAGTTTTCCGAGAATTGGCGGAGCAAGTCTGTACTTGAACAGAAATCCGCCTGTTACCAGATCAATAATCTTCTCATGCGATCCGTTTTGATATGCAATCTAATTTATGTCAAGCTGATTGCCTGGTACAAATTTGCGTCGTATTTCTTCTTTATCCAAGTCAATATCCGAAGAGTAGAATACCCAAGACTTTGTGGTTCTCTTGCATTCTATTACGAACCGTATGTCAAATCCCAGTTCGTTAGGCTTGTAGAAAACGTTCTTTTCCGCAACAATATCGACTGTTCTGTGTTTTCCTTTTTCAATGTCCGTATAAGCAGCCTGATTCGTCACTTCCCAATCATGGGCTTTCAAAATCTCAGAGGTTCTCACTTCTAAAGGGAAGCCCTGCTTCTTCATATCTTCAAGGATTTTCTTGACTTCATCTTCTGTCATAGACAAACTGATGGCATTCTAGGAATAAATAGCTGACGCAATTCCGTTGAGACAAAAGTGCAGCCATGGCTAATCCGAAATGCCTAAATCGCCAACTCATCTTCGTGGAAGACTGGTACGACAAAAGCATCAATAACCTAGGAACCGAAATGCAACGCGAAGGCGGCTTAGACTGGGCAATCAAAGGCACACGGTACCTGACCTACGCGTCAGCAGTCTACTGGCTAACATGGTGGCTCATCCCAATAGAAATAGCATTATTCATAGCACTAGTTTTCATAATCGTATGGACAGCAATCAAACGAGGAGGGACAAAACGTAGATACTAGACTATCGAAACAACAATACAAACTTCAGCCAGCTTCGCCTATTACTTCCTCAAATATCGTCAACGTGCCTTCTCTCCTCGCTCTCTTTTTCACCGCCTCAACATCAACCCTACCGAACTTCAGAATCGCCTTCACATCCTCAACATCCTTCAACGCTCTTTCCCTAGGAACAGTGACTCTAATCATCCGCAGTTTAGCCAAAATCAAGTCTTCAGGCGTCTGAAAAAAAGCCTGCACACCAGCAACCGTCCCAACTCTTTTCTCTATCTCAGCTTCCGACAGAATCACATCAACATAATAGATGCTTCTGCTGTCTCTGAACCGTGCAATCCTGTAGCCAGACTCCAATGCTTTATCAATCTCCTTCCCATCAACCGCAAGCCCCGCTTCCCCCAAAGCAGAAACAAGCCTACCCCTCCAACCTCCATCAGCAACAACAACTACAACATCAACATCCACAGTAGTCCGCGGAACACCATAAAAACTAGCAGCCAAAGCACCCGTAAACGCATAATCCAACCCAGCACCCTCCAGACACCTCACCAGACGCCTGACAAAATCATAAAACGCTTCCACACGAACACCTCTCCGCTCAACGCCTCTGCCACCTCTTAGACCACTCAATACGCTCCCTCAACTTCTGCATTAACTCCTCATCCGTTATGCCTGGGTTCTGCGCCTTAATGCCCTCTGCACACACGCCCACAACCGTCTCAGTCATCTCAATAGCCATCTGCACCTTCACCTCACCTGGCAATCTGCCAACACGCTCCAAATCCTCATCCCGGCGGCTGTCTCTAGCTCGTATAGGAATCACACCGACATACAATAGCACGATTAACCTTAAAAAACAGTCCACTCAGGAAGCATTTTCCCCCATCGCCGGTTTAAGAGATCGAATATCATCTTTGTCCGTCTTCCATAAAATCCCCAAATCAACCCCGAAATATTTATGAATCAACCTATCCCTCATCGCAACCATCAGCTTTCATGAACCCTTATCCTGCAGGTGGCTCTCGCTAATCGAAAAGTCACAGCGTTAGTACGTCATTGAACTAGAGACTGATGCCTGACCTCTCGCTCAGACTGATGTTTCAGCAGTTAACGTTATAAGCCTGTAATACACACCGTAATACGGTTACAAATGAGCATCATAACAATCCGAGTGACAAGAGAGATAAAGCAAAAACTCGAAAAATACAACATCAACGTAAGCGAAACAGTGAGAAAACTCCTGGAAAAATACCTCGTCGAGCTCGAACTAAAAGACCTCGCCCAAAAACTCGAACAAACAAAAAACCGCCTAAGCGACAAAATCAACCCTGAACAGGTAGCCCGACTCGTTAGAGAGGATCGGGAAACAAGATGAAATATCTCTTAGATGCTTCCGCGCTCCTTCCGCTGGCAACCAAACGCGGCAGACAATTTATCGCAGACGCCACAAAACAGACCCTGCTAACCACAGACCTAGCCGTATACGAAGCCTGCAACGCCCTCTGGAAACTAGCAACCCTACTAGAAGCCATCACCCCACAGGATGCTACAAACACCATTGCTCTAGTTGAGGAAATAACAGCAAAAAACCTCATACGA
>Ga0315296_10003630_pt1 | contig 12853 bp, 16 predicted proteins | sample YL17G14_18_MG_FD_203921 | JGI IMG/M metagenome (GOLD analysis project Ga0315296, IMG submission 203921) | Sediment microbial communities from Yellowstone Lake, YNP, Wyoming, USA - YL17G14_18 | ecosystem: Environmental > Aquatic > Freshwater > Lake > Sediment | place: USA: Wyoming | collected... | reverse complement strand
GGCAGAGGATTCCCACCCAGGCCACCCAGTGAGCCCACGGCAATGGCTTCGCCTTCGGTGGGGGTTGGGCCCATAGCCCGCGGCACGCCCATCGCTCCCTCTCCCACGCCGACGTACTCCATCATTCTTTCGAGCCCCACGCCCTGGAGCTCGGACTCGAGCCCTGGGCCGTCGGCGACGTTCACGGTCACTGAGCTACCGACCACGGCGCCTCCGCCGACGGCGACTCAGCCCCGCTTCCCCTTTCATTATGTGGAGGGGAGCAGGGTAGAGGAGTTGCAGTGTACTCAGCCTTACTTGCAGGGCTGGGTGAAGGATGCGGGCGGGGCCCCGCTCAACGGCGTCACCATCCGCTGGCAGTACTGGAATAACGCTGAGTACGTCATCAGCGGTGATCCTCAGTTGGTTTGGCAGCCGGGTGAGTTCAAGTTTACCTACTATGCAGAGAACCCCGGCTTGGAGACGGATTTTGTGCTCCAGGTCGTGGAGAGCGCAGACAACCCTGTCCCCCTGTCTGAGCCGCTGCAGATCCACTACGCTGGCTGCGCAACCATGGGCCAGATCACGAACATCGTGTTCAAGCAGCACTAGCCGGTGCTGTCCGGTTTGACCCGCCGGCCTGCCCCGACTCAGGTCAGTCTCCAACCTTCACTTGCGGCTGCGTCTCGGCGGCGGTGTCACGGCGTACTGTGGTTTACGGCCTTCTTGCCACCCCCCGGAGCTCACGACCCGCGCTCATACCGCATGCGGAAGTATCGCTTCGAGTAGGCGAGAAGGCCCAGGGTGACGAGGAGCGGTATTCCCGCCAACACTGCCAGATGGGCACCGTGGATGGGAATCCCATCCAGGACCTCCACCTCCAGCGATGCGAACTTCATGTGCGAGAGGATGTCCGCGAAGGTCGTCCTTGACAGTGCGGCGATGGAAGAGAAGGTCAGAAACCCCCAGTAGACGAGCGAGCCCCACCAGGCCCAGCTTCTCAACCTCAGCAGGCCCCAGATCAGCACCACCAGGATCGAGATCGAGAAGTCGATCAGCGCGATACCCTGTAGGTCGAAGATGAGAGTGCTGAAGAGCGGAAAGGCGCCGTTGAAGAGGATGAGTACGTGCAGAACGACTATGGTTAACAGCAAGATCGAACACACCACTAGCACCGGCAGAGGGATCTGCTCGATCCAAGGGGCGGTGGGGTCTCTGGACTCGAAGGTGAGCCTGACATCCCTGCCCCTGTAGAACCGGATGAGCAATCCCGGCACGACAGCGTAAGACAGGGCCAGGCCCACCAGGGTGATGACACCGGTGATGGGGGACAAGCCCTTGGACGTCACCAACACGAACAGGAAGGCCACCATGAGGGGTATGCCGGCCACCAGCCAGAACCCCAGGACGGTGAGGGAGAGTCTCCTGGCCCAGCGGAGCCTCTTGATGTGCCCGTACCCGAGAGGGATGGCTACCAGCGCGATGAGGTAGTACCCCACAATCTGAGCCGCGATGTAGGCGAACATGAAGGTGCCGAATCCAAAGCCCTCGTACTCAAAGCGACCGCCTTCCGAGAAGAGATAGAAGCAGTACATCTCCAGTGGTCCCGTGAGGGCCATAGCCACACCGGCCAGCAGGAGGATCGCCCCGAAGACGATCAGGATGGGGGAGCGATCTCTGAAATTCATTCTTGGTTCCTTTCTCTGGCAGAGCCAACCGCTGTGCGCCGACGCGCTATTCTATACGAGCCAGCTCTCCGAGTGCGATTCCAGCCCCATTGCGGCAGCGCTGGACGTTGCTGCCGTGTTTACACACATCTGCCCGAGAGTAGCGGCGCGAAACTCAGCGTGCCCACGGACACCTCGCTCCGCGGCCGTCCCCTCGGGCACCGGTCCTCCGTTCCTCTCGAGAATGGATACATAGAAGCATGATATACCAAGACTTATTATACTGTCTACGCGATGGGTTGTCAAGGTAGTGGCCGGCAAAACGGGGCTATCGAGGGGTCCCGTTGTTTTGGCTTTGCCAGAGTTGGTGGCCTATAATACCGACACAATACCTGTCACCGGAGAGGTGCAGTATGGAGACAATGGAAGCCATCCGCAAGAGGAAAAGCCTGAAGAACTGTCTCTGCGGGCGGGAAATCGAGCGGGAGAAGCTGGAGAAGATCCTCGAAGCGGCCGGGATGGCCCCCTCGGCCCGGAACAGCCAACCATGGCGCTTTGTCGTGGTGCAGGGTAAGGAGAATGTGGAGAGAGTGGCGGAGAAGGCCTTTGTCGGGTTCGCCGAGGGCAATCTCCTGGTCAAGGAAGCCAACGTTCTCATTCTTGCCTTCGCCAATCACGAGGAGAACGTCTTTCCGGACGGGGCGTTCTTCTACCCTACCGACGTGGGGCTGGCCTTTGAGAACCTGCTCCTGGCGGCCACCGCTCTGGGGCTGGTGACTCACCCCATGGCCGCGGTGAACCAGGCCGAGCTCAAGAAGGTGCTGGGGGTCCCCGAGGGGGAGAGATTCATCCTCGCTACCCCCCTGTCCTACCCGGCCCAGGGCTCCTATGACGAGGCGGCCAAGCACAAGGCTGGTCCGGCCGGCCGAAAGAGCCTCGCGGAGATAGCCTATATCAACGAATGGGGTAAGCCGTTCTAACCCCCATTTGGTGGACGCAATAAGACGAGGGGTCGGATAAAATCCGGCCCCTTTCTCTTGGTGTGCCAGGCATGTCGTGTATCTTGGAGGTGGAAGTCCTCTGCGGGCCGAGATGACCGGAACCGCTAGCTGAAGCAAGGGCGTCCGTCGCGAGGCGGAGTCTGAAGGAAGCGTAAGGCAAAACTCGGACCCGACGAACAGGAATCGGATAGAAGGCCTGCGCAGCGGGGTAACCCAGCCATGGATGGGGATGCCCGATAGTCATCCGGGGCGCTGCGGGGGTAAATCCGGCGGGGGCCGAGGGAAAGAGACACGGCTTACCCTGGGAGGTCTCTGCATCTGTCTGGGGGAGCCAGACTACGGTGGCGGCGACGACATCGGAGGGGTGCGGAGGAGTCAGCAGAGGCCATAGTAGTCAGTGGAAGCTGACGAAGGGCCGAACCTTCTACGGCAAGGAGCAGGCGGGGATACTCGATGGATGTGGAGCAACAGCAAGGCACGCGGACCCAGTGGGGAAAGCGAGCGCCCCGGCGCGAGCGGTGAAGGCGGAACCGGACCTGCTGCGCTTGAGGAGTGGCAAGCATCCACGGCGTTGAGCCGAGAACGAGCCTTGACCAGCCAAGACACGGGCTGAGTTGACACCGTAGAGGGAACCGCCGGATACGATGAGTACGTCCGGTGGTGTGGGAGGACGGGGGCCGTGAGGCCCCCTCCTACCCGCTTCGGGCTTAGCGTCGGTGGGGAGCTTCCCAGTCATGGCACCGACGCTGGAAGTCGGAGGCGATTTGGCGCATAATGAAGGGGGTGCGAGGAGTCCCTGGCCCCGCTGGGGCGCGGGGCAGCGGACAAGGGTGGGGATTCACCACTGGGAGGTGAGCATGGGCATGTTCCTGAAGATGGCTTGGCGGAACTTGTGGCGCAACTGGCGTCGCACGGTCATCGCTGTGATTGCCATCAGCCTGGGCCTGGCGATGCTATTGTTCTTTGATGGCATCATGGGCGGGTCGACACAAGCCATGTACGGCAACCTGGTGAAGCTCCAGGGCGGCAACATAAAGATCCACGCGCCTGGGTACAAGGAGAAGGCCAGCAGGATGCCGCTGCTGCCGCTGGCCGACGCCGAGACGGTAGTGCAGGCAGCGCTGGGCCAGCCCGATGTCGTAGCAGCCTCTCGCCGCATCGTCACCGGGGGCATGGTGGGCAGCCGTGCTGGCACCTTCCCCTTGACCATTTACGGCATCGAGCCGGAGTTGGAAGCCCCTGTCGGACTGATGGCAGGCAAGATCAGTGCGGGCCGGTATCTCGCTGCCGAGGACGAGGACCAGGTGCTCATCGGCCAGGGACTGGCAGAACAACTGGAGGTGGGCGTGGGCGACCGGGTCACCCTGGTAGGACGCGCCACCCACGAGCAGATGCGTCGCCGCACGATGACTGTGGTGGGTATCTACGATCTGGGCTTTGCGGAGATGGAGAAAGGCATGGTCTACGTCTCCCTGGCCGAGGCGCAAGCGCTCTTCGACCTGCGCGACTCGGCCACCGAGGTGGTGGCGTCCCTCCCCACCGTGGGGAAGGAGCAGCCTGTGATCGACGCCTTGCGGGCGGCCCTGCCTCACTACGAGGTCGATTCCTGGATCACGGCCGAAGCTGCGGTTCAGCAGACCCTGGGCACGAAGGACCAGGTCATGGGGCTCTTTGGGCTGGTGGTGCTGCTGGTGGCCGGGGTGGGTATCCTCAACCTGATGCTGATGGCGGTCTTTGAACGCACGCGTGAGATCGGCGTCCTGGGCGCGATGGGGCTGAAGCGCCGGGAGACCATGCTCCTGTTCCTGCTGGAGGGGCTGCTCATCGGAGTCCTGGGAGTCCTGGCCGGCGGTGCGCTGGGCGGGCTGATCGTCGGCTACTTCGGGCGTGTGGGAATGTACTTCGGCAACTTCGGGGATTACAGCCCGATGGTGGCCTTGCTTGGCGATCGCGTCTACTTCGAGGTGGGTCTGGTGCGGCTTCTGGGCCGTTGCCTGACCGTATTGACAATCGCCACGCTGGCGGCGCTGTATCCGGCCTGGCAGGCCTCACGGCAGGAGCCGGCGGAAGCTCTACACCATGTCTAGAACGAGGAACAAGAGGGTGGAGAAACGAGGAGGCAAGCGATGCGGCAACTGCTGAAAATCGCCTATCGCGATCTGGTCCGGAACCGACGCCGCTCTCTGTTGACGCTGGTGGCGATCGCTGTGGGAGTGTCGCTGCTGGTGTTCATGAGCGGCTTCATCCAGGGTGCCATCACCGATTCGATAGAGAACAACATTCGCCTGCAGACCGGCCACCTGAAGATCCGGGCTGCGTCCTACGACGAAGACAAGGTCAGTCTGGCCTGGGAGGACCTGCTGGATAACCCGGAGGAGCTTGCTGCTCAGGTCAGGGGCCTCGACGGCGTGGAGGCTGCCTCGCCCGTGTTGCGGGCCAGCGGCATTGTGAGCACTCGCGAGGAATCAGTGGGCGTGCGGGTGTTCGGGATAGATCCGCTCTCCGACGTGCATGCCAGGATTCGGGATGGCTTGGCCGCCGGCGAGTACCTGCAACCGGACGACCGGAGCGGCGTTCTCTTGGGGCAGAGGCTGGCCGAGAGCCTGGGGGTGGCAGTGGGAGATCAGATCAGTCTCCTGGTGAACACCGCCGACGAAGCACCCGATGAGGCCACCTTCACCATTCGCGGCCTCTACGCCACCGGCGTCCCCGTGTACGACGATACCACGATTTTCCTGCCCCTCTCCAAGGCGCAGGCCTTCACCCACACGGAGGGACGAGCCAGCATGATCCTGGCTTTGCTCAAGGATCGCGAGCTGGCCGATGGCCTTGCTGCGGCGCTCAGGGCGCCGGGGTACACCGTGCTGACCTGGCGTGAGATGAACCAGGTGATTTTGCAGGCCATTCAGGCGGGGATGGGCATGCTCTACATCATGTACCTGGTGGTCCTGATGGTGGTCGCCGTGGTTATCGCCAATACGCTGTTGATGTCCGTCTTCGAGCGTATCCGGGAGATGGGCATCCTGTCGGCGTTGGGCATGAAAGGGCGCGAGATCCTGCTCATGTTTGTGGTGGAAGCGGGCATCCTGGGCGGGGTAGGCGTGGTCCTGGGTGTGCTCCTGGGATCCCTCGGTGTGTTCTATTTGTCCAGGGTGGGTTTGCACATCGGGGACATGGCCACCATGACCACGGTGTCCGCGGCCTACAGCGATACCATGTACGCGCGGTTCGCCCCGGCGGAGACGATTGCCGTGGCTATCGCGGCTATGGTCATCATCCTGCTAGCATCGCTGTATCCGGCCCGGTTTGCGGCGCGGCTGCAGCCGGTCGACGCCTTGCGAAATGAATAGTCAGCGAGGGAGATCCTCGCAGGAAACCCGTTGAGCCATCGGCGACGAGCTGGGAGGTCGGGAATGGAAGTCATTCGGCTGGAAGATGTAACCAGAGTTTACAAGATCGGTGAGGTGGAGACCTATGCCCTGCGCGGCCTGACACTGACCATCGAGGAAGGGGAGTTTACGGCCCTAGTGGGGCCTTCGGGGTCGGGGAAGACCACGGCCCTCCAGGTCATGGGCTGTCTGGACAAGCCCACCAGCGGACGGGTGCTGCTCAAGGGGGAGGACGTCTCCAAGCTCAGCGGCAGCAAGCGGGCCGACCTGCGCCGGGGAAGCATCGGCTTCGTGTTCCAGTTCTTCGCCTTGCTCCCCGGGCTGAACGCCTATGAGAACATCGAGCTCCCGCTGCTTCTGGCGCGGAAGAACGGCAAGCAGCGCAAGGAGCGGGTCACGGAGTTGCTGGAGGCGGTGGGACTGTCGGACCGGGCCCAGCACCGTCCGGACCAGATGAGCGGCGGCGAGCAGCAGCGCGTGGCGGTAGCCCGCGCCCTGGCCACCGAGCCCATTCTGATCCTGGCGGACGAGCCCACCGCCAACCTGGACACGGATAACGGCCGCCAGGTGATGGAGATCATGTTGCGGCTGAACGAAGAGACGGGCACCACCTTCGTCTGTGCCACCCACGACCCCCGCGTCGTAGCCTTCGCCCGGCGCGTGGTGGAGTTGCGGGACGGCAAGGTCTCCGATGACAGGCTCCCTCGGGGAAACGCGAGATGACTGGTCGGCGGTGGGTCGTAGCCGTCGTACTTCTTTTGCTGCTCGGCGTTTTCGCCACAGCCTGTGGCGGCAGCCCCGAGCCGTCGCCGACCCCTGCGCTGACGGCACCAACCCCGGCGCTTCCCTCGCGCTCCAGCGGAGCCACAGTGACTGCCTCGGGAGAGGTGGTGGCCGCACAGGAGGCCCAGATGGGCTTCGCCATGGCCGGCCAGGTGGAGACGGTGCAGGTGAGTCTGGGCGATGTGGTGCAGGAAGGCGACACCCTCCTTTCCATGGAGGCCTCCACGCTCGAGGGAGGAGTGGCCCAGGCCGAGGCCGCACTGGACGCGGCGCGGGCTCAGTTGGCCCAGGTGGAGGCCGGTCCCCGTCCCCAGGAGTTGACCGCGGCCCAGGCGACGTACGAAGGGGCCCTGGCCCAGTACCGCAAGCTGGAGGCAGGTCCCGGCGACGAGGAACGGAGGATCGCCCTGGCCGCCCTGAGGAAGGCCGAGGCCGCCCTGGTGCAGGCGCAGGCGGCCTATGACGAGATAGCCTGGTTGGAGGAGGTGGCGGAGATGCCCCAGTCCCTGGCCCTCCAACTGGACACCCTGGATTACGAAAGCGCCCTGGCCAGCCACCAGATGGTCACCCGGGGCGCCCTGCCGGAGGACCTGGAAGTTGCCTGGGCCAGCGTGGCAAGCGCCAAGGCCCAGTTGGAGATCCTCCAGGCCGGGGCAACCCCCGAACAAGTGGCTGCTGCTCAGGCGGCCGTGGCCCAGGGCGAGGCCGCGCTCGAGGTCGCCCGCGCCACCTTGAGCCAGGCCACGCTGACCGCCCCCTTCGCAGGCACAGTAGCAGACATCCGGGTCAGCGCTGGGCAGATCGTGATGCCCGGCCAGGTGGTGCTCACCCTGGCGGACATGCAGCAGTTGCGGGTGGAGACCACCGACCTCAGCGAAAGAGACGTGACCGGGGTACAGGTGGGCCAGGAGGCCACGGTCTTTGTGGATGCCCTCAACGTGGACGTCCCTGGACGCGTAGCCCTAATCTCGCTCCTGGCCTCCACGGTGGGTGGCGACGTGGTCTACACGGTGGTCATCGCGCTGGAGGAGCAGCCGGAAGGCTTGCGCCTGGGGATGAGCGTAGAAGTGGAGATCGCTACGGAGTAGACTGCCGGACCCTTCACGAACTCACGACGATGCTTGACTCCCACCCCCGTCTATGGGGCGGGAGTCTTTCGTGATGGACGTGGACGGGCGAAACCGGGGTAGGAGCCTCCAGAGCGTCACCCAATAGTTGAGGGTTTCTTGCATGGGCATCGAGAGGAGGGTTTTCTCCTGCGGGAAGTAGACCCTCCTGCCTTCAGACCGGCGGCGCATGACGCGCGGTCCGAATAGGGGCGGGGTCTGGGCCCGTCCGCTCTGGCTCTGGGGAACTTGACACCGTAACCATAACAGGGTATCATCTAGCTAGTTTAGCGATTATGGAGAGATAGGAGATACCCCCATGGACAGAGCGTTCAAGTTCGGGCTGAGCACAACGCCCAGGGAAATCACCGCCACAGACGCCAGCAACCATTTCGGCGCTCTTTTGGATGACGTCGCTGGGAAGGTCGGCCATTACCTGATCACTCGATTGGGCCGTCCTAGAGCGGTTATGCTTTCCATAGATGAATACCGCGAGATCCTGGAGATCCTGGAGACCCTCGAGGAGCTGGAAGATGAGGAGTACATGGCTGGTATCCGGGAGGCCCGGGAGGACATCGCGCTGGGCAGGACGATGACGTTGGAGGAGCTTGAGGAGAAGCTAGGATGGCCTGTTCTCCCCAGCGTGGAGAAGGCTCGTGCCTGATGGTTATGAACTGCTTATCGCCAAGCGCTTCTACAGGGATCTCAGGCAGATAGACCCTCAGCACCAGAGAAGGATCTTGGAAACCCTCAAGCAGATCAGACAGGAGCCATATCAAGGGCGCAAAGTGATCGTTGCCGAGACCGGACAGTGCCGCTGGCGGGTAGGCCCTTACCGGATACGTTACGACATCGAGAGAGACAAGGTCCACATCTTGCGGGTACGGCACCGTAGAGAGGCGTACTGATGTCGCGGTGGTCGAATACCTGACCGGCCCTGATTCAGTCCCGGGAATCATTTGTTTGTGGCTGCTGGTTGGCGGGGTTTGTGCCTCTGCTGCTAGACCAGCAGAAGATGAAAGTGCAGTTGAAGCACGGGAAGCAACCAGAGTAACGCGATGCTGTTACCATCCGACACCCTAACCAGCGACTGGCAAGCGGGGAATCTGCAGAAGTGGAGCAACACAGACCTGCTGCAATTGGCAGGCCGGGACACACAGGGGAATCCCTATCATGTCCAACTGGCCCCTCTCGAGGCCAAAGCCTTGCACGTTGTCGGCGTGCTGGTCCGAACGTTCAACGCAGCCGGCCACATGCTATACTTTGGCGACCGCGGTCCCAAGGCAGATTTCTACCTGCAAGCATACCTACTCGCCTGTTCAGCGATTGAGCTACTGGCGCGCTGCAAGGGGGGACACGAGGATCTGACTGTTCGATCGAATGACGCTCTGCGAGAGGGGCTCCGCATAATTGGTCTCGAACGAGTGGGTACCGGTGTAGAAGAATACGATCTGGACAAGCTCGTCGCTCTGCGTAACTTGGCCTCGCACGGACAGGGCATTGCCTCAAGCCGCGGAAGAAGCATCGATGTTGTCCTTCATGTCGAACTGCTCAACGGTTTTCCGGAACGACTCGCGGGGGCGTTTGACGACTACTACCTTGACCTATTTGGTTCACCGGATCCAGAGACACGCAAGAACCTGGCGCGGGCAGGAGTTGAGCCAGTTCTCTACTCCAGCATGTCGGGGCAAGTTTTCATTTCAGCGATCAAGGATGCCTATAACCAAATCTGCTTGCCACACAGGCGACCGAGTGAGGTCCTGGAACATACTGATTGGCAAGTCTACGATCCAGGCAGGGGCGGGGAGTGGTAATCTGGTCACGGCCCTGCAGGGGTCCTCGCACGAGAAACGCGAGCCGGGCGTGCTGGTCTCTGAGTGGTATCAATGCCTAGGACGGAGATGACTGCATGACGCCGAACAGTGAGGCAACGGATTTCAGAGTGGCACGGCATAGACTGCCACCTGACGCGTTTGCGTTGGGCCCAGAGGAGCCGGATGCTGCCCCGGAAGACCTGGTAGAGGAACAGGTATGGAGCTGGATCGTGTCTCTGCCCGACAACGTCAGTCTTCGCACCTCGGACCATCACGGTTCGCACTTGAAGGCCACGCATGAACTATGGACCCCCTGGCTCGAGTCGGTCGGGGAGGAGCAAGATTCGATGTACTACGTGATGTCTGACGCGGGTGATGAATACCAAGCGTGTGTGTTCAACGCACTGTGCGGGTTCTATCGCGTCGGGGCTTCCTGCCTTCGAAGCGTGTTAGAGCTGACCTGCCACGGCGCATACTTCCAGCTTCGGTCGGGGTCTGGGGCGGCTAAGGAAGTTGTCGCGTGGAAACAACGAGGAAAGGGCGGGAAGAAGTTCAAGGATCTGTGCAAGTCCTTCCGTGACCACCCGCATGCGAGGCGCCTTGAGGATCACTTGTGTGCACAGCAGTATAACTCAGACCTGCCTTGGTCAGTGTTCGGACGGATACCGCCTCAGCGCGCATCGAGTTGGGCCGAGAGGTTGTACGGAGAACTGAGCAACTATGCCCATTCACGGCCGGATCATTCCTCTGCCGGGAAGTGGGATGGGAGCAACGGACCGATATACGTGCGCGACTCATTCGGAACCGTATACACACTGTATCTCGACACTATGGCGCTCTGCTATGTCCTGGTGAAGCTGGCAAGGCCGGCCTTTCGGCTGCCGAGGGCAGCAGCGAGGCTCTTGTTTCCAGGGTCCCCGGTCCTTCCGTCGAAAGTGGCGGTCTACTCGTATGAGTTTCTGTGGGGGAAGCCCATAGAGTAGCCTGAACGGTAGGTGCGCGCTGACGATGTCATTCCTCGGTCGTGGATGCCGCGAAGGTGGAAGCGGCCTGCGCCCTGCAACCGACTTGCTCTCCAGGGTGCCTCGACGACGAGCGAGAAGAAGCTGCGCAACACCTTGTAGTACCGCCCGTACGTGTCGGGCTTGACGGTCACGCTATTCGGCCCGTCCTTGTCCTGCATGGTGATAGACACGAAGCCCTTGGCCGTGGGAGGCCGCTGCCTGGGCACCACATCTGGGGCCCGCCTCCTCTGTCGGTTGCGCATCCTTTCGGGGTTGGTGACAATCTAGGAGAGAGACAAGCCGTTGGCCCCGCGAGTGCCCTATGCAAGGAGGATTTGATGATGATCAGTCGAGTATGGCATGGGTGGAGTACGCTGGCCAATGCTGACGCCTACGAGTCACTCCTCAAGACCGAGATCTTCGAGGACATACGGGGTCGTCAGATCGCTGGATACCGGGGCATTCACCTCCTGCGGCGCGATGTTGGAGATGAGGTGGAGTTTGTCACCATCATGTGGTTTGACTCCGTAGACGCGGTCCGTACTTTTGCCGGGGACGATTACGAAGCAGCGGTGGTTCCGCCCAAGGCCAGGGCTCTGCTTTCGCGGTTTGATGCGCGCTCGCAGCATTATGAAGTGAAGGTGGAAATGAAGGCCTGACCTTGCAGCACGCGGGAAGCGCCTCGCGGGCAGGGAACCTGGGGTCGGCGGTTTTGGCAAGAACCCTTTTCAGGCCTAGGATGGTGCCCGAGGCCCAGACACAATGAGTCGAGGCATTAAGGCGACTAACATGGGAACCTGTGGGGCAGTGGTGGTACGAGTGAGGAAGCATGGTCAGTTCACCATCCCTGCCGAGATACGGCGGCAGATGGGTATCGAGGAAGGGGACGCCTTCTCCCTGATCCAACTGGGGGATACCCTAATCGCCACTCGCAAGGCGCTCGTGGCACCGCAGATCGCCGGGGCGATAGAAGCCCTCATGGATGAGGAAGGGGTAACCCTGGCAGACCTCCTGGACGGTCTAGAAAAGCAACGGGAGGCCTGCGTCAGGGAGAAGTAGGCCTTGAGGTCTAGGGTCTCCCTGGATACCAGCGTTCTCTTCGCCTCCCACGTATCGAGGCAACCTATACGGCCAGGATGTCTTCTTTCACCAGAAACAGCCGAACGAGGCGGGGCCTCAGCTCTGGCTCGAAATGGCAGCTTACTGCGTCCTGGACCATGTGCTTGAGGTCTTCGTAGGTGTCTGCCTCGGTGAAGATGGAGTGGCCCAGGGCCCTGGCCTCGTAACCGCCTGACGGCGACTCCTCGACAAGGAAGGTGATCTCGTTGTACACGGTCGTCGGGTCCCTCAGTGGACTGGGTCCGTCTGTTGTTCTGAACATGAGGCAGTTGGACTTCAAGCGTATCATAGCACGTTCGCCGTGGCATGCAAGGGGCTACGAGGGGGCGTCGAGAAGCGGTGTGGGCGCCGCCGGACCGCTCCTTCGATACGGACTTCGTCCTACTCAGGATGCGTCCGGCGGCGGAGGGAGGGAGAAGGCGGTCCCATGTATGTTCCATAGCCTTCAGGGAGTGCGCGCATTTGTTGGGATGGTACCATGCCTGTGCTATACTCAGGTAGGTAGGCAGAGGAGTACCCACGTGGCAACAGAGATAGCTCCTCGTATTGTGGTCGATCTGGGTGTTCGCTTTGGGAAGCCCGTCATCCAGGGCACGAGAGTGCCGGTGCATCTCATCATCGCCAAGCTGGCGGGAGGGATGAACCCCGAGGAGATAGCAGAGGAGTACGAGATCTCCCTGGAGGACATTCAGGCGGCACTGGGTTACGCGGCCAGCGTGCTGGCGACAGACTGAGTTTGGTCTTGCGTCGGGCGCGGCGTTCTACATCCCCACCGCCCCCTCGGCTAGGACATTGAGGATGCCCCCTTGCTTCTGTATCGTCCCCTCCACGATCAATAGGAAGCAGTTGCGCAGCACCTTGCAGTACCTCTGGTAGACGTCGGGCTTGACGATGACGTTCATCAACCCATCCTCGTCCTCCATGGTGATGAACACGAAGCCCTTGGCTGTAGGTGGCCGCTGCCTCACCACCACCAAACCTGCCACTCGCA
>Ga0315296_10003629_pt1 | contig 12855 bp, 15 predicted proteins | sample YL17G14_18_MG_FD_203921 | JGI IMG/M metagenome (GOLD analysis project Ga0315296, IMG submission 203921) | Sediment microbial communities from Yellowstone Lake, YNP, Wyoming, USA - YL17G14_18 | ecosystem: Environmental > Aquatic > Freshwater > Lake > Sediment | place: USA: Wyoming | collected... | reverse complement strand
CAGTAAGGGATCTTGCACCATTCGTACAGGTCTTTGCGGTTGATGTCAGTCATGTAAACTCCTTGCCGCCATTATAGTCCGAATTTACATGACGCTTGTCTTGAAAAAACATGACCTTTGCATATTGCAGCGGGAACCAGACTCTGCTATCTTATTGTTAACCATAAGAGATTTCCATTTTATATTAAGGTAAGCCATAACCATGAGCGAAAGTGAAGAGATGTACCTGGTGAGCATCGCCAGGGTGAATGAGAGCGACCTCGCAGGGCCGGTGCCTCTCCCCCAACTGGCAACTGAGCTGGATGTGGCGCCTGTTTCCGCCAACCAGATGATCCGCAAGCTGGAGGAGGGCGGGTTGGTTGCCTATACCCCCTACAAGGGTGTCAGCTTGACCTCCGAGGGCAGGCGGCTGGCCTTGCGCATCCTGCGCCACCGGCGCCTGTGGGAGGTCTTCCTGGTAGAGCACCTCCAGTATGCGCCTGCGGATGCTGAAACATTGGCCTGCCGTATGGAACATGCCATCCCGGAGGAGGCTGCTGCGCGTCTGGCGGCCTTTCTTGGCAACCCGACCGTCAGCCCACAGGGCAGGCCTATCCCTGAGCCTGGTCCTGGCAGCCTGATCCCCACGGATATTTCTCTCAGCCAGCTTAAACCAGCCGAAGGGTGCCAGGTCGCGCAGATCACTGCTGACGCGGCCACGCGCGCCTTCCTGGCAAGTGAAGGGGTCCTCCCGGGTGCCCGGGCTACCGTCCTCGCTATTGGTGGCCATGGGTCTATGTTGTTGGGTACGGAACAGGGCCGATCCGTCCATCTTTCAGAAGATTTGGTCAGTAGTATCTGGGTTAAAGCAATTGAGCCGGAGGAGTATGGTTCTGGAATTTCTTAAACTTGGATGGTCGGTTTTGTTATTGCAGGTATGTTGATGCCAACTTTAGTTAAACCAGGCGCATTAAAGAACACTGCCTCATCCAGTTGCCATGGCGGGTCGCAGGTAGTCACCACCGGGCTACCCCTGGTGGTTATCGTCGGTTCCCCGAACGTCGGTAAGAGTGTCCTTTTCAACACTCTTACCGGTATCTACGCCACCGTATCCAATTACCCGGGTACCACGGTTGAAGTCATGCGCGGCAAAGCCCACTTCGGGACAGTCGAAACCGGTGTGATGGACACCCCTGGCATGTACAGCCTGCTACCGATCACTGAGGAGGAGCGGGTAGCGCGCGGCATCTTGCTCAGTGAGCATCCCAGCCTGGTGATCCACGTCGTAGATGCTAAGAACCTCGAGCGCATGCTGCCGATGACGCTGCAGCTGATCGAGGCTGGCCTGCCCGTGATGCTGGCGGTGAACATGATGGACGAGGCTGAGCGCCTGGGTATGCAAGTGGACACCTGGAAGTTACAACAGTCTATAGGCATCCCTGTGCTCTGTACGGCGCTGGCGCTAGGGCGGGGTGCCAGGGAGCTTAAGGATGCCATCTCTGCCTATCTCAGCTCGCGCCCCGCTGCTTGCTGTGCATTATCCAACCCTGCCACTTTGATCCTGTATCATGATGCCATTGAGAAAGCCTTGCACCGGATAGCAGAAAAATTGAGCGGTGAGTACGGGGTGTCCAGGCGAGCGATGGCGTTGTTGCTACTACAGAATGACACTGAGGTCATCGATTTGGTCAAGCACCAGGAGCCCGAAGCGGTGGGTGCAATTTTAGGGATCGTACAAGATACCCAGGAGGGGTTCAGCCAGCCCCTGGCTTACCTGGTTGCTCGCCAGCAACGCCAGGCCGCCGGACGTATCCTGCAGCCGGTATTAAATCAGCCTCAAGAGGAGGCTGGAGGATTCGCAGCGCGCCTGAGCAATGCCATGATCCACCCGCTGACAGGCCTGCCGATCTTGCTGGTGGCCTTGTTCCTGCTTTACGAATTTGTGGGCGTACTCGGCGCGCAAATCCTGGTCAACCTGCTGGAAGTCAAACTCTTTGGGGCTTACATCAATCCCTGGGTGGACCAGGTGTTAAACCACTTCACCCCCTGGCAGGCACTGCGTGACCTGCTGGGCGGGCAATTTGGGATTATCACATTGGGGTTACGCTACGCCGTTGCCATCGTCTTGCCGATTGTGGGGACGTTTTTCCTGGCCTTCTCAATCATCGAAGACAGTGGTTATCTGCCGCGCCTGGCCCTGCTGATCGACCGCGTATTTAAAAAGATCGGCCTCAATGGACGGGCGGTCATCCCCATGGTGCTCGGCTTCGGCTGCGATACCATGGCGACCATCGTGACCCGCACCCTGGAGACACGCCGTGAGCGCCTGCTCAGCACGCTGCTTTTATCGTTGGCGATCCCGTGTTCGGCGCAGCTGGGGGTTATGCTGGCGTTGCTGCATGGCTATCCTGGCCTCCTGGTAATCTGGCTACTGGTCCTCAGCGGGGTCTTCTTGCTGGTCGGCTACCTGGCTGCCAGGCTCATGCCCGGTGAGCACCCTACGTTTTATATGGAGCTGCCGCCTCTAAGACTGCCGGCGATGCGTAATGTGCTGGTTAAAACCTATACCCGCATGGAGTGGTACCTGCGCGAGGTCTTTCCCCTGTTCATCATCGCCAGCCTTTTGATCTGGTTCGGGCGTCTGACCGGTCTTTTCGACATGGCCGTACGAGCTTTGGTCCCGTTGGTGACGTTTATCGGCCTGCCTAAACAGACCGCTGTGGCTTTCTTATTCGGCTTTTTCCGCCGTGATTATGGTGCCGCCGGGCTGTATGATTTACGGAATACGATGAATGCTGCGCAGCTCCTGGTGGCGACTACCACCATGACGCTCTTCATCCCCTGCATCGCCCAATTTTCGGTAACGATCAAGGAGCGTGGCTGGAAGACCGCCCTGGCGATCGCCGCGTTTATCTTCCCCTTTGCATTGTTGGTGGGCGGTCTGTTGAATGAGGTCTTGAAGGTGATGGGAGTGGAGTGATGATCCGCTGTGACTTTTGCGGCCTGGAGTTTGACCCGGCTTGTGGCGAGCAGAGCTGTACTGGCTGTCCGCTGGCACACAACTGCATCCGGATCATCTGCCCGCGCTGCGGCTACGTCATGCTGCCCGAAGCCAGGCTGGTCGGCTGGTTGCGCAGGCTCAACCAGGGTCGACGTACCAGGATACGGCAGGCTCTCGAGGAGGATTCGAAGTGAAGATCAGTGAAAACGCCCAGGAACAGCTCGAGAAGCTGTGGATTGCCACCGTAGAGGACGAGGCTGTTCCAGAGATGACGGGTGTTAGTTTACAAGATTCCGATGAGCTCCTGCGGTTGGGGCTCGTAAAAGCAGAGGATCACAGGGTCGTGCTGACTGCAGCCGGTAAAAACGAGGCTGCCAGCGCCATCCGGCGTCATCGCCTGGCAGAGCGCCTGATGGTGGATGTGCTGGCGACAGAAGAAGCTCTCATCGAAAGCCGCGCCTGTAGCCTGGAGCACGCCCTGGTGGACGGAATAGACGAGAGCATCTGCACTTTGCTTGGGCACCCGCAGGTCTGCCCACACGGTAAGCCTATACCTCCTGGAAAGTGCTGCCAGCAGATGCGGGATACCGTGTCCCGCCTGATCGTACCCCTACGTGAATTAAAACAGGGCCAGGAGGGGCAGATCGCCTATATCCAGATGAAGGACCCTCAACACCTGCATAAGCTGATGGCGATGGGAGTCTTGCCAGGCGTACCGCTGAAGGTATTGAGCCATTTCCCCTCGTTTGTGTTCGCAGCCGGGAACAGCCAGTTTGCGGTCGACGAGGCCATCGCCGCAGATATCTATGTACGTTTGAACGTGAGATGAGACGCGGAATGTGCGATGAGTAGGAAAACCCACGAAAAGGACGAAAAACGCGAAGGCCGCGAATGTGGATTATGGAATTCTTTACAGTTCTCTTAATCGCCTTTGGCCTGGCGATGGATGCCTTTGCCGTCTCGCTTGGCATCGGCGCCTCGCAGCAGTCCAACCACCGCAGGGCCAAGCTCCGCCTCTCCTTTCACTTCGGTGTATTTCAGTTTTTAATGCCGGTCCTGGGCTGGGTCGCCGGTAGCACCATCGTTAACCTGATCAGCCGAGTCGACCACTGGATTGCGTTAGCGCTGCTATCCTATGTCGGCATCCGCATGATCCGTTCCGGGCTGCACCCGGACCTGGAGATTTACCCGGCCGACCCTTCACGCGGCAAGACCCTGGTGATGCTGTCCGTCGCCACCAGCATCGACGCCCTGGCGGTGGGGCTGAGTCTGGCGATGCTCAAGGTGCCGATCATCAGCCCGTCCATCATCATCGGCGTGGTGACGTTCGGGCTTTCTATGGTCGGTCTGTTAGTCGGGAATAAGCTGGGCGAGAAGTTCGGCAAGCGGATGGAAGTGATCGGGGGGATCGTCTTGATCCTGATCGGCCTGCGCGTGCTGATCACACATTTGGTTTAATCATTCGCCCGCTCACACCCCCATATACGACGATCCACCCCGGAAATTCCCAAAGAGCCTAAATAAACTCTAACCCTCCAGTCCGTTTGACGGCCAAAAATGTTGTAAAATTACACCTCGCAAGGAGGATCAACCATGAAACTGACTATCGGACAAGAAGCTCCTGATTTCACCCTGCCAAGTCACCTGGATAAAGATGTTACTTTGAGTGACTTGCGCGGCAAGAACGTGGTCCTGGCATTTTTCCCCCTGGCCTGGACGCCCATATGAACGGGTCAGATCCCGTCATACGAGGCTGAACGAGCCAAGTTCGCGGGATTAGATGCCCAGGTCCTGGGCATATCCGTTGATCACGTACCCTGTCTTAAAGCTTGGGCTGAGAGCCTGGGCGGTATCAATTATCCTCTGCTGAGCGACTTTTGGCCGCATGGCGAAATAGCTCAAAAATACGGGGTGCTGCGCGCAGAAGGTTACACCGAACGAGCTCTTTTTATCATCGATAAAAAGGGTTTCATCCGTTACATCGACATCCATAACATCGACCTCCAGCCCGACAATGAGGAATTACGCCAGGCCTTGAGACGCATCGACCCGGAGGCTGCTGCCAGGGAGCCTAAGGAAACCCCGCCCGGTCCAGTCGAGCTGCCGCATGGCGGCATCGTCATGTACTGCACCAGCTGGTGCCCGGATTGTAAACGGGCGCGCGCCTGGCTCAAAGCTCGCAGCCTGGAATATACCGAAGTGGATATCAACGCCGTGCCAGGCGTGGCTGCCCAGGTGCGTAAGTGGGCGGGTGGCAGCCTGGCCACCCCCACTTTTGACATTGACGGGAGGATCCTGGTCGAATTTGACGAGCAGAAACTCACCGAAATGCTCAAAAAGGATCTATCAATATGATCCGTATTGAAAAAGCCAGGTCCGAGGATTCCAAGGCGCTTGCGCTGGCTTCCTGGCGGGCATTCGCTAATGACGTCAATTATGGTGGAACCGGGGTGGGTGGGCCTCCGGGCTACAAGTCCGACCGCTGGCAGAGTAAGATGATGCGCATCGGTAAGTATTATAAAATTCTATCGGATACGCGCATCATCGGTGGGTTCATCGTCTTCGACCAGGGCGTCGGTCATTTCGAGCTGGGGCGCATCTTTATCGAGCCCGAATATCAAAACCAGGGCATCGGCACGCAGGCTATCGAGTTTATGGAGAAAACTTTCCCCCAGGTCCGACGATGGACTCTGGGCACGCCGCGTTGGAACTTGCGTACCCAACATTTCTACGAGAAGATCGGCTATGTGCGGGTCGGTATCGAAGAGCCAGACGGCTACAGGTACGAAAAATTGCAAAATACATAGTTTAACTGGCAAAACTAGCAAAATTGTTGGGTAATCGTAGGGTAATCGTAGGATAAGCGTCAAGCAAGGAGAGGGATTATCTGCTATGATAACAGTCGAAGGGCGATTTCTCTTCTTCTCCTCCTTAGAGAGAGCCGGGAGTGGCGTACCCGGCTCTCCACGATTCTATCGCCAGTCATTGCCCATTCTTCTGTCATCCCCTTGCTAACCGGTTGATCTCCTGATAGCGGAAACAATCCACCGTGTGGTCGTTAACCATGCCGGTCGCCTGCATGTGAGCGTAGCAGATGGTAGGTCCGACGAACTTGAAGCCGCGCTGGAGCAGGTCCTTGCTTAAGGTGCGCGCCTCCTCCGTCTGAGCAGGGATCTCCTGCATCGTTTTCCACGCATTCACCTTCGGCCTGCCGCCAACGAACCGCCAGATATACGCATCAAAACTACCGAACTCCTCATTAACGTTGAGCAAGGCCCTGGCGTTCTGAATAGCGGCTTCGAGCTTGAGCCGGTTGCGGATAATCCCAGGATTTGCTAAAAGCTCAGCCACTTTTCTTTCGTCGTATCGGGCAACCACCTGTGGGTCAAACTGGTCGAAAGCTGCCCGAAAATTCTCGCGTTTCTTCAAGATGGTCATCCAGCTTAATCCGGCTTGCGCCCCTTCCAGGATCAGGAACTCGAACAATACGCGATCCTCATGGACCGGGACACCCCATTCCTGGTCATGATAAGCCACGTATAGCGGGTCCGTACCCGCCCAGGCACAGCGTGTGATCATGGCTTTGCCTCCTTAATGAAATAACGCATGATCGGGCGTGTCTCCGAGCGCCGCGCCACTTCTACAAAGCCCGCCTTACGGAACGCCGAAGCCAGCCCGGTGTAGACGAAGACATCCGGTGTCTTACCTTGCTTCGGTTCAACCGGGTAGCCTTCTAAGATCCCAGCCCCATTCTCCCTGGCATATCTGACAGCCGCATCCAACAGCTTCACTGTCACCCCGCTACGGCGGTAGGGTTTGGCGACGAAAAAGCAAACTACAGACCATACCGGCTGGTCGTCTACACGCTTCAGAATGCGCGAGCGTTCCAATGCCGGGAAAGCCTCCCGAGGGGCCAGGGAACACCACCCAACCGGCTGGTCTCCGGCATAAGCCAGGATGCCCGGCTCTTCACCGGAATCAATGATCGCCTTCATGCTCAGGCGGTTCGGCTCACCTTTTTGCGCCTCGAACTGGGAGCGCCTCAGGCGCCACCACATGCACCAACAGCCGCCGCAAGCCCCACGCGGGCCGAACAGGGTGGAAAAGTTCCCCCACCGCTCCGGTGTGACGGGTTGGAAGGTTAAGTCTTGTAGAGAAATCTCATCAGATCCGGATGCGCTTGGCATATATTGCTCCTCTATATATATCAAGTTACCTACTTGCCCTGCATCTCATACAGCAATCTCCTCTGCACTGCCTCACCGGTCAGCTCGCGCAGCGCATCGGAAGCAATCCACCTCGCGCTGCGCGAATCCAGGGCCTTTATCTCTTGGGCTATTTGAATTGCTTTTGCATTCAGCGCCAGGTTGCGCTTCCCGATCCCCCGCAGCGCCCAGTTGACCGCCTTCTTGACGTAGTTACGCTCATCCGTGGCTGCTTGCACCATGAGCGGGAAAAACCGCATAAATTCCGCATCAGCGCTCTTTTTGTCTCGCACAGCCAATCCAGCCATCAACACAAACCCCGCTCGTCTGACATACTCCTCGCCTCCCGCGCTCCACTGGACGGCTTTTGTGCCAGCAAAGGGGGTCCTGCAAAACAGGTTGCTGCACACCTGGTCACAGATATCCCAGGAGTCGAAGTCTGCGGCCCAGCTATCCATTTGCGCCTCGGACACCTTACGAGGATCGTCGACCAGGCTGGTAAGGATGCGCGCCTCATGGATGCCCGAGGCCCATAGCTGGGCTGCCAGCTCGTGGTCTGTGCCAATCTGCTTCGCCAAGCCGCGCAATGTGGGGATGGAGACGCCCAGGGTGTTGTGAGGATTGATCCCGTAGCGGGCCATCCCATCCACAGCTTCGGGGTTGGCCAGGGATTTCAACCGGGCTAAAATACCATCAGCTTCCATAGAAAATTTATTTCCCTACAAGGGTAATTCAGTTTGGACAGGCTTTGCCCGAGAAGGAGGCGGGAGCAGCCCACGAGCTTTTAGCCAGTCTTCGGGCGGTCCGCTCCAGCCATAAACAGCCAGGTTGACCCGCTCGCGTTCATCAAATTCAACCCCTTCGGATTCCAGGAGCTGCCGCTGGACAGTGTGACCCTCGCCCCTGCGAAAGCTGATCTTGCCCTGTGAATTGATCACGCGCTGCCAGGGGATGCCCTCCGGACAGGCCGCCATTGCACCGCCCACCCAACGCGCCCCGAAAGCCTCATAGTCGTGCTGAGTCATGCCCTGCGGGGGTGGGATCATGGCGGCAATCTGTCCATAGGTGCTGACTTTGCCGGCGGGTATCTGCCGGACGATTTCCCAAACCAGGGCATTGAAAACCGCCGGATTGGGAGGAGAGGTAAATCGAGCTGCCATATCAGCCTCCAGGATAATTTTATCTATGAATAATCCTAAAGATATCAGCCAATCACTTGTACGTAAAGCTGGTCAACAGGTACAATCACCGTGTCCCACAAATTATATCTCGAGAGGGAATACAATGGCTCACGATACTCCACTTAGCTACCGAAACCTGGTTATCTACGAAATATACGTCCGCAACCACGGCCCGCACGGTTCTTTTACCGATGTAGAAGCCGACCTGCCGCGCCTGCGCGCTATGGGCGTGGATATCATCTGGTTCATGCCGATCCATCCCATCGGTCAGCTCAACCGAAAAGGCAGCCTGGGCAGTCCTTACTCGATCGCTGACTACCGCGGGGTCAATCCTGAATACGGTACGCGCGCCGATTTTGCGCGCCTGATCGAGCGGGCACATGCTCTGGGCCTTAAGGTGATGATTGACGTGGTCTACAATCATACCGCACATGATTCGATCCTGGTCAAAGAACACCCGGAGTACTTTCACCAGGACGCACAGGGTCGCCCGGTAACGACTGTCCCGGATTGGAGCGACGTTATCGACCTGAAATACCCCAACCCCGACCTGACCGCCTACCTTATTGAAACACTGCAAGGTTGGGCTCGGTTTGGCGTCGATGGCTTCCGCTGTGATGTGGCCTCACTGTTGCCCCAGGAGTTCTGGCTGCAGGCCCGCCAGGCCGTGGCCCAGGTCAAGCCCGGCGTCATCTGGCTGGCCGAGACAGTGCATGCTGCGTTCATCGGCTACCGCCGCTTGATGGATCTCTCCGGATTATCCGACAGTGAAATCTATCCCGCCTTCGACCTGACCTACAATTACGACATCTGGCCTATCTGGCAGGCTGCGGTGACCGGGCGCGTACCCGTCAGCCGCTACCTGGAGATGCTGCGCTTCCAGGACTGTATCTATCCGCTCAATTACGTCAAGCTGCGCTACGTCGAGAACCACGACCAGCCCCGTATCATGAAGATTGCGCCCAGCCAGGCACAGGGGTTAGCCTGGACAGCTTTTGAGGCGTTCAACAAAGGGGCTTTCCTGATCTACGGCGGGCAGGAATCAACAGCGACCCATACGCCCTCGCTCTTTGAGGTCGATAAGGTAGCCTGGGGAGATTATGCCATAGGACCATTCCTGACCAAGCTGGCCCAGATGAAGAAAGACCCGGCACTGATGCAGGGGAAGTTCATCCTGCTCGAGGCGGATCCTGCAGTCCAGGCCACCTGGATCCACCCTGGTGCGAGCCTGTATGGTGTTTTCAATACCAGCGGCGAGAAAGACCAGGTGACTGTCCAGCTCCCTGATGGAGCCTATGCGGACTTATTGAGCGGTACAGCTGTTCGGGTGCAGTCCGGGAAGATGGCTATGCCTGAGAGCGCCGCTATCTTGCGATATCCCAGGCCTGAGACGTTTAAGCCGCTCTACTGTGACTTGCTGGATTATGATTATGATAGATGAAATTTATTCCCCCTTCTCCCGCACCCGAGCTAAAGCCGCGACCGAGAGCAGGAACATCATGCCGTAAATGGCAAAGAGTAGCACGTAGCCGATCTCCGGTGTAGCCGGCATCCGCCGCGTAAAATAATCGGCAATGGGACCGCCAATATACGCTCCCACGGCACCCGCACCGGCCCCCGCCAGGTTAGAGATACCCAGGTAGCGACCGGCCTCTACTTTCGGCACCAGGGATGTGCCCAGCGCCCAGTTAGCGGTGAAGAACAGGCCGGTAGCCGTACCCACCAGGATACCGCCAATGTAGATCACCGCTAGGTTCGGGGCCAGGATAATGACCAACGTCCCCAGAGCGGCGGTCAGTCCGCTGATGGCGACCAGCAGCTTACGCCCAAAACGGTCGGCCAACCAACCGCTGGGTACGGCCGTGAGCAGGATGAAGATCCCCACAATCAGGATCAACTGGCTGGCCGGTCCGGCGGCCTTTTCCCTTACCAACCCCAGGCGACCCTGGAGGAAGAAAACTGCAAAACTGGCCAGGTTGGTCGATCCGACCAGGTAAGCCAGGCGGTTGATCACCCACCAAGTATAAGAAGAGTTTTGGCGCCCCGCGTTGCCCACGCTCAGGTAGACACTGAAATACACACCCAGCCCGACAGCTAAAACCATAGCAGCCAACCCGACCACACCCATAACGGCAAACAGGAGCGAGGTGGAGCTGGTCTCCTCCAGCAAATGACCGATTAAAATGAGGATCTCTCGCACACCCAGGATAATGAGGGTAAATAACGCTGTCATGAGCACCAACCGCAAAAAGGGCTGCCAATCCAGGGGTGTAGGTGTCTCTTGTAACGGTTTCTCGGAGATCAGCATAGAGATCAACATGGTCAGTATCAGCAGTCCCATGGCAGCTATCAGCCCCGCCCACATGTGACCGGCGCCGATCAACCTGCCGATGACAAAAGAGACAAAAATAACCGGGAGAGGCACCTCAAAAAGCGCCTTAACCCCTGAGAAACGCCCACGCTGGTCTTCAGGCACCAGATCAGGGATGAGCGCCTGTACCGCCCCTTGGGCGGTGTTGGAGGTGACGCTCAACAGGATCAACATGGTGAACAAAAACCAGTAGCCGGTCCAACCCTCCAGGCCAGCCGAGAATCCGATCAGGCTGATGAACACCAGGTTACCCAAAGTGCCGATGAAAATAAAGGGTCGCCGACGCCCCCAATGCAGGGTAGAGCGGTCGGAGAGCATACCCATCAAGGCCTGCACCAGCAGGGCCACCATCAACGACCACAGGCGGGCGGTGCCATAAAAAGTGGCCTGCTGCCCAACCCCCACGAATTGCTGCACCAGCAGTGGTACCACCAGCGGGGTCATGGTCTGCGAGATCACGGTGAGGCCCATGAAGTAAATGTTAATGGTAATGTAATCGTACCAACGGATTGGGCGATTCATAGCCTGCTATCTTCCTTTCTCCCGAGCTATCTTATCCCCTGAATTAACGCCTGCCCATACATCACCCACCACCAGTACAGCAAGAAGGCAATGACCACCAGGACTATCCCTGCTCCAAAGCTAACTCCTGCTATCTTAACAGAGTCGCGCGGCTTTTTACCACCCACCTTCCCAGTCTGGCCGTTAACCAGCATGCGATAGTCCTTGCCCTGGAAGTGGTAGGTTCCCACCCACAGGGGGAGTAAAACGTGTTTAAACGTTAACCCGCTCCAGCCTCCAGCGCCAGCAGAAAAATTGCGCTTTTGGTGGCCTTCTCCAACACTATGATAAAGGCTGTCGCGCTGCGTTTTAAGCACTTTCTCGCGCGCCATCAACGAGGCATCCGCCAGGGGTCGGTCATATGTTAGAGCTGGCCATCCTGCCAGGAATTCAGCCTTAAACTCGACCAGCTCTTTTAAATTAAATGGCTCAACCGCTGCCACAGCCTCGGGTGACAATGCCCGCAGACCGGGCACCAGCACGTCGTCGAAAAGTTTTGTGTCCGAGCCGCTGCGTGCCACCCAATGGGGGTACTTGCTCGTCCCCTCGTTGACCTCGCACTTCCAATTGAGCTCCAGTGCGCCGTCGAAGGTCCAAAACGGGTAATATGCCGGGCTGAAATGAAACCCGCCAGCCCGCAGCGCCAGGTCATCGGGGGTAAATAGACCTTTGCCCAGCCACTGTTTGACCCGTTGGACGGCCTCCTGAGCATCAATTTTCATTAACCCAATGACCTGAGGGTCCACCAGCTCCACCGCCTCGGCCGATCCGACCAGGCGGTTCGAGCCGCAGTAGGGACATTGGTCGGCTTTCTGGCCTGGGGGCAGCAGGGTAACCGCTCCACAGCGCTCACAACAAACGCGCTGCTGAGCCTCAGCCCAGCGATGGGCGCGTGTGGTAGGCATGACGAAGTCGATCGGCTGCTCGGCTGACTCGGCTGACAGCTCCTTTTCGGTCGCCTGAATATAGCCGCAGTAATGGCAAACCAATCCCTCCTGATGGATATCGAAGCTCATCCTCCCTCCGCATCTGGGGCACGCAAAGGATTGGGACTGAGCATCCTCAGGGCCAGTAGGATGCCGAGGCTCAACGGCGGCTCCTTCATCCACCAGACGGGATTTATCCAATTTTTGGGAGAGCAGCACCAGCCCACGGCGGGCCGTAGCATTGCCTGGCTTGGCTGCTACAGCATTCCCAAAATATTGACGCTGTTCCTCAGGGTCATCGGTCGTCGCCGTGAGCCAGATCCACGGCCGGGCATCGGCACTCTTGATCTGGATTGCCTTATTCAACAAGGTGCGTGCCAGGCTGCGTTGCCCACCCTTGACAGCCGCGATGCCATCGTGGATCAGTTCTTCAAATTCTTTTTCTTCAAAATTGTCCGTAATTTGAGGCATTCTTTAGATCACATCCCTCCCAGTGTCATAATGCAACCGTCCAGGTATTTATACGTATATTATATGGGTAAAGGAGTTTTACACACAACCCTGCTGAAGCTTAACTTTTATACTACTCAGGAGAAGAGACTATGTCCTCAGGAAAAACGAGAGGCTTGCG
>Ga0315296_10003628_pt1 | contig 12855 bp, 13 predicted proteins | sample YL17G14_18_MG_FD_203921 | JGI IMG/M metagenome (GOLD analysis project Ga0315296, IMG submission 203921) | Sediment microbial communities from Yellowstone Lake, YNP, Wyoming, USA - YL17G14_18 | ecosystem: Environmental > Aquatic > Freshwater > Lake > Sediment | place: USA: Wyoming | collected... | reverse complement strand
TGAGAGCTTTGAAGTCGGTGAGTTGGCTGGGAGATATGCCGTATTTCTGCTCGACACCTGTCTCATCGTAGATTACTGTGTCACTGAAGGTTCGTCTTGGAGACATTACTTTTGTGCTGGGTGAGACAACCTGGAGGATGTCGTTGTCGCCAGTAACGATGAGGGTGTCTACGTTTTGCTGGGCAGCCTGGCAGCTCAGAGTGCCCAGAACGTCATCAGCTTCGTATCTGTCGATTTCGAAGGTGGGAATATGGAAGGCATCTACCAGTTGATGAACCCGCTTTATCTGATTGACAAGCTCTTCGGGAGCTTTGGGGCGTTGAGCTTTGTAGTCCTCGAATTTTTCATGTCTGAAGGTCGGTGTGGGACGGTCGAAGGCAATAGCCCAGTGAGTCGGTTTGATTTCATTCAGCACCTTGAGTAAGGTGCTGGCAAAGCCTTGAACGGCATTGACCATTTCCCCGGTCTTGGATACTGTGAGCGGGGGTAAGGCGTGGAAAGCCCGGTGTATCAGAGCATTTCCATCGAACAGGAGCAGGAGTGGCTTGTCTGACGCCATATCTTTAAGCTTTCGAGAATTATTTACTTATCCAACGGTCATCTTGAGCCGTTCATCTGTCATTCTGAGCGAAGCGAAGAATCTAAAAACTTTTCTCCTTCTGCAGCAGTTTATGCTGTGCGAGATTCTTCGGTCACTTTGTTCCCTCAGAATGACACAAAGCAAAGGGTTTGAACTCATTATATAACAGGTTGACAGCCGTGGTATACTATTGCTCACTCACGGGAGGGGGTTAAAGTGAAGACAAAGGACCTGCTTTCTGTAGCCGATTTGAGCGCTGCGGAGGCTGAGAAAGTCATTGCCCAAGCGTTGAAAATCAAGCGTGGGCCAACGCCTCAATTGCTGTCTGACAAGATGTTGGTTCTTATCTTCGAGAAGCCGTCTTTGCGGACCCGGGTCAGTTTTGAAGTGGCAATACATCAGTTGGGGGGTTATAGCTTTTACCTGTCGCCCGAGGAGGTAGGCCTGGGCAAGCGAGAGCCGGTTTCCGATGTAGCTCGCGTGCTCAGCCGTTATGTCCATGGCATTATAGCCCGTACCTTTTCTCACCAGACTTTGCATACATTGGCACGTTACTCAAGTGTGCCGGTGATTAACGCTCTTTCTGATTTGGAGCATCCGTGCCAGGCTCTAGCTGATATGGTGACTATTTACGAGAAAAAAGGGAAACTCAAAGGCTTGAACCTGGCTTTTATTGGCGATGGTAATAATGTGGCTCATAGTTTACTTTTGGCAGCCTCGCTTACCGGGATTAACTTCCGTATTGCCTCTCCGCTTGGCTATGCGGTGAGGGATGAGATAGCGCAGGCAGCTAAAGGATTTGCATCTCATAGCGGTAGCCAGATCTTCTTAACCGAGAAGCCTGAGCAGGCGGTGGAGGATGCTGATGTGGTTTATACCGACGTCTGGACGAGCATGGGACAGGAAACTGAAGCTGAAAAACGTTGCAAAGCCTTCGCTGGCTATCAAGTTGATGCCCGGTTATTGTCTTTGGCTAAGAAGGATGCTATATTCATGCATCCTATGCCAGCTCATCATGGGGATGAGGTGGCTGCTGGGATTATAGACAGTCCATGCTCGGTAGTCTTCGACCAGGCAGAAAATAGGCTACACCTGCAAAAGGCGTTGCTAGCTGAGCTGTTTGGCAAGGCTGGACGGGACCGCTAGCAAGTGGTATTCTTTATTTATTATCCCCTATTATTCCCTAGAGTAAGTAAGACATGAAGCCGGTTGTAGCTATAGTTGGTAGAGCTAATGTTGGCAAGTCGACGCTGTTTAACCGCCTGGCAGGCGAGCCGGTAGCTATTGTTGAAGACCTTCCGGGTACAACACGCGACCGCGTCTTTGCTGATGTTTCCTGGCAGGGACGGGAAGTGACTTTGGTTGACACCGGTGGTTTGGAACTAAGGCCAGGTTCGTCCTTGGCCCAAAAAGTCAAGGATCAGGTAGAGGCGGCCATAGTTGAGGCTGATGTGATTATCTTTGTGGTTGATGTTCGTGATGGGGTGATTGCTGCTGACTGTGATATAGCTGACCGGCTGCGTAGCTGCGATAAGCCGGTAGTTTTGGTGTCTAATAAAGCAGATAACATCAGGCTGGAAAGCCAGATAGCAGGTTTCTACCAGTTAGGTGTTGGCACTCCACTGGCCGTCAGCGCTCAGCATGGTCGGGGTATAAACGAGCTTTTGCAGGCGGTAACTCCTCTTCTTCCCGAGCCTTCCACTGGTTTTGTTGATTCAGATGGGCCTAAGTTGGCCATTGTGGGGCGACCTAATGTAGGGAAATCAATGTTATTGAATGCCATTGTAGGTGAGGAGAGAGCCATCGTGGACCAAGTTCCGGGGACAACTCGGGATGCTGTCGATACTGCTTTCAATCACCGTGGACAGGAGTTGTTGCTGATTGATACTGCTGGTATCAGACGGCGTGGGCGTGCTAGTATAGGAATAGAGTATTACAGCTTGATTCGGGCTTTGCGTGCCATTAATCGCTGTGATGTCGCCCTGTTAGTTACTGATGCCACTGAATTTATTGCTGCTCAGGATGTGCATATTGCTGGCTATATCAAGCAGGCGGGTAAAGGCATGGTACTGGTGATTAACAAGTGGGATCTTGTTTCTGGACAGCCTAAGGAAGCGTATGCTCAACAGATTCAGCAGCGGTTAAAGTTTATGTCTCATGTGCCCGTTCTTTATGTTTCGGCTAAATTTAGACGTGGCGTAGATGCGATAATACCTAAGGCTCTGGAGGTGTGGCAAGAGAGGCAAAAGCAATTGCCAGACCTAGTAGTGGATAAGCTTATTAAGGAGGCGGTGACGGCTCATACACGGCCACGAAAAGGCTTAAAGCAGCTTGAAGTTATTCGTGCCTATCAGGCAGGCATAAATCCGCCGACCTTTGCTCTCCTGGTTAATGACCCGGAGCTAGTGCACTTCTCTTATCAGCGCTATTTGGAGAACAGGCTCCGGCAAACCTTTGGGTTTTCTGGTATCTCATTACGGCTTCTTTTCAAGAAGGCACGTTCAAGAAAGCTTCAGAAAGTGGTGGGTGAAAAGGCGTGATAGTTGGTAAATTCGTCCTTGTTGCGGTGATTGGTTATCTTATGGGTGCTATTCCGTTTGCTTTGATAATTAGCAAGCGGATGGCAGGGATTGATATTTCCAAGTACGGCAGCGGTAACATTGGTGGCACCAACGTGTTGCGTGTTTTAGGCTTCAAGGCAGGAGCCATTGTTCTAGCTTTTGATTTAGCCAAGGCAATTGTGCCGGTGATGCTGGCCAAATTCATTATAGGTGACAGTGTAGTGCCCATAGCGGGTTTTACTCTTAATTGGCAATGGGGTCAGGTCATAACGGCTTTGATGGTGATGGTGGGGCACAACTGGTCAGTATATATCAGATTCCGTGGTGGTAAGGGTGCAGCTACTTACTATGGTAGCTGGTTTGCTATTTGGCCAGTAGCTGCTTTGGTTGGTGGTGTGATTTTGATAGTGACGGTTTGGCTGAGTAAATACATGTCTCTTGGGTCTATCCTTGGTTCTCTGGGAATCTTGTGTTTGTTTATGGTACTGACGGTGACTGATGTATCCCCCCCTGTCTACTTAATTTATAGCCTAGTATCTGCAGCTTTGATTGTCTATCAACACCGTAGCAATATCAGCAGGTTGCAAGCCGGGACTGAGAGTCGAATGGATCAAAGCTGTAAAAAGCCATAATAAGATAGACCTGTGATTAAAGCTTCATAGCCACAACCGCATGAAAATTTGTTTTGCTCTTTTGAAGGGATAACTGATTATGCCTAAAGTTGCTGTTATCGGCGCTACTACCTGGGGTAATACTCTGGGCAGGCTGTTGGCAGACAAAGGGGTGATGGTCAGCGTTTGGGCGCGGACTGAGGCCAGGGCCAAGGAGCTAAGACAGGAGCACCAAGGGTGCCTATCGAAAGACGTCTCTACCGATTGTCTTTCGTTTACAGGTAATCTTGACGAGGCGTTACACTCAGCCGAGTTTGTTATCTGTGTCGTGCCGGCTCAACGCATGCGGCAGAATGTGAGGCTGAGTAATCCTCATTTAAACGCTTCTATGATCCTGATAAGCGCAGCTAAGGGGCTGGAAGCGGAAACTGGCAAAAGAATGTCAGAGGTAATAGCGGATGAGGTTGCCTCTGTTTCACAGGACAGGATATGTGCTCTATCTGGGCCGAATCTTTCTGGGGAGATTAACCAAGGCTTACCTGCTACCTCGGTAGTAGCTGGTCGGGGCGTCGAGGTTGCTAGAAAGGTGCAGGGATTGCTAGATTCACCAAATTTCTCCGTTTTCGTCAGCGATGACATTGTTGGTGTTGAGCTATGCGGTGCCTTGAAGAATGTGATTGCCTTGGGGGCTGGAATTATGGATGGCTTGGATCTGGGCAACAATGCCAAAGCCGCGTTTATCACTCTGGGCTGGAGCGAGGTTGTTTCGCTAGGGATAGCCTTGGGAGCTAAGCCAGGCACTTTTTATGGACTGGCTGGACTGGGCGATCTAATAGCTACCGGCAACAGTCTATTGAGTCGTAATCACTATGTGGGTTACGAATTGGGAAAAGGGCGACCTTTGAATGGCATAATTGCCTCTATGTCCCATGTTGCTGAGGGGATTGATACAGCTATAGCTGCCCACCGTTTGGCGAATAGGCTTAGGCTTGAAACACCAATTATAAATCTCGTATACAGCGTGTTATTCGAGTCCCTGCCGCCGGCTGAGATATCAAGACGGTTTAAGAACGGGCTAAAGCCTGAATCAATCGTCTAATTCTCGATGGGCGCATTTCCCATCTAATCGATTATTTCGTGGTCTTCGCCTTCAGGCATTGCCGCCGTGGGCAGTGTTTTAGCCAATTCTTCAAAAAGTCGCCGTTGATTGGCGTCCATAGATTGCGGAGTTACTACCCGGATTATGACCAGTTGGTCTCCCCTCCCCTTGCTGTTAAGACGAGGCACCCCCTTGCCTTTGATGCGGAACACCTTTCCGTTCTGAGTCCCCGACGGTATCTTAAATGTTGCTTTACCGTCCAGGGTCAGCACTTCTATATTATCTCCCAGGGCAGCTTGAGCGAAATTAATAGGCAATTCATGGAGGATATCATTCCCCTTACGGACAAAGAACTTATGGGGTTTTATGGAAAAGTTGATCCAGATGTCACCCGGGGAGCCGCCGTATTTTCCGGTATCGCCTTCATTACTGAGGCGCATCTGGTAGCTTTCGTCAATTCCTGGTGGAACGGTGACCGTCAGCTTTCGTTTTACTCTCTCTTTGCCGCTGCCTTTGCACTGGCGGCAGGGGTTGTTAATAACCATGCCTTCGCCTTTGCAGTGTGGACAGGTGGCAGCGTGGATGAAGCGCCCGAAAAGGCTTTGTTGGACTCGGCGTACTTCACCATTGCCGTTACAGTTAGGGCATTTTTGAGGTTTTGTTCCGGGCTGGCTGCCGAGACCGTGACATACAGAGCAGTTTTCGATGCGCCAAATCTCAAATTGCTTTTCTGCTCCGAAAATAGCTTCCTCAAAAGAAAGGGTTAGGTTGGCTCGCAGGACAGCTCCCTTTTGGGGGGAGCGACGTTGAGCTCTGGCAGTGGTGCCGCCGAAGAAAGCATCGAAGATGTCACCTAAGCCACCGAAGCCGAAGTCTTCGAAACCAAACAAATCTGCAGTAGCTACACGGCCATAGCGGTCATAAGAGGCACGCTTTTTGGCATCGGAGAGTACTTCGTAGGCCTCGTTTATCTCCTTGAATTTCTCTTCAGCTTCTGCCTCTTTATTGTGGTCAGGATGGTACTTGAAAGCCAACTTGCGGAAAGCCTTTTTAATTTCCTCGTCACTGGCGTTTCTGAGAACTCCAAGTATTTCGTAATAGTCCCGATTGCTGAGCATAGATAACGGACCTCAACATTTCAGTATAACTGACGAATCGACTTTTTAGCAAATTTCAGATTAGGCAATCCCATTAAAGCTGTAGAGTTTGTTTTGCAGATGGGGGGTGGTGTATGATTGGTTGCTAAATGAAGAAAAAGCTCAAGCAAGCCTTGGCTTCACTGCAGAGGATGAGTTTAAGTGACAGAAGCCTGACTGAGGCAGCAGTCCTCGTTCCGATTTTTTGCAAAGACGGGGAATATCATATCCTTTTCACCCAGCGGAGTGACCAGGTGCCGCACCACAAGGGGCAGATATCGTTTCCTGGCGGGGCACGCAGCGAAGATGACTCGAGCCTTTTGGATACAGCTCTTAGAGAGAACTGGGAAGAGATTGGAGTGAAAGCTGAAGACGTGGAGATTCTGGGTGAATTGGATGATACTCCAACGACGACTTCGCACTTCAATATCTCACCTTTTGTAGCTCTTATCCCCTATCCTTGCGAGTTCAGTCTGAATCGTTATGAAATTGATGAGATTTTTAGCATACCTGTCTCAGCCTTGTTGCATAAAGCTAACAAAAAGGAGGAATATTACACTTTTGGCAATGAGGTTTTTGTCAATAGCTCCTATGAATATGAGGGAAAGGTAATATGGGGGGCTACAGCTCGGATTGTTCAACAATTTCTTGAAGTTTGGCAAGCAGCGAGTGGAGCTCAGTGATTAGCAATTTTAGCTTGCGGTCTCCGCTTTCTTGCCTTCGGCAATTTGTTTGGCCTTGACCTTAATTTGTTTCGGCTTGACTTCCTCGGCCTTGGGCAGGTTTAGAGTAAGGACGCCATTTTCGAAGACTGCTTCAGCCTTGTCGCCCTTAACCCTTACTGGGATCAGTACTGAGAGGGTGAAGGCACCATAGCGGCGTTCCTTGTAGAGGTAATCATCTTCCTTTCGATGGGCAGTTCCCATCCCCCAAGCCTGGGCCACAAGCGCGGAGCCCGGACGAAGCTGTCCTCGAATAACCTGTCTATAGTATCCCTCAAGCTCACCATTTCTCTGAATGGCTCCCATCGTACAAGATTCATAGTTTCACCTCCACCTTTTACGTATTTCTGAGCTCCACTTACAATAAATTATAAAAAAACTTAATATTTTGTCAAGATAGTTAATAATATTGTGTCAATGTTTATAAAACAGATACTTGACAAAGCTTAAGAAGTTACTTACAATACGGTTAAAAGTCAAAGGTGAAGGTTATGCCAAGTAAAGATTACTATGCAATTTTGGGTGTGGGTCGTAGCACCCCTGAAAAGGAGATAAAGCAGGCTTATCGGCGACTTGCCCGCAGATATCATCCTGATGTCAATCCCGGGGACAAGGCAGCAGAGGCCAAGTTCAAAGAGATAAACGAGGCATACGAGGTACTTTCCGACCCAGAAAAGCGGCAGAAATATGACCGCTTCGGAGATCAGTGGCAGTATGCTGAGCAGTTCGCAAAAGCCGGGCAAGGGGCTCAATGGGATTCCAGCAAGGGTGGCACCTATACCACCTTCGATTTTGGTGATTTAGGTGGAATCTTCGATGGCATCTTTCAGGGCTTTGGAACCGGCTCTGGCACAACTCGACGCTCAAGCAGAGCCAAGAGCGTGGAGCACCCTGTGGAGGTGACATTGGAGGAAGCCTATCATGGGACAAAACGCGTTTTGCAGGTTTGGAGTGATGAACCCTGTTCTGTGTGTGGTGGAACTGGTAGGGTTCGCGATGGGGTGCGAAATAAGCCTTGCACTGCCTGTGGTGGCTATGGTGTTATGAGGAAACCGAAGCGACTCGAAGTCAAGATCCCACAGGGGGTTAAGGATGGTTCGAAGGTTCGCATTGCAGGCCAAGGGAGCTTAAGCCCTGACGGAGTCAAAGGCGACCTTTATCTGGTGGTGAAAATGTTGTCTCACAGGGTATTTGAGCGTAAGGATGATGACCTTCATGTCGAGGTTCCTGTTCCTCTGGGCACGGCGATGCTTGGTGGTGAGGTGCAAGTGCCGACACTTAAAGGCAAGGTAGCTCTCAGGATACCGCCGGAGACTCAGAATGGCAAGGTGTTTCGGCTGGCTGGGCAAGGCATGCCGCACCTTAACGACTCTTCGCGAGGTGACATATTTGCTAAAGTGAATGTGGTGCTGCCGACAAAATTGACACCGCAAGAGAAACAGCTTTTCGAGCAGTTACGGATGTATCGTCCCAATTAAGTATTGCCATGGCATTCTTGAGGTGATAAGATAGTATGAATTCGGCGGGTTCAGAACCTAGATATGTTATAAGTATTGCGGCCAGAATAGTTGGCATTGAGACGCACACTTTGCGCTATTATGAAAGAATTGGCTTGGTGCAGCCATATCGATCCAAAGGGAAAATTCGCTATTATTCAGAAATCGATATTGAGCGTCTGCGTCATATTAAAACTTTGATGTGCGACTTGGGGATTAATCTGGCTGGGGTGGAGGTGGTGATTCGTATGGCAGAGAGAATGGCAGAAATGCAGCGCCGGATTCAAGAAGTGGAGTTTGAGATTGAGCAGCTTAGACAAGCTGAGACAGGTATAAAAAGAAAACTAAAAAAGGGGGTTAGCGATGGTTAAAGCAAAGACAGAATTGAAACCTGCCAAATGGCAGATTACGGCGACCACTATTCGCTGTGAATTGGTTGATGATTTTGTCACTATTATGGTCAACAAGGATTGGTCAACTAAATGTGCCTGGTATAACAGGTATAAGCAGAAAGTTCTTGAGGACAAGAAGCATAAATTCGACAAGAAAATCATGCTCAAGATGGAGAAATGCAAAGGTCCTGAATGCTCCTATGTTACGGGCTACAGAGATAAGCTTATTAAAGAGGAGTTTGGAGAAAAGTAATAGAGACTTATGAGACCGGAAAGATTTACTGAACAGGCCAAGGAAATACTGGCCAATTCACAGGCTATTGCTGCTCGCTATCGCCATATCCAGTGGGATGTAGAACATATCTTGCTGGCTTTGCTGGAGCAAGAGAGCGGTTTGACCTTGCAGATACTGGGGAGGTTGGGTGTGAATGCGGAGGCGGTAAGAAAGCGAGTTGAAGCTGGTCTTGACCATGCTCCGAAAGCAACCCATGAGTCAGCTCAAATTTATGCCACCCCTCGAATTGCTCGTCTCATGGATAATGCCGCTCGCGAGGCTGACCGACTTAAAGACGACTTTATTAGCACTGAGCATTTATTAATTGCTATTGCTGGAGAGAGTAGCGGAGAAGCAGCCACAGTTCTAAAGGAATTTGGCATCGATCAGGAGAAGATTTATCGAGCGCTTCAGGATATTCGCGGTGGCCACCGGGTTGACAGCCCAACCGCTGAGAGCAAGTATCGGTCCCTAGAGAAATATGGCCGTGACCTCACCGAGTTAGCTCGTCAAGGAAAACTCGACCCGGTGATTGGACGTGATGACGAGATAAAGCGGGTGATGCAGATATTAACTCGACGTACCAAGAATAACCCGGTTATTATCGGCGAGGCTGGTGTTGGCAAAACAGCTATTGCTGAAGGGTTAGCCCAGAAGATTGCGGCTGATGATGTCCCCGATTCTCTTAAGAACAAAAGAGTCGTTGCCTTGGATATGGGGTCGCTGGTTGCTGGCAGCAAGTTTCGTGGCGAGTTTGAGGAGAGGCTGAAAGCGGTTATGGATGAGATTCGCCAGGCCAGCGGTGAGATTATCTTGTTTATAGATGAGATGCACACTGTGGTTGGTGCTGGAGCTGCCGAGGGGGCTATCGATGCCAGTAACATGTTGAAGCCGGCGTTAGCTCGTGGTGAACTCCAGTGCGTTGGGGCAACTACTCTGGATGAGTATCGGGAGCATATCGAGAAGGACAAGGCGCTGGAGCGAAGGCTGCAGCCTGTGTTTCTCGGTGAGCCGAGCGTTGAGGCGACTATAGAGATGTTACAAGTGCTACGTCCTAGGTATGAAGCCCATCACAAGATAAAAATCGATGACTCTGCCCTCGTGGCTGCTGCCCGACTTAGCCAGCGTTATATCTCGGACAGGTTTTTGCCGGATAAGGCAATTGACCTTATTGATGAGGCAGCAAGTAAGTTGCGCATTGACATGGAAAGCAAACCACCGGATATCAAAGAGATAGATGCGAAGATAAAGTATCTGCAAGATGAGGAAGAGTCGGCCTCTCAGCGAGGAGATTATCAAAAAGCGGCTGAGTTAAGGTCTCAAAGGTTGCAGCTGGAACCGGAGCGTGATGGCAAGGAAGCTGAATGGCGCAAGGAGAAAAAGATTGATAGCGTTGTTGACGAGGAGACTATAGCTGAGTTGATTTCCAAATGGACGGGTATCCCGGTGTCTCGGATGCTGGAAGGTGAGGCTGAGAAGTTAATTCATATGGAAGAGAGGTTGCATGAGAGAATTGTAAATCAGGAGGAGGCAGTTTCAGCCATATCTGAGGCTATCAGGCGAGGGCGCGCCGGGCTTAAGGACCCCAAGAGACCGATAGGTAGCTTCATCTTCTTAGGCCCCACAGGTGTTGGTAAGACAGAGCTGGTCAAGGCACTGGCTCAATTCCTCTTCGATGATGAAGATGCCATGATTCGGCTAGATATGTCAGAATTTCAGGAGAAGCACACAGTATCTCGGCTCATTGGTGCTCCACCGGGATATGTGGGTTATGAAGAGGCAGGACAACTAACTGAAGCCGTGCGCCGTCGTCCGTTTCGGGTGATTCTTTTCGACGAGGTTGAGAAGGCGCATCCTGACGTTTTTAACATTCTGCTTCAGATATTGGAAGACGGCAGGTTGACTGATGGCCATGGTAGAACGGTTAATTTTAAAGATACCGTGGTGATAATGACGAGCAACTTGGGCACTCAGGAATTTCAGCGTCAAGCCATTGGCTTTTCTCGCCAGGAGAAGAGTGAGCAACAGCGGCTGAGAGGTACCATAGAAACCGCTTTGAAACAGACCTTTCGTCCTGAATTTCTGAACAGGATAGACGACATCATCATTTTCCAGCCACTGACTGAGGAGCACTTGAGGAAGATTGTTGACCTGTTGATTTTGGAAGTTGAGAAGCGTCTAGCTGATCGAAATATCAAATTAGAGCTGGATGATGAGGCAAAGGCCTGGCTGCTCAAGGAAGGCTATGAACCAGCCTACGGAGCTCGTCCGCTACGTCGGGCAATTCAGCGTTATGTGGAGAATCCTCTGTCCAGCCGAATATTGCAGGGCGAGATAAAGGATGGAGACACCGTGGTTGTTGGCGTTGATGGGGATGTGCTAAGCTTTAGCACCAAAAAGAAAGTCAAGGCAGCTAAATAGTATGACAGACTCCTCTTTCAAAGATGCCGTAACTGCGAATGGAGAAGCCAGACAAGGTTGGTCCAAAAAGGACATTATAGTAAGTGTCCTATCCCTACTGCTTACTATCTCTCTTTGTGTTGTTGCTATTTACTACAAAAGTTACCTATTAGATACGAGATATGTAGCAACTTATGGCCTTCTGGGCATGCTAGTTGCTGCCTTCCTTGGTGGAAGTGTTCTAAGCCTTATTGCAATACCTGTTCCCTATTGGCTTCTAGTATTTACTCTACCGTCTATCCTGGCACCTGAGTTGCGAATAGGAGCGCCAGTATTAGTAGGGCTAATATCGGGGTTTGGCGCTAGCTTGGGGCAATTGCTCACCTTTATGATTGGTCAGGGTAGTAAGGATCTCTCCCAGAAGCTCGCTTGTATGGTTAATAGAGGTTTGTATGACAGGGCCATAGCCTGGGCGCAACGGCATGGTTCACTGGCTGTATTTGGCATGTCGGCCATAATAAATCCTTTCCATTTACCTATGACTCTTGCTATGGCGTCACTCCATTTCTCCGGATGGAAGTATTTCCTTTACTCTTTACTTGGCAACTTAGTTAAGAGCTCATTCATAGCATTTTGTGGCTATTTTGGGTTGACTTCGCTTTTCCACTTTCTGGGAATCTAAGAAGGAATGTAATCAAGAATTGCACATCGCTTTATTCTGTTTTGCTGGAATATCGCTTGGTGTAGTGAGCTGGCAATTGGCCGTCTGGTCTGGTGAGATTTCGCAAAAGAGCAAGAGATATAAGGCTGCTGTTGCCTGTGCCCAAAGGCTAGGCAAACCGTTGCTGGTAGCCGGTGGACCGTGGAGTAACAGGAGAATCCGTCGCTGGCTAAATATACCGGCGCACGGAGACGGTGATGTTTGTCTCGATATTGAGCGGTGTGCTTTAGGGGATCACCCTTACGGGGTGATTGCCGACGTTACCCGGATTCCGTTCTGTGACAAAGTTTTTGGAGCCGTTTTTGCCAGTCACTTACTGGAACATCTGTCAACAATTGATCATGCCAAAAGAGCACTGGACGAGCTCAATAGAGTGGCAGAGGCTGTTTTTGTCGCCTATCCATCGAGGCAATCTATCGGAGCCTGGCTTCACTGCGGGCATAATCTCTGGGTTTGGCAAAAGGACAACGCGCTTTATCTCAAGCAAAGGGGTAATTCAGCAGGCGAGAAGGGGGCAAAGTATCCACTGGTTGACGTGGTTTGGTAAAGAGCTGCCTTGATGAAACTGCCTTCATAAAGGCCGGAAATGTCAACAAGGAACTGAAGATGAGTAGTATGCAGCAAACTTTGAGAGAAGAAGCCTATAGCTTGGCTGAGCAACTTTTTGAAAGTGAGGAGACGGCTAGTGACTTCGCTAAGCAGCTTTTGGATATTTGTGCTAGAGCTAAAGGCAAGAACTTCCTTATCGTTCATAATCCTGGTGGTTGGGGGCACGCCCAGTTTGACCAATGCCTGAAGTGGGAGAGAAGCATAGTGGCCGGAATTGAAGCTGTCATAGATGATATGGGATACAGTTCGTTCCT
>Ga0315296_10003627_pt1 | contig 12856 bp, 9 predicted proteins | sample YL17G14_18_MG_FD_203921 | JGI IMG/M metagenome (GOLD analysis project Ga0315296, IMG submission 203921) | Sediment microbial communities from Yellowstone Lake, YNP, Wyoming, USA - YL17G14_18 | ecosystem: Environmental > Aquatic > Freshwater > Lake > Sediment | place: USA: Wyoming | collected... | reverse complement strand
GGCCCCCAGGCCGCCGACCGAAAAGGGGATGGATACATCATTCAACCCCGCCCACCCGCCCCTAAAAGGAAAAAGGCGGGACGGAAGATCCGCCCGCCATTAAACCTCACCCTCTGACCCCCTCTCCCATAACAAAACATGGGGAGAGGGGGAAAGTTAAAATCTCCCCTTCCCCTCTTTGTCAAAGAGGGGTAAGCGGAATCCTAAAGATTCCGTTTACCCCTGCTTTCGAGGGCAAGTTGCCCTCGATACTGCCGCCAAGATGGCAGCGCTACAAAGATCGCGGACGGAAGCCCGCTCCTACGCTACCGCAATTTCACAATCCGCAAGGGCTTGGCGTCCTGGCCTTCCGGCTTGAGGAAGTAGATGCCGGCGGAGAGGCCGGAGCCGATCCGGTCACCCTTAAAGACCCCGACCTTGCGGCCGGAGATGTCGTAGAGGGCGAAGGACTCAGCTTCGTGGCCCGGAACGGTGGCGTAGGTGACAAAGGGGTTGGGGCACGGCACGTAAGGCGTAAGGCGTGAGGCGTGAGGCGGAAAGACCTCAACCCCGGTGCCATCTCTAATGCGGAAGGGGCCATCCGAGAAGTCCCAGCCCGTAGCGTTCTGGTAGGCCCAGAGCATGATGAAACAGGTGTCAGACAACGTATCAGGAACCGTCCAGAGAAAGGTGCTGTCGCTTCCAGGAACCCCATGAGCAATGAGAGAATACGTCCTACTGCTATCCGTAGAGTAAAACAGGGAGAAGGAATCCGCAACGAACGGAACAACATTCCGCCAGCGAATCGCATAACTCGTATCACAATAAAAGGTCTCACCCCCGTTCGGATACACCACCTGACACGCCTCCACCTCCCAGATATGCGTCTCGTTACCCCCTGACTCGATAATCTCCGGATACCCGTTCCCGTTCATGTCGTGGATGTGGACGTTCGTAGAATTATGCCCGTTATCCCCGTAAGCCGAAAAGACCCGCTGGAACCGTTGCCCCAAAGAATCAAACTTGTATACCATCCAATCCCGATCAATCGCCCACACCAGCTCTGGCTTCCCATCCCGATCAATGTCCCCGCAATCGGAGTGAGGACAATAGACACCACGGTCTGTAACAGGGATGGAATCATTAAAGATGACTTGATACTGATTAATCCCCGTAGCCTCGAAAATGTGGAGCTGCGCGGTCAAGGGAGACGGTGTCTTTAAAGAACCAATCATGAACTCCGGCCTCCCATCCCCGTTTAGATCCGGCAGGGTGATACAATCATACATATTGGCTGTATTGATCGAGCCAGACCAGGATAGTTGATACCGGTCAGGCCCGGTACACTTATAAACATAGACCACAGAACCATAAGTGCCACAGGCAAACTCCATTGATCCGTCCCTGTCAAAATCCCCCACAGCAAAGGACCCCACAGGGCCGGAGCTTTGCACTGTATCGCTGAAAACCTTTTGATATTGGTTATTCCCCCGATTTTCAAAAACATAAACCACTTGGTGATCCGCAGTGAGTATTTCCTTCAAGCCATCCTGATCCAAATCGGCGATGTACATTGGCTGAACGCCATTCCCAACCCATTCCCATCGCCACGTCCAAACCTGGATATTGGGTAAAGACCAATAGTCGCTCGGTTCGTAAACCCCAACACCATAAAAAGGGATTCCTGTCAGCTGGGCTACCACATCAACCAAAGAATCGCCGTCCAAGTTACCAACATCCCAGAATAGAGCATAGCTTGCTGTCGCGTCCTCGAAAACATAGCGATTAAAAGGCCGATAACCATAGTAGGTCATCGTGGAAGGATTATTCGTGGTGAAAACCAAGTCCTGGAAGCCATCATGGTCAAAGTCGCCGCCCTTGATATAGCCATAGGCCCAAATAATTCCAGAGGGTATATAAGATACTCGCCTGAAATTCAACCCGAAGGAAGCGGGCGCAAAGGCACAAATTACCAAGATAAACTCCAATATTCTTTTCATCGTCATAGTTAACCTTTTGTCCTTTAATATACTAACACAAAATGGCCGCTTTGTCAATCCGAGATTTTGGTTCTACTACCAAAGGGGTGGGAAACCAAATCCCACCCCTTCTTGAAATAATGAAGTTAACGCACAACCACGAAGCGGGTGGTTTTGCTTATACCCGGAGAGCTCAACTTCATGAAGTAAACACCGCTCTCAGCAAGCTTGCCGTTAGCGTCCTTTCCATCCCAAGTTACCTTGTGCACCCCGGCAGGCTGACTTTCATTAACCACTTGCCGAACCAGCCGGCCCAAGACGTCGTAAACGGCAAGCTCAACCTCACCCGGAGCCTTCAGGCTGTACTCAATCTGAGCCTGACCCTTTACCGGATTCGGATAGACCGCAAAAACCTCGCGGTAGGGCATAGAAGCCGGCGCACCAGCCTGGGGGCCTCCGCCCTGCCCTTCACCATTCATCCCCCTTGGCTTGGGATCACGTTGGAAGAGGGTAAGTCCAAGGACGGGCACATAGTCTCCCCGAAGGTTCTTGAGCACGAACCTAACCTTCCGGTCCTGGACGTAAAGCTCAGGCGGAATACGAACACGGATCGTGTCCACACAAGATCAGGGATTAGGGATTAGGGGTTAGGGATTAGTGACTATTTTTCGAGGCTGGTGATGAAGCCGTTGAGCATCCGGCTCGCTTCAGACAAAAAGGCAAGGGCATTATTTATACCCCGCCCACCCTCCCCTAAAAGGAAAAAGGCAGGACGGAAAAACCGCCCGCCATTAGACCTCACCCCCTGACCCCCTCTCCCATAGCAGAGCATGGGGAGAGGGGGAAAGTTAAAATCTCCCCTACTCCTCTTTGTCAAAGAGGGGTAAATCGAAAGGCGCACGCCGTGCGCCCCTACCCCCCCCTCACCCTACCCTCTCCCGCGAGGGGAGAGGGAAAAACAGTTACCGCAACTTCACAATTCGTAAAGGCTTGGCGTCCTTATTCTCAGGCTTGAGGAAATAGATGCCAGCGGAGAGGCCTGCCCCTATCTTATCGCCTTTGAATGTCCCAACCAACCTTCCGGAAACATCATACAAGGCAAAACTCTCCTTCTCGTGCCCCGGAATCGTGGAAAAGGAGACAAACGGATTGGGGTAAACCACGTAAGGCGTAAGGCGTGAGGCGTGAGGCGGAAGGACCTCAACCCCGGTCCCGGGGCGGATGCGGAAGTGACTGTCCGAGAAGTCCCAGCCGGTGGCGTTCTGGTAGGCCCAGAGCATCACGAAACAATCATCCGAAAAGGTCTTCGGAACCGTCCAGGTGTAGGCGCTGTCAGCACCGGGAATCCCGTGAGCAACCGGAGAATAGGTCGAACCGCTGTCCGAGGAGTAAAACAGGGAAAAGGAGTCCGCATGGAACGGGTCCACGTTCCGCCAACGAATCACAGCCAACGAATCCCCATACAGCGTCTCACCCCCGTTGGGATAGACCAACCGGCAGGTCTCCACCTCCCAGATATGCGTTTCGTTACCTCCCGACTCGATAACCTCAGGATACCCGTTCCCGTTCATGTCGTGGATGTGGACGTTCGTAGAATTATGCCCATTATCCCCGTAAGCCGAGAAGACCCGCTGGAACTGATTGTCGCCAGGGGACTTATACACCATCCAATCCCGATCAATCGCCCAGACCAACTCCGGCCTCCCATCCCGGTCCACATCGCCACAGTCAGAGTGGACACAATAAACCCCACGGTCAAAAATAGGGATAGAATCTGCATAAATAACATCATACCGATTATTGCCTAAAGCCTCGTAAATCCAGAGTTGAGCCGACCAAGGAGCTGGACCACTTCTACATGAACCAAGAATAAACTCTAACTTTCCATCTCCGTCCAAGTCCGGGCCTGTAATAGCATCATAAATATTTGCTGTAGGTAGGGTGTCATTCCAAATCATCTGATACTGGTCATTGCCTGTACATTCATAAACATAGGTTGTAGGCCACCCCCCATAAGTACCGCAGGCAAACTCCTTCTGACCATCACCATCAAAGTCTCCCACTGCAAAAGATCCGACAGGGCTATTAAGAATTGTATCACTGAAAACCTTTTGATATTGATTATTTCCACGATCCTCAAAAAAATAAACCACTTGGTGATCCGCTGTCATGATTTCCTTCAAGCCATCTTGATCCAAATCAGTGATGTACATAGGCTGTACCCCATTGCCGACCCACTCGTAGGACCAGGTCCAAACAGGCATCTTAGGGAAAGTCCAATAACTGGATGGCTCATAGACACGTATACCGGGAGGTAAAGCAGCTTTTTGAACAGCTAGATCTAATAACGAATCGCCATCCAAGTCACCGATATCCCAGAATAGCGAAGGAGGACCTATTGAATCTTCAAAAACATAACGATTATAAGGACGATAGCCGTAATATACGATGCGACTACTGTCCCCGGGTGAAATAGCAGTTGAAAATACTAAATCCTGATAGCCATCGTGGTTAAAATCACCACCCTTGATGTAACCAGAACCCCAGATAATGCCTGAAGGGATATAGGCCACCTGTTTAAAACTAAGACCCAGAGCAGGAAGGGCAGATCCACAAACCATTATTAATAAGTACGATATTCGTTTCTTCATTTGAGGCCACCTCTTATTTATATATACTATCACATCTTAAACAAAATGTCAATTCAAGATTTCAGTTATTCATACAAGAAGGGGTGGGAACTGGTCCCACCCCTTCTTGAAACGTTACTGTTATCGCACAACCACGAAGCGGGCAGTCTTGTTCACGCCCAGAGCGCTCAACTTAGCAAAGTAAATCCCGCTCGAAACCCGTTGCCCGCTCGCAGTCCTCCCATCCCAGGACGCACGATGCACCCCGGCAGGCTGAACCCCGTTCACAACATCTCTTACCAATCGCCCAGCCATGTCGTAAACAGAGAGATTAACTTGGCCCGAGGCCTTGAGGCTATACTCGATCTGGGCCTGACCCTTTGACGGATTGGGATAGACGGCAAACACCTCCCGCATGACAGGCTGGGTAACCGGCTCCCCGGCCTGAGGGCCACCCTTACCCCGCTTGGGATCACGTTGGAAGAGCGTCAGGCTTAAGCCCGTCACGTAATCCCCCCTCACATTTTTGAGGGAGAAACTAACCTTGCGATCCTTCTCGTAGGCCTCGGTCGGAATCCGCACCCAGGCCGTGTCCACCAGGTTGGGCGCAAACCGCACTGTGCGGGCGGGTCCGGCGTTCACCGAAAGCCCCTGAACCCAATCACTACCAGCCTCACGGTAGGAGGCCACCCGGATGTAGTAGTCGTAAACCGGGTCCAAGTAGGGAAGCTCGTAAACCAGACTATCCCTGGCAAAGTCCACGGCCTTGTCCGAGAAGCGAATCACCCCGTCCCGCTTTTTGCAGTAAACCGAGGGAGAATCCTGACCGGCAAGCACCTTGTAGTAGCTCCCGTAGTCGCTCAACTCACCACCCAGACCAGGGCCGAGGAAAATAAACGAAAGGTGGTTCGTCAGAACTCGGAAAGGCGGCTGGCCGGGATTCGGGCTCTCGGTCCAGGCCGACCAGAGGTCCGTAGTAAATCCGGGATTAGGGTATCGCATCTGGGAGTGGGTCCAGTAGGACCACTCGGTGGGGTTGGGCAACACGACACCTGTCATCCCGCTCGGCCTCCAGTAGTTGATGTCAAACATGTTCGGCGTCGTCGTCCCCTCAGACCAAGTCGTAAACTCCCGCCAAGCCTGGGAGGGGGATTCGGAGGCAATGTTGAAGGAATTGCTGACGTTTCTGTATACCCAAGGCTGGGGAGGATCTGCTATAAACGCAGCAGCCCGTCTGACTTCCCCAGGTTGACTATCCGACCAGGCCACGAAGACCGAATCTCCGTAGGTTTCTACAAAGGGTTGCTGAGACGGGTCGGTTGTCCAGTCCACCCGCAACTTAGCCGACCAGTAGGGAGACGAGGAACCTCGCCGGCCATACCAAACTTCGTTGTTGGTCACCCACCTCCACGCTCCATACACCATCCCGTTTCCGTCCACGGCCAAGCAGGGTTGGGAACAGTTGGAGTGGGTATCCATCAGGTCGCGAACGTAGCTGGAAGGGGTATTGTAGTTGAAGTTCTGGCAGTACACGTAACCAACCCCAGCCCGAAAAGCCACGTAGACCCGGGCGCCAGGGGTCTCCGAGTTTATAACCGTCACCAAGGAAGGCGGACCCGGATTATTGGGCGTGGGGATGGTCCCGTCCTGCCATCCGCCTGTACCGGGGGGGAGGTATTTGTACTTAAGGTAGTTCGAAGTCGGATAGGGCTGATAAGCCACGCAGGGGACCGCCTGGTCGTATTCCGGAGGATACGCTAAGCCGATGGTGGGATATTTGCCATTGCCGAGGACCGAGATAGAATCCCAATGTATCCCCCCGTCCGTGGTTTTGGTATAGTAAACCCTCGGGCTCGCCTCGTCGGTATGCATCACGAGGTGAATGGTCCCGGTAACCGGGTCGCGAACCATATGCCTCCCCTGACTGGACTCGGTGAGGCAACCGGGGAATACCCCACCACCTCCGGAGCTACCCCCGCCCCGCTTGTAGTAAATTTCATTGTTAAAATCCCGGGCATCGGTCCAGACCACATTCACAACACCATCCCCCGAAGGCGCAACGGACGCAAAGTCCGAGTAGGCAGGGTTCTCCGTAAGCCTGGTATCCAAGTCCCAGGAGACGCCGTTGTCCGAGGAGAACTTGTAGTAAATCTCCCAGTTGCCGTCACGTAAGTCCGGCCAGACCAGGTGGACTTTGGAACCGGAAGCCGCGACCGACGGATACGAGTAGAAAAGGCCCCAGGAAGCATTGTAAGTTAGCCGGGTATCAGTGCCCCAAGTAACCCCAGCGTCCTCAGAGCGATTGGCGTAAATCTCATATTTGTTATCCCGATAGTCCCACCAGACCGCGTTCACATAGGAACCAGAGACAGTGACCGAAGAGGCAGCTGACCAAGCTGGGAGAGCACTTAGGGGAGTAGGACGCTCTACCCAAGTAGCCCCGTTATCCACGGAGCGGGAATAGTAAATCTCATAATCATTAGGTCCCCTGTCCCGGTCATCATGCCAGGTTACATGCACTACGCCCGCATCAGAAGCAGCGACGGAAGGTCCCCAGTGTGTTGAATTGTACACCGAAATTCGGACGGGGGGGTAAACCCAAAAGTTTCTATCGCCGTAGTTCGTGTTGCGAATGCAGCACATTGATTGGTTGGTTACATGAAAAACTACATACACATAGGAACCTGAGGCTGCGAGAGAAAGAGGCGCCATCCCACCACTAGTCCCGTAGAGGTAGGTAGGGTTGGAATCCCAGGTGGTCCCCCCATTCGAGGAACGAATGTATTTAATATAAGATTGGCTTGCGTCCACCCAGGCCACATGGACGTAGGACCCTGAAACCGCGACCGAGGGTTGGTTCACGTCATGACCGTCGTTAGTAGTAGGGAGACTGTGTTCAGGGTCCCACGTGACTCCATAGTCCGTGGAGCGCTTGTAGTAGACTTGGTAGTTACCGTTGCGATTGTCGGCCCAGACCACATGGACCGCACTCCCTTGAATTGCGATGCTCCGGGTGTTACCGTAAGAGGTCTTCGAGTCATGGTTATCGATGGTGAGCCGCTTGTCGGGCAACCACTGGGCGAAGAGCGAGGGAACCAAAGCGAGCACTAAGGCTCCGGCGAGTGCGACAACCGCCAACGTCTTCTTCATTCCTTGTTCCTCCTTTTGTTGAACGACAGGTGAAACGACAGGTAAAGGTAGCGGTAAAGAACATCGAAGGAAAGGCAGAAAAAAAACCTCGTCCGCAACCTGGGTATTGTACCCCAAGCCGCGGGCGAATGCAACAACAAAGATGTCTCAAATTTTGCTTTTATGTCTCATTTTTTGTCCTGTAGTCTAATTTTCCCCTTTAGTCGGGCGGAGGGCGACGATGCCTCATGTAAAAATTCCGGTACTCCACACCCGAACAGCCAGTCGCAGCCTTGATCCTCCGGGAGAGGGTCTGGCGGGAACACCCCAGGAACCACGCAAGCCGCTTCATATCAAGGTCGGTCATCTCCAGATAGTGGAGAGCCTCCTCGAACTGCCGCCGGGCCCTCAACTCCGGAATGGAGCACCCCGCCTCAAGCCGGAAGCGATGCGAAAGGGAGGACGGCGAGAGGTGAACCGCATGGGAGAGATAAGGAAGGTTGATGTCTTTGAGCTTCGTACCCTTGTATCGGGCGACAGAGACCGCCAGACGGACCTTCCAAGAAACCCCTTTCTTGCCCTCGGGGTCTTGACCACCCTGTCCCGTGACGCTTTCTAACATAAATCCTCCTCAGCTTTATCTTACAAAGGGGAGAAGCAATCAGTATGAATCGTCGCCAAAACTGTAACACAACCCCCTGTCTTTGTCAAGAAGGTACCCCAAAAACCCCACCCCCTTGACATTCTCCCCCCCTCTCTGCTACCCTTTTATCACAAGATGAACCTGCGACGAACAGCCCTTATCCTTCTGGCCCTGGGAGCAGGCGCCTGCGCCCCGCGGCCCCTGATGAAGAGCGGGACCCAGGAACCCATCGTGGTCCCCGGGGACTACAAGCAAGAGGGCGATGCCACCTACTACGGCCCGGGGTTCCATGGAAAAAAGACCGCCTCCGGCGAGGTCTTCGACCAATACGCCCTGACCGCGGCCCACCGCACCCTGCCCTTCGGCACCAGGGTCCTGGTCACCAACCCGGCTAACGGCAAGCACGTCGTCGTGCGCATCAACGACCGGGGCCCGTTCACCAAGGCCATCATCGACCTCTCCTACGGCGCAGCTAAAGCAATCGGCCTGTTGAAAACCGGCCGGGTGAAAATCCAAGCATTGAGGTGAGCATGTCGGCAAAGGATCGGCTGATCGTGGCCCTGGACGTGGCCACGCTCGCGGAGGAAGAGAAAGCCCTCCGGGAGCTGGGCGGGACCGTCTCCTTCTTCAAGGTGGGCAACCAGCTTTTCACCGCGGCCGGGCCCCGGGCCGTGGAGGCCATCAAGAAAACCGGGGCCAAGGTCTTCCTGGACCTCAAGTACCATGACATCCCCAACACCGTGGAGCGCACCGCCCAGGCCGCCTGCGACCTGGGCGTGGACCTCTTCAACGTCCATGCCCTGGGAGGATTCGAGATGATGGAGTGCGCGGCCAAGGCGGTCTGGAACTGGTCCGAGGAGAAGGGCCGCCCCGGGCCCAAAATCCTGGGCGTGACCGTCCTGACCTCTCTTTCAGAGGCCAGCCTGAAAGACGTGATGGGAGAGACGAACCGCACCCTGGAGGAGGAGGTCCTGATGCTCGCCCGGATGGCCTTAAGCGCGGGACTGGACGGGGTCGTGGCCTCGCCCGAGGAGATCGTTCCCATCAAGGAGGCCTGCGGGAAGGAGTTCATCGTGCTCACCCCGGGCGTCCGCCCCCAGGGCAGCGAGATAGGCGACCAGAAGCGCGTGCTCACTCCGGGCGAGGCCATCCGCCGAGGCGCGGACTACCTCGTAGTGGGGAGACCCATCCTTTCGGCCCTGAATCCCAGGGAGGCCGCTGGAGCGATCCTCAAGGAGATGGAAGGTGCCGGAGCTTAGCCGGAAGGACATCGAAGAGCTGCTGAAGAAGAGAGGTGTCCTGCTGGAAGGGCACTTCCTCCTGGCCTCGGGCCGGCACAGCGCCCGCTATTATGAGAAGTTCCGGATCCTGGAGCACCCCGAGGACGCGGACCGGCTCTGCGCCCAGATGGCCGGACATTTCAAGGGAAGCGGGATAGACCTGGTGGTGGGCCCGACCACCGGCGGGATCATTCTCGCCTTCTCCGTGGCCCGTCACCTAAAGGCCCGGGCCCTCTACGCCGAGAAAAGCCCCGAAGGACGAGGCTTCTTCCGGGGCATGGCCCTCGCCCCCGGGGAAAGAGTCCTGGTGGTGGACGACGTGCTCACTACCGGAGGCTCAGTCAAAGACACCATCGCCGCCGTAGGGCGGAGCGGAGGAAAGCTCCAGGGAATCGGGGTCCTGATCGACCGCAGCGACGTCCCCCTTGACCTCGGGGCTCCCCTGTTTTCTCTTTACCGCCAGGTCGTGGAATCTTTTCCACCTGAGAACTGTCCCTTGTGCAAGGCCGGGAGCAAGCCCGTAGCCCCGGGAGCCAGCAAGCGCCTAAGTTGATTCGGATGAACGGGAAGCCGCGAGAAGCTAAGTAGTTATTGGCAAACAAATGGGAGAGGGGCTTTCCCCTCTCCCATTAACTTTTTGCCTTAACCGGGTTTATTCCCCCTGGAAGGTGAAGGGGATGGTCGTCACGTCATCCGCCGGCTGGCCGTTCTTGGTCCCGGGCTTGAACTTGCACTTCTTGGCCGCCGCCAGGGCAGCGTCATCGCATCCCCCGCCGATCCCCTTGACCATCCGGGCGTCCTTCACCACGCCGTCCGGGCCCACCGTGACCTTGACATAGACCCTTCCCTGCCGGCCGGCCCGGCGGTCGGACTCCGGATAGACCGGCGGCACGAACTGCACCAGTTCGGGCCGGGTGGGCGGAATCTCAACCACTGTGGTCTCGGGAGGAGGCACGACGGCCTTGGTCGTCGTGTCGACTTTAGCCAACTCGATCCGGTGCTCGACGGGCTTGGAGGTGTCCACCAGGGCAACGACCGCGAGGCGGGTCGTATCGGCTCGTAAGCGACGCGCCGCGGCCGTGCTCTCTGCCGCAGCCCGTAGCCTCGCTTCGAGGTCCACGTTCGCGGTCTCAGGAGCAGCGGGTACGGCAGCGAGTGTCACGCGGTTCTCCACCAGCCGGGTGTCGCCCTTGGGGGCCCACCAGTCGTCCAAAGAGGCCATGAGACCGACCGGGCTGGGCTTGACGCCCTGGACCTTGGCATAGACCGCGGAGAGCTTCATGGGCGCGTACAGGAAGGTGATGGGGTTGTCCTCGGCGACCATGGCCTGGAACTTCTGCCACAGGGTCTTCGCCCTGCGCCGGTCGAACTTGGCCATGGCCTCATCCATCAGGGTGTCCGCCCTGGGGTTGGAGTAGCCCACGAAGTTGTAGCGTCCCTTCTGGCCGTCCTCGCTGGGCGTGTGCCAGACCGGCGAGGGGTCCACCTTGAGGCCGGTGGACCAGCTCAGGATCATGGCATCGTACTTCTTGTCCAGCACCCGCTGGGCGAAGGTGGCCGCGTCCACGACGTCCACGTTGACCCGGATGCGCAGGGGAGCCAGATCCTTCTTGACCTGCTCGGCGATGGCCTGCCGGACGCGGTTCCCCTTGCTGGTCATCAGGGAGAACTCAAGGGACCTGCCGCCTTTGACCAGGAGGGTGTCCTTGGTCCTCTCCCTCGGTTTCTGGATCTCCTTGACCGCCCAGCCGTCCTTGGTGAGAAGCTCCTTGGCCTTGCCCGGATCGTAGGGCAAGGGCTTGACCTCGGTGTTGAAGGCCCAGGAGCTGGACGGGATGGGCCCGGAGACCACCTGCCCTTTTCCAGCCAGGATGTCCTTGACCAGGGCCTCGCGGTTGATGGCCAGGGTCAGGGCCTTGCGCACCTCGGGGTCGGAGAAGATCGGGCTTTGGAGGTTCCAGGCGATATAGGTATAGGAGGCGGGCGGGGACTCCACCAGGGTCAGGCTCTTGTCTCCCTGGAGCGTGGCGAACTCCGTGGCCGGAAGCTCCGGCGCGAAGTCCACCTTTCCGGCCTGGAGGTCGGAGAGAAGGCTGGCCTGGTCGGGGTAGAACTTGAAGACCACCTTGTCGAAATAGGGCCGGCCGCCGTAGAACTCCGGGTTGGCCGATAGCTCGATGCGGTCCCCCGGAAGGTAAAGGGCCAGACGGAAGGGCCCGTCGGTAACGGGGTGGGTGTTGAAAGCTGCCTTCGCGAGGTCCGGCTCCTTCTCCAGGACATGCTTCGGCAGGACCGGGATCCCGGAGTCCAGAAGCTCGTCGGCATAGACCTGCTTGAAGTAGAACCGCACTGTGTGCTTGTCCAGGGTATCCACCTTGCTGACGAGGTCCAGGGCGTGGGCGTTGGGGTAGCCGACTTTGGGGTCCCGCATCTTCTCGAAGGTGAACACCACGTCGGCCGAGGTGACCGGGGTCCCGTCGCTCCACTTCACGTTCGGGCGCAGGTAGTAGGTCACGTAGGAGAAGTCCTCGGCGAACACCCAGTGCTCGGCCAGGTCCGGGACGATCTCCATCTTGTCGTTCAGGCGGTGCAGGGAGAGAAAGAGCTTCCTCGCGATCTCCTGGCCTGTGGTCGCGGTCAGGGAGAGAAGCAAGGGGTTCAGGGTGGAGGGCTCGTCCGTGACCCCTACGATCAGGGTCCCGCCCGCGGTCCCTCCCGTTCGCTTCTTCTCGGCGCAGCCTGCCACAAGCGCCACGGCCAGCAACAGCAATACGATCTTCCGTGCCATGAAGATCAACTCCTTTCTGTCAAAAAGACCCTTGTCGGCGATATGTTCCTAAAGGATTATACCTAAGACTATAGGGGATTTATTCCATTTTGTCAAGAGCTCAAGGTAAAATATTAAAGGGGCCAAGGGGTCGCGAGGTCGAGGAATCAAGGGAACGGATCAAAGCCTCTCAAAAATAGATGCCTCCAAAACGCGAAGACCTAAAGGAATTTCGCAGGCTGAAACCCGCTACTATCACATCATTATTTTAACAGAGGGGAGGGGGGAAAGTCAACACGTAAACAGGAAAGCAGTCCGGGCGGGTATATCGGTTGCACCCATAGAAGCAGGCCAATGAACTTGACAAAACTATCCAGAATCAGCTACAATTACACCCTAACATAAAATGACCAAGGAGGAGAACAGGATTGGCTGAGGCGAAGAAGACG
>Ga0315296_10003626_pt1 | contig 12857 bp, 13 predicted proteins | sample YL17G14_18_MG_FD_203921 | JGI IMG/M metagenome (GOLD analysis project Ga0315296, IMG submission 203921) | Sediment microbial communities from Yellowstone Lake, YNP, Wyoming, USA - YL17G14_18 | ecosystem: Environmental > Aquatic > Freshwater > Lake > Sediment | place: USA: Wyoming | collected... | reverse complement strand
TCACCTTGTTGTTAATTGCTGTTGTGCTAGTAGCGGCTAGAAGACGCATAATACAGATGCTTCGGAAGCCGTCTAAGCGGTGAGTTCAAGAAAACTTTATTATCCACATTCCCTTTAGCCATAATTGCCGAATAACGGTTTGAACACCTGAGACAATGAGTTTTCAAGACAGGTTGTGTTGCTTTTGGCCGGAGTTCAACATTGTTCTCCAAAATGCGACTTGTTCAGATGCAGCAAAAACGCTATGATGTACCGTGGCAATACGGTTTGGTGCAGATGGACCGAAGACGACTGTGAAGTTGCTAAATGTAACTTCGCTACGTGCGCAAAAAGGCGTCTTCTTCCTCATGGAGTATGTGGGGAAAGCGTCAGAAGAAAAACTGTGGAAACTGAGCCTGAGAAAACTGAGATCCCCACTGTCCGGTTGAAGGGCAAGGCAATGCGCAAACTCGGCGAAAAAGAAATCTTCTAAAGATGGTGCTAATAGCAAATCCTTTACGAATCTGAGTCGTCCAGCTACGAAGCTGGGCAACGTTTAAGAACATTAGAGAGTCTAGTGCACACGAGTTTTTGGAGCACAGAATATGATAACCGCGCTTGCGGGTGGAGTCGGAGCTGCAAGATTCTTGCAGGGACTGACAACTCTAGTTAAAGGAGATGAGTTGACAGTCATAGTCAATACAGGTGATGACATTGAGCTCTTTGGCCTGGACATTTCCCCAGACATTGACATTGTCACGTACACGTTAGCTGGAATTGTGGACGAAGAAAAAGGATGGGGCCTCAAAGAAGACACTTTCAACTGTCTTAGCGCGCTTCAAACGTATGGGTTTGAGACATGGTTTAAGCTGGGTGATAAAGATCTGGCAACTCATATTAGACGAACCCATCTCTTGAAGAGTGGCTTCCGACTTTCCAGCGTAACCAATGATATCTGTCAAGCGCTGGGGCTTAGGCTGAGGATACTTCCGATGACTGAGGACAAGTTTGAGACCGTTATTGTAACCGACAAAGGAAGAATGCATTTTCAAGAGTACTTGGTCAAGAGAGCCGCACAAGACAAAGTACTAGGTGTAGAGTTCAGCGGGGCAGTAACTGCTCGAGCAACTCCGGGCGTTATTGAATCAATTTTGGAGTCTGACGCTGTAATCATATGTCCAAGCAATCCCATTGTGAGCATAGGCACAATTCTTTCGTTGAAGGGAGTTAAGAATGCGTTGATGAAGACAGAAGCCAAGATAGTTGCGATAAGCCCAATTGTTGGAGGCGTCCCCGTAAAGGGACCCGCCGACAAGCTGATGCGCAGCCTGGGGTTAGAGGTGTCCGCGTTCGGGGTAGCTGGCTTCTATAAGGATTTTCTGGACACTCTCGTAATAGACTCCGTTGACAAGGCTCAAAAGGAAAGAATCCAGCATCTAGGGCTAAACGTGGTCGTTACCAACACTGTTATGAAAACTCTGCAAGATAAAATTCAACTAGCGCAGGCTGTTCTTGACCAAGTCACGGCTTGAAGTGAGCCTTAAGTAATCGCATGCCTTTTCTTGTTTGCGTCCATATTTCATGAGACGAGCTAGGACCATGTTGGTTCACGCAGTTGTGCCTGTGAAGTCTCTTCGTCAATCTAAGACAAGGCTGTCGTTGGTTCTCACGCCGAAAGAGCGAACGGCTCTGATTCTTGCCATGCTTCAGGACGTCTTGAATGCTTTGAAATTGTCTCTGGTCTGCAAAGTTTGCTTAGTGGCTTCGGACAGTGCTGTTCAGGATTTGGCTGATGGCTGTAAGGTTACGTATCATCAAGAGGGGCGTCGTGGACTCAATCCTGCTATTGAACTGGGTGTGAAGTGGTGCATTGAGCATGAAGCAGAAGCTGTTTTGATTGTTCCCGCCGATGTTCCTATGATCACCGCAGAAGATATTAACAGGATTATTCGGCTTGGGGCTGAACGCAAGTGCATTGTTATATCTCCCTCGTTGAATGGTGGAACCAACGCTCTTCTACAAAAGCCGCCGGGCGTGATTCCTCTGCGTTTTGGTCCAGACAGCTACATGAAGCATATCAATCAGGCATCATTTAAGGGCATTTCAGTGAAATCTTACTGGTCCAAAAGGGTCGCTGCTGATGTTGATACTCTTGATGATTTGGCGGCCTTCTTTGAGGCTGAAAGCCAAACATTGTTTCAGCAATTCATGCAGCAAATCAGACTCCGTAAGAAGTTAGATGCGTGCCATTAGCCATAAGTCAGTGTACCTTGTCAGCTTCATTCTTTGATGCTTTCTCATGATTTTCAGTTTTGCCTTCTTATTATGGAGCCTTTTTCCTTTGATAGTTGATGGCTTGATGCTCAATAGTATGTTGTAGTAAGACGCAAGATTTAAGAGAAAGTCAATCTACCATATGTATAGGAGAACTACAATGGTACACCTGAAAATCTCAGGGATTAAGATAGGTGTAGGAAAGAAGCCAAAGGCTGATGCCATTCCTCCCGCGCCACCATTATCTATTCCACGTGGATACAGTGTTGTTGAAAGAACAAGCCTCTATGAGCCATTCGCTCACGCTGTCATTGTACAGAACCCCGCAACAGGAGAATACAAATACATTCTTGATGAGCTCCAATTGGATACTTTTGAACGGGAAATCTACAACAAAATACTTGAAGTGCTGCTTGCGGAGATCAAATCGCCTCGGGAAGAAATAAAAAACCCAAGGGAATTCTTCGATAATGAAGCCAAGAAAATCGTGGACAAATACCGCATCAGCTTGGGCTGGTTGCCCGACGTATCATGGTCTAAAATCATCTACCATGCAGAACGAGACCTTGTTGGGTTCAGCCACATTGATGCCCTTATGCACGATCCTAACATAGAGGACATTTCCTGCGACGGTGTCACCAAACCGGTCTACATTTGGCATAGAAAGTTCGAAAACCTTGAAACAAACATGTCCTTCAAGAACGATGAGGAGCTAGACAACCTAATCGTCAAGCTTGTCCACATGTCTGGGAAACATGTAAGTTCAGCTTTTCCAATAGTTGACGCTTCACTGCCAGGCAAACATAGGCTCGCAGTCTGCTATAGACGGGAAGTAACGCCTTTCGGTACAACGTTTACCATCAGGAAGTTCAGGGAAGATCCGTATTCAATCATCGACATGATCAATTTGGGCACACTTTCAGAAGAAGTGGCAGCATACTTCTGGATGGCCCTTGAGAACAGAGCATCCATCATGATATTGGGCGGAACGGGTGCCGGAAAAACCACCGCCTTAAACGCTTTGGCCTGCCTAATTCGTCCAGGCAGCAAGCTCCTAACGATTGAGGAAACCGCTGAACTCAACCTGTCACATGAGAACTGGGTAGCCTTCATAGCTCGTCAAAGCTACGGCTTGGGTGAGAACCACAGCGGCGAAGTCTCATTGTTCGACTTGGTTAAAGCAGCTATGAGGCATCGTCCCGACTATCTCATCGTAGGAGAGGTTCGAGGTAGCGAAGCCTATGTGTTGTTCCAGGCGTTGGCGACAGGTCACGGCGGCATGTGTACCATGCACGCTGAAAGTGTTAATTCAGCAGTTAAACGGTTGACTTCGAAACCAATGGATATTGCTCCTGCCTACATATCCTTGATGAACGTTATTGCTGTGGTTCAGCGAGTGCATTTGCCAAAGGGTGGTGAAATGAGAGCTTATCGACGCCTGACTGCGGTTGAGGAAATAGCGGACTATGAAAAGTACAAGAAAGCTTACAACTGGAGTCCAGCTGATGACGACTTTGCTTCCTCGATCGATAAGGGCGTGCTTATTCCTACGATAGCGAAGAAAAATGGCAAGACCGAGCAAGAAGTCTTGGATGAGCTTGAGAAACGGAAGAATGTCCTCAAGTGGATGCGTGCGCATAAGATACGTAGCTACCGTGACGTAGCGTCCATTATCTCAGAGTATTATGCAAGACCTGACGAATTCTATCAGAAGAGGGTGGAAGCATTTGCCGCTTCTCAATAGTCTAGAAGGCTGGTCATACCGCCTCTTCGGCAACATCGCTCCGAAGTTTCTAAGTAAAATCTTTGAGTTCAAGGGTAATCTCAAAAGGGCAGGAATGAAAATCTATCCGGAAACCTACGTCACATTGATGTTTCTCTCAGCAGTTCTGACAATACCAGTGACAGTAGTAGCTCTGATCCTGCTTTATCTCTTCAAGTTTGTTTTTCTTGTCTTCTTGGTTCCTATGCCCGTATTCATTATGATAGTGTTCATGATCACGCCTTCAATGAAAGCTAGTGAAAGAGCAAGTTCGCTGGAACGGGAAATTCCTTTCGCGTCAGCGTACATTACTGTGATGGCAACGGGTGGCATTTCGCCTTACATGAGCGTCAAGCGATTGTGTAATGTTCATCTGATGCCTGCTATGAGACGCGAAGCTAGAGAGATCATGCGTGATGTTGAAATCTTTGGCGTTGATCCTCTATCTGCTCTCGAAGACTCAGCCAAGCATCATCCGTTGGACACATACCGAGATTTCATGGCGGGTTATGCCTCCACAGTCATAACTGGCGGAGACATAAGTCACTTTCTCGAAGCCAAGACGCATGACATCTTCAAGCAGAGATCTCTGAGAATCAAAGCTGCAGCGGAACGTTTAGGCACATTGCTTGAGTCTTTCGTCATTGTCATGGTTCTGATGTCGCTATGCTTCTATATCCTGTTCAGCGTTGATGCAATTTACAGCACGGGCGTAGGGATGTACTCGACCATGATCTTGTACACTTATGTGTTCGCGCCAATGCTCTCTCTTGTGTTCATATACTTGGCTCACGACATGCAACCGAAAAGTCCTGTAACTGAATACCGCCCCTACAAAGTTGCTGCTATATCATCTGCAGTTGCTGCAGTGCTCTTTCTTTCGCTCACTGGTTTCGGCGGCTTCGTTCAGATTCCAGTTTTCGATGCAATTAAGAACATTGTTGATCTGCCCACTGCTCTTGCAGTCTGTTTGTTCATAGCTACAATGCCTGCTGCAATTGTGCACACTCGACTAGCCAAGAAGAAGTCAGAAGTTGAAAAAGGAATTGCCAGCTTTCTCAGAGACCTAACCGAAATCAGAAAAACAGGTATGGCGCCTGAGAAATGCATTGAGAATCTGTCTAGAAGGAATTACGGTGACTTCACTAATGACTTGGAGAGAATTTCATCGCAGCTCTCTTGGGGTATCCCGTTGAGGCAGGTGTTTATGGATTTCATCAAGCGGACTAAGAGTTGGCTTTCTCAGCTGGTCATATTCCTGCTGGTTGAAGGAATCGATGTGGGCGGTGGAACTATCGCGATGATTGAATCGTTGACCCGTTTCAACAACATGACGCAGGAAGTTGAAAGAGAGAAGAAGAGTAACTCTCGACCATTCCTCTTGATCCCATACTTCGCTGCTATTATGCTAGTGTCTACAACTCTCTTGACGCTCATATTTGTGACCAAGACTGCAAGTATGGCCACTGAAGGCGTTGGTGGATCACGCATTGACATAGCAGGCCTTTCACTGACTTTCAGCGTGTCTGTGATGGTTCATGTTTTCATGATTGGCTTGGTAGCAGGCAAAATCAGTGAGGAATCGATTGCAGCGGGCTTCAAGCACTCAGCTCTGCTCGTGATACTTACGTTGGTGGCGTCAGTTATCGTTCCCAAGATGGTGACTTTTTGAGAAGACAGAAGCTTCTCCCTTTTCTCAAACACAACAAAGCCGCTTCGTACACCTTATCAGCAATGATCATGACAGCAGTGACAGTTGCCTTGGTGTTGGCAGCGTTTGTCTATGCCTATCAAATGCTAGAGCAGCAAAGAGGAGTATCCGAGTGGGAAATTGCCAAGAAATCCATTTTGGCCTATAACGACGCGTTAGAGAACGTCGCATGGAAGCCAGGCGCGGTCCGCTCGACAAGATTCACAGCACAATATGGCTATCTACAGCTAATTCCCCCTGAAGAAGGAAACAGCATTACAATAAGTGCCACCGTTAATGGTGGCGCAGAGCCGCTTTCCAACGATACCTACCCGGGTAGGACTGGCATAATAAAATACTGGCTAAGCACGGAATATGTGTCATTTGGCCCGGACTATGAATCGTACATTTTAGGCAACAGTAGTTCTCTGATCTCAAGTAGTTCGGACAGCTATGGTAGGGCAGTCATCAATCAGCAGCCGGGTATGGTAAGCATGACCTTGGACTATCGAATTCGTGCTATGAGAACCTCGGTCATTGATGTAGGCGGCGTGCAAACCAACTACGTGGACATTTGGGTGATCAAGCTTTCAATGTTGGTTCCAAGTGCATGGTCATATGTCAACGAATTCGATCTGCAAGCCAAGACCTTGAGTGTGACAACGGCGTCTCATCGTTTCGACGGGGTTACCGATCAAACCAGTGTAGTTTCGGTCCAGATCGGAAACGCAGCCGGTCAATTGGCGGTTACGCTGGTTCCCGGAACAGTTGTGTACAATGTGGTCGTCGCCGATGTGCAGGTAAATGTCTAGGAGCGAGATTGCATGGCGGCGCCAACCCTAAGCCACCTCATTCTGACCGGTGCCCTAATCGCCGTGATATTTACAGTCCAGGTTTTTTACTTCTACGTTGTTGACAACATTTCATCTGAGATGCTTAGAAGAGAGCTTAGAGAACTTACAGACTATGTGGCAGATACGATAGCCAACCTGTACTTGTTGCTGAATGCCACTAACACGAATCCACCTTTGGAAAAAAGCCTTAGGTTACCCTTGGACGTTGGCGGATCGTTCTACGCAATTGAAATCACTCACGATGTAAGCAACAATGCCCAGACTGTGAAAGGCGTTATTCAGGGCAAGTCTTGGCTCAATGTGACTTCGTGGCTTCCAAGAGGTTTGAAAGTGGACGTCTCGAAGACGCAGATTATTGGAAATAGTGTCAAACCTGCTGTTGCTGGATGTCTACGCGCTGCCTCAAACGTCTATGTATGGATAGCCTATAAGGGGTGACGCGCAATGAAAACGCAGATCACCAAGCATGCGAAGACTGCAGATGTCACGATACGTTTTTATGGTGGCGGGGGCACTAGTATATGGTGTCTCGAGTCTTTGGTGACAAGATATGAGCAAAGTCAGGAAGGGTGCTAAATGACTGGCGAAGCATATGACCATATGATGGCTCTTGTGGTTCTGGGCGTTATATTCACTGCTTCAGTGTTCGTTGTACCTAGCCTTAGCTATGTGAACCTTCTTTATCTGGATCAGCAGCAACTGCAAAACATAGCTCTATCAGCCATGAAGACAATTCTCTTTGACGAGGGCTATCCGACTGATTGGGGTTCTATGCACGGCACAAGCATGTTCAAGGAGAATGATGTAAAGAGGTTCGGTTTGGCAGACCCCAAAGATCCCTCGTTGTACGTGTTGGACCCAGACAAAGTTCAAAGATTAGCTAACAATCCCATGGGTAATATTTCTTACTCGAAGGTGAAAGAGCTTCTGGGCTTGTCTGGTTACGACTTCAGCATTGTCATGCGCCCTCTTTATAATGTGGACAGGAGTGTCGACATCCAACGTGCCAGCAATGAGCAGACGGCTACAATCAAATGGGAGACTAATGTGTCTCGTTCTGATGGGCACCCTGTTCCAAAAGCCATTGTGTACCCCACAATAATCTACGCTGTCGATAGTGGGTCTAGCTTTGAGACCCGAACAGTGCAGAGCAGAAACGAAACCGATTCACTTGGAAGATGCCAAGGCAATCAGCTAGTAAGCGTGTCTGGCAACGCTAAGATTAAGGACATTATTGTAATCTTCCGTGTGACTGTTGCCGACAGAGCCACCATGGTGGTGTCGAGCCAAGACACACATGATCCAGACGACATAGCCAAAATCAACATAGTAGGCGACACAATTGTCCTCTCACTACCTGAAGATATGTCCAACCCAGAAAACAGATGGATCACTAACATTCAAATGTATAATTTCGAGACCTCAATAAGCCTGCTAAACGGTACCAACAAAGATAGGCTGAACTATGGCAGTAACAATGTTTGGAACATGACTTTTTCTGGGCTTAGTAGCTGTGAGCCCGGAATTCTGGTACTCACTTTCAACACGGTGCTCGGTCCTCATGGAGGAGGCAGGACGCTGGCTATTCTGGTCGGTCCATGGGCACTCTGGAACCTTGGAGGAATAATGAGGTTTAATTCGGTGCCCGTGGGAAGCGGTGCGTCGGCGGTAGTTGAAAGAGATGTGATAATCGCTGGTATGGCTTATGTTGCAGAGTTAAGGCTGTGGAAGGCTTGATTGCAAAAAAGGCAAGAGTGAGGCATCATAGAAGCGTCAAAGGCCAAATGCGTGTCGTTGAAGCCATAATGGCTTCGCTGATCGTAATCTCAGCAGTCACTTTCCTCTATTTTTTTGCTTCAACTCCTTCAAGTCAAGCGCATGACACAAGCGAGTTAGAGAAGATCGGCCATAACATCTTACATGACATCGATGAACAGCGGTTGTTGGCACGTTTTGTTTACAAGCTTGAGTGGGCCAATCTGACCTCCGCTCTGGTTGTGTCGTTGCCTACTAACGTTTACTTCAACTTGTCTATCTATGACATAAACCATAACTCGATTGGCGATCAGTTGATCCAGTATGGAGATCAGCAGGTCTTTACTTCTTCATCGGCAGTTGCTTCAGTGACGTATATTTTGCCGGGATATCAGACGAGCTACAATCCAAGGATTCTGGTGTTAAAGTTGGTGAATGGATAAATGAGGCTGGTTAAGGAAAGAAAAGGGCAGTTCATAATCATTGCGGCTATGTTGCTTTCCATCATGATAGTGTCGGTTAGCACAGTAATTTACGGAACAGTCACCTATTATAGGCAGGAAAGATGGGAAGAATACGTCACAATCGTTGACAGCGTCAAAACAGCTTCGTCTAACATTCTTCAAATAGGATTGGCCAACTATACGCAAACATCAAACCCCAATGTTTTGAGGGACTATTTTAATTCGTGGATTAGGGATGTGAGAAATGCGTATCCTGGTTTTGGCGTTGACGTAGGTTATGACTTGGCAAAGAGTCCGCCCTACAGTTTGGGTTTGGCGCGTTCGTGGAACCAGCCAACTTCGTATGTCGCTTCTAATGCCACTGTGAGCATTGATATTGCGTCGGTGGGTTTGACGGGGTACAACTTCTCATCTCATGTTTTCTTGAAAATGAGCATTCTTGACGCGGGATGGTACTCCAAAGAGAGTCAACGCTATGTAATCATCAATGCAACAGTGAGCAGAGAAGGCCCCGAACCGATAGTAAATCTGAAGGCAAGCAATTTCCTCAATGTCACACTGGATGGAGTTTCGCAAAGCTTCTCTGTGAAGCGCTACTACAGCTCTACATACAGTTACTTCATCTACGAAATCAAGGTGAGCTCGATTTACTCCAAGCCTTCGAGCGTTGAAGTTACTCTCCTTGATAATCGAGGTATCAGGACAATCTCTTACACAGAGACCGTGGAGCAAATATCGAACTAGCAGCAGATTTTCGTGGTTCTTGCCTCTTGAGTTGGGCGCCTCAATTTTGTTTTCCAGCATTTTGTCTTTCTTATGCGCGCTCAGAAGAAGGGGTGGCAGGGATTCTGTGTTGCTTCTGCAAGTAGTTCTAGCAAGGGGCCATTGGCCTTCTGAATGTTACGCTAAGTTTTTAGCTTTCGTCCATCATTCATGTGGCTTCTTAAAGTGGACTCCCGATGCTTGACAACTTGAAACTGCTGAAGACCGTTTCGAGACCTGAGTTCTTGCCAGCAAACCTTAGTTCTCTTGTTATGGGCGTGGCTTGGAGCGTTGACCCGGGTCGGAATGGCATGCTGTGGGAAACGGTTCTTCTGGCTGGTTTGGTTTTGGCGGTGCTCACTTTTGTCTCAGCTATCGGAGCCCAGTTGAACGCCTTAAGTGATCATGATCTTGACTCCAAAGAGCCGCGTAAACAATATCTTGTGAGAGCTTTGGACGCCCTTGGACAAGGCAGGCTCAGGCGAATCCTGATACTTGAGTTTCTCCTAAGTCTGCCCTTTTTCATCGTGCTAGTCAGCATTCAGCCGAAGCCAGTTTTGGTGCTGCTTTGGATTTTTGGGCACTTCCTAGCCTACGCTTATTCTGCTGCGCCTATAAGGCTAAAATCCAAGTCTTGGTTGGCAATGCTCTCACTTCTGCTAGTCTTGAGCATCCTACCCGTATCTTTCGTGTACCTCGCATTTACAGATGAAGTGACGTTGTTGTTTCTGCTGTTCCTTGTCGGACAGGCGATGAGCGTGTACGCGGTGATAGTGCCCACGGAAACAAGAGACTACTGGATTGACAAAGCAAATGGAGTTAAGACAATGACTGTTTGGCTAGGTTTGGTGAAGGCGTCTGTACTTGCCATAGCTTTGCTGAGTGTGGGCGGTATTCTTATGGGAGCCGCGTTTGCTCTTGCCATATCTATGCAGTTTCCTGTGCTGGCAGTTTTCTTGCTTGCAATCTTCGTAGCTGACTTCGTTATACTCAGAAGCTACAGAACGCTTTACGGGCTCTCAAAGCAATATTCATTGGCAAGTGACGATTCCATTGCGGAAAGAATAGTGGAGCTATCTGCTCGGAATCCAAGATGGATAAACCTAGCGCAACAATCCATCCTCATAACGTCGCTTGTGCTTTTGGCAGCAAAGTTTCTTGCCTAACTCGGGATGCTTTGATTAGTTGCTTCCAGTTAGTCCTGCTAGCTATAGCTTCGGCTCTATCATCTGCTCTGTGCATGTTGTGAAATAGTTTCTGCCTAAATGCAGGCATGGTCGATGTTTTTTCATGTTGTAGGTTTCTTTGAAATGCTGTTCTGATGCCTGCGCAGCGACGATTCTGCCGATCAATAGAGTGTGGTCTCCAGCTTTGATCGTTTTGACAAGTTTACATTCTATGTGTGCGATGCACTCTTTGATCAGCGGAGCCGCAACCATCTCAGCTTTCTCAGTTTTGAATCCTGCGTCTTTGAGTTTGTCTGTGTTTCTTCCTGTGCGTCTGCCGCAGATGAGCACTTTCCTCGCTTGATTAAAGGTTGGGATGTTTACTACGAATTCTCTTGTTTCTTTGATCAGTTTGTGGGAGTATCTCTTGGGTCTGATGCTCATGGCTAAGAGAGGAGGGTTGACGCTTACCGGGATAATCCACGCTACCGCCATCGCGTTTGCCTTTCCGTCTTTGCCTTTGCTTGTTACAAGAGTGCTATTGTATGGATGCAGAAGATACAGAGCCCGTTCGAACGGAACAGCAACTTTCGGCGGCATGTTGAATCAGTCCTGGCAACACTGATTACATGCTGTTCTTGTCGAGTATAAATGCGCTTGAATCCAGATCTCTACGCACCATTTATTTCAAACAGAAACCATGGATAATGATAGCACTAAGGCGTATTCCTCATCAACACGCACACAGCTTTTCCTGTTAGTGCGGGGGTTAGGTTTAAACCTCGGTTCAAATTTCGGAATCTGCATGGACCCAGAAACTAAATAGGAAAGCATGTTTTAGGTATGCTATTCCTTCCCGTCATCGGTTTACTTTCACTTTTCATCTAGAACTATGTTAAGCCTTTTTGCGAGTTTCTCTCTGCCGCACATCAGGTAATAGTACGCGAGCCCCCGATGGTCTCCCCAACGCTCCTTAGCAAACTCCTTGATTTCTTCTGGCGATTTTCCCTTAATCTCTGGGTAAAACGAAGAAATTATCCTTACACTCCATACATCTATGGGAAACGCATCATATTTCTTAAATCTCCAGAGAAGGAGCCCTTCAGCGGTGCCAGGTCCAACCCACTTTATCCTCATTAGATGCTCTCTCAATTCCTCAGTTGACAACGAAGGCAACATCTCTAAGTCAAGTTTCCCCTGAGCTACTTGTGTGGAGAGCCATTTGACGCGTTCAGCCCTAAACCCGAGCTTCAACCCCTTTAGTTCATCAAGGCTAGCCCTTGCCAGCTCTTTCGCCGATGGAAATGCGTAGTCCGCACCCATTCGCGGCCCAAATTCCCTCACTAACCCGTCTATCATCCTGACAGCTCTCTGAAACGAGGTCCACACCAAGCAGAAACCTATGATAATGCCCTCGAAAAAAGTGGGCGCGGTCTGGATCTTCAACCCATATAGATCTTCCTTTGCATACTTTAGAACAGGATCTTCTTCTATAATAGAATAGAACTCCCTTAGATCATCGTCCACACTAAACATGAAAGAGACTTTATCTGCGATTTCTTTTTCATTGCTCCTACTTACGCCTGAAGGGGAGCCGATGAGAACTGACAATTCTGGTTCATCCGCTGTCCCCTTCGATATGATCGACAGCTTAACAAGCTTATCAGACCTCAGCCTCAGCACCCTGCTGAACATTCCATTTGAATATTTAGCTGGAGGAAGAACGTACATATGTGTAGCTGTGAGGCGAAAGTCAAACGGAGACCTCGGCTTAAGCTTTAACTCCATTCTTACTCACCCAATTCATCTTCATTGCTTAATAGTTTCCTAGCGGCGATTATTCTTATTTTACTGTTGCCTGCATGGTAGTGAACGAAGACATTAGAAGAGACTTCTCAAAAGTGCGGGGGTGGGATTTGAACCCTGTTCGTTATTTCTTCCATAGCTTTACCCTCTTAGGCAATAATCACAATATTCATTCTTTCTTTTGCTCGAACCACTTTGCGAGTTCAACGCTGCTTTCTATGTTTTTTTCAATTTCACCCATGGATGGCTCTATGGCTCTGTATGTCTCCCGATTGTTTCCTCTATGGTCTCGCAAACAGATTACATAAGTCGGAAATGCAACAGTCCTAAAGGTATCAAGGCAAA
>Ga0315296_10003625_pt1 | contig 12860 bp, 11 predicted proteins | sample YL17G14_18_MG_FD_203921 | JGI IMG/M metagenome (GOLD analysis project Ga0315296, IMG submission 203921) | Sediment microbial communities from Yellowstone Lake, YNP, Wyoming, USA - YL17G14_18 | ecosystem: Environmental > Aquatic > Freshwater > Lake > Sediment | place: USA: Wyoming | collected... | reverse complement strand
ATCCCGGGGTCGCCCCTGCCGACCATGCCGCGCTGTTCAGGAACGGGTGCACGGTCAATGGCCTACGCTGTCTCAGGATCAGGGGAATCCTTCAAGAGGAAGAGGTGGCACCGGCAGAGTTTCGCCTTACGGTAGAGTTCATGGACGACGACGGCAACCTGTTCTCCCTGGGCCCTTGCTGCGGTGCGACCGGAACCGAGATGCCAGCCCAGGCGCAATTCACATACACGGTAAAGAAGGTTGACAGCAGGTTCCTGGTGCAGGAATTGCCTGTTTATGTGCCGTAGGAGGCACTGCCGTGTTCCTGCACCTGCCCGGCGGGGAGGGTGGGCCGTTCTCGCTGCCTGGCACCGCCGTGGGGGCTGCCTGCCAAGATGGGCACCTGGCAACTGGACGGCATCTCCTGCCAGCTCCGTTGCAGCCGCTGCCTGCAGCCCGGGGACATCCTCAACGAGGCCAGTTCCCACGTGGTTCTCTACGATCGCTTCGGCACGAACGGGGTCTATGTCTACGAGTCCACGACCTACAATCGCTATGACCGGGTGATCTACGCGTTGAGTCCCTGGAGCCGTCTCTCGGGCTATGTGCCACGGCGCTACTGCAGCGTCTGTGGGGTGACCTGCCGGGACTCCTGCGCCCTGTCTCCGTCGCCCTGCCCGTAGCCAACGCGTAGGGATAGGTGCCTGGTGATCGGGTATAGTGGCCAGGGAATCGGCAATTCGGAGAGAAGGAGGATGCGATGAAACGGACGCATAGGTCCTGCTGGCTGAGGCTCTTGCCCATGTGCCTGGGCGTCGTACTCCTGGTCGCCTGTCAGGTTGGCCAAACAGCGCAAGCGCCGTCGGTTCCGCCAGCGACCACCCCGGCCGCTGGTTCAGACACCAGCCCTGTTCCGGCGACGGACACCCCAGCTGCCCCCACCGTTGTGCCCACTGCGGCGACCCCTTCGCTGCCCGCCCCGGCGTTCCTCTACGTCCACGAGACCGCGCTGTTGGCACAGGTTGCCGGCGGGGAGCCGCAGCGGCTGGCCGAACTACCCGATCTCGGAGCAGTCCTGGACGCCCGGCGGGTGGGGGAAGTGGTGTTTGTCCTGTGCGAACGGGGCCTGCAGCGCGCAGCGTTGGGCGATGGGTCCAGCGAGGTGGTCGTGCGCTTCGATCCCCCCGTGCGTTTCGGGTCGATCGATCCGCTGCCCCAAGGTACCCAGATCCTCTATGAGGCGGTGGTGGATGACCCGCAGGCCGAGTTTGGCATGAGGACAGAGATCGGCCTCTATCAGGCCGACAGGGACAGGTCACAGACGGTGCTGTCCACGGCCTCCAGCCTGACGGTCCTGGGCATGGCGAGCGATGGGCGCAGCCTTTACCTCGTGCCCCATGGGCAGGACCCGTCCTTCGGGAGAGTCCTGGTGGTGGCGCTCGACGGCGGGCAGGTCGAAGCCGAACTCGATGTCCTGGGCGACCCCATCGCCAGCCTGGCCCCCGATAGCCGCTTCCTGGTGGCGACCATGCCCCAGGACGTCTTGAACCTCTACGACCTGGCCTCGGCGACCGTGAAGGCGCGCCGGGTCAGTCTCCCGAACCCGCCCAGCCACGTGCGGGATCTCTTCTGGGCCTCCGACGGCCGTTCGTTGTACTTCTCTCTCCTCGGCGGGGACTTTTACAGCTACGACCCGCTCAATCCCCCGGACCCCCACGGCCTGTGGCGTCTGGAGGTGGAAGCGGGGACGCTGACCCAGGTCACCACGGGCGAGAAGGGGGAGCGCCAGTTGCTGGCCATGAGCCCCGGCGGTGAATGGCTGGTCACGGGGGACCTGGCCGGCACCGTGCAGGTGTGGGAGGCCCGGTCCGGGCGAGAGATGGGGCAGGCCAGGGCCCCCCAGGGAGAGATGTATGCCGCCGGGATCAGCCCCGACGGGGATTGGCTGCTGCTGCGGCACTTCTCGGAAGAGGCGGTGCTGCTCGTGCATCTGCCCGGCGGGGAGAGTGCCTCGTTCACCTTGCCGGCCGGAGCGGTGGTGGCCGGCTGGCGGTGATTGGGGGCCAACGAGCTAGAAAGAGGTTCCGGTGGAGGCGAGAGGAGCATTGCCTCCACCGGGACTTGACATTGTTAGCCTTCTAGGCTAAAATAAAGCCTATAAGGCTTATTGCTGGAAAGGAGGATCCCAGTGGCCATCGTTCGTTTTGCAAATGAATATGAACTGCAGAAGGTCGTTCAACGGTGCCATAACATCCTCTGGGAGCGCCATGGGCTCGACCCTGCTCAAGCATTTGACGAGTTCAGCAAGTTGCTCTTCGTAAGGCTATACGACGAAGTGACCATGGCTGGCACTCGCACCGCTACCCGACGCGGTGAGCGAGAAGAGGAGTTTGCAGCAAGAATCCGATCCCTCTTCAGCCAAGCTAATGAGGCTCCCGGCTTTGATCGCATTTTCTCTGGCGAGGCGATAGGTGCAGATGACCTGGCTATCTACGAGGTATTCCGGCAGCTTCAGGATTACAGCCTTCTGGAGACGACGTCCCAGGTTCAAGGTGCCGATGTCAAAGGCACGATATACGAGCACATTGTTGGCAACACCTTTCGGGGAGAGCTGGGACAGTTCTTTACCCATCGCAGCATCGTGGAGTTCATGGTGAGGTTTGTCGGCATAGACGGATCTCGAGTTGTATATGATCCCGCTTGCGGTTCAGGTGGTTTCCTCATCATGTGCGCAAAAATCGTCCGAGAGCAGGTGCTGCAAGGGCTGTTGCACCTCCCTTCATGGGAGATCGAGCGTATGCTCAAGGAGTACAGCCGACGCTGTCTCATTGGCACCGAAATCAATGAGCGAACGGCCCGCGTGGCCAGGCTCAACCTGTTGATGCACGGTCTGGACTATAGTAACATCTTCACTGTGAATGCGCTCAAGACAGACCAATCCGATGACCGGCAGCTTCATACCCTGGTGTCTGCGGGTACGGTGGATGTAGTCTTCGCCAATCCCCCCTTCGCAGGCTATGAAAAGGATCCGACGGTTCTCTCGAAGTTTGAGTTAGGACAAAATGGCCGGGGCAACGCTGCATCGGTCACACGAGAGGTCTTGTTCATCGAGCGAATTATCCAGGTACTGCACGAGGGTGGCACGGCGGCTATTGTGATTCCGCAAGGCATTTTCACCAACCGAAACCTGACCCGCGTGCGTGACTACATCAAGCGCAATACACAGATCCTGGCTGTGATTGAACTCCCGGACTGGGCATTCATCCCATCGGGTACCAGCGTGCGCGGCAGCCTGCTTTTCATTTGCAAGACATCCACGCTTCCTGCCGAGTATGATGTGTTCATGAGGCGAGTAGAGAACATCGGATTTACCTCCACTGGCCGAGCAACAGAGGAGAATGACTTCCCTGATGTGATCAAGCAATTTCAGGCGCGAGAGGCGCGTTACATGGTCCCAATCGCTGATATCCAAGACCGTATTGACGCCAAATTCTACGTGGCAGAGCATCGCCGGACAATAGACCTGTTTCGAAATAACCGTAAACACCGGCTTGTGAGACTGTCCGAGATTGGTATCTTCTATACCGAGAAGGTCAACCCCCGCATTGACCCCAATGGCGAGATTCTCCTGGTTGAAACCAGTTGTGTGGACCCAGAAACTCTGGCCATTACCCCGAAGCGCACGAGAGGGCGTGAGTGCAACTATACTTCCCTGAAGCGCCTGCGGGGGGGGGACATCCTGATAAGCCGACGGCGAGCCTACCGTGGTGCTATTGTCGTTGTTCCCCCCGAGCTTGATGGGGCGTTGGCTATCCCGGAATTCTCTGTGCTGCACTTGCGGGATGGCTACGACCGGGATTATGTGGTGGAGGTACTCCGTTCTCCCCAGTTCCTACAGTTGATGACCGTTTATTCCACTGGGGAGATGTCGGGCCGCATTGCCGAGAAGGACTTACGCTCCCTCCAGATTCCACTGCCTGAGGATCACCATCGTTTGGGGGCAGCATTTCGGGGGTACCGTCAGAGAATCGTTGAGCTAAAAGGTCTGGTTGCCGCGCAGGAAAACGAGATCGCGCACCTTCGTTCCGGCGTGATTGAGGGCGCCATGTGACTTATCTCGTTACCTCGAAGCCGTGCTCCCGGTAGCAAATCTCTCGCCAGCGCCAGGCTTCATGGTCGGCCAAGGCCCGCAAGTTCACGCGATATCGGTGCCCGCCCCACCCATCTTTGCCCGCTTGCCAAATATCGCTGTAGTCATGGGTAGCCCGGAGAAGGCCGTTGGGCACAGTGAAGAGTTGCACTCGCTTGAGATACTGGAAACTGCTCTGCTCATCGAATCGATAGACGCAAATCACGAAAGCAGTGACGGTCACCTTCAACAGGTCAGGTCCGAATCTGTAGAACGGTGGTAGCTTGGGTGGAGAATCCCCGACCTGCCCCCCAGCAGCGTTCGTGATACAGTTCCCGTCCTCATCGCTGCTCACTTGCTCTGGGCGAACGTCCTGTGTCCGGTCCAGGTCGGCATCCCCCTCCTTGTGGGTCTTCACATCAAGGTGGATCACCGCGTCAGTCGAGCTAAGGCGTGTTTCGGAACCGATAGGCAACCCAATTGGGAACCATTCTGGAAACTCGCGGTTGATAAGACCGACTATGACGATCTCCCCTACCTGCTCCCATGGCTTGGAGGGCTCCTTGGGGCTAATGGTCATTTTACCAGCCCAGGTCTCCGGTACCTTATTGGGCTCGTTGTACCAGGCCTGGATGTTGCCCGCGTTTCTATATAGGGCGTGAAAGATCCGGCCGGTGTAGGCCTTTTCAACCTGAGCAATGTACTGGGCAATCTGATCGAGCGTGCCAAAGTCCTCGCGGTTCATACGTTTTTCTCCCTGGGTCGAACTGTCGTGCGGGCAGACTCGGTCAATGGCACAGCGTCCGAAAGAAGTATAGCACGGTACTGCGGCCGGGTCAAGAAGCGAGGTGACTGGGATAGCGCAATAAGTCGAACCGTCCCCCACTAAATGGCCTGGCAAGGCCCGCAGCAACGAGGTGACTCCCCACTGCGCCAGGTTTCTCGCCGCTTTCGCGGCAGTTGGGCGCGAAGTGAAGGACTTATTGCGCTATCCCTGACTCCCGCAGGGACTCCACCTCGAATGACAATTCGCGGGCGACCTCGCTGCACTTTCTCAAGCCTTGGGTTTCTGATCGAGCGTTCGGCGAATCATGCCAACGCTCACCGTTTTGTGGTATAATGGGCTTAGACCTGTCGTGAGGTTTCACCCATGGCCCGCCCCTTCGTGCACCTGCACGTCCACACCGAATACAGCGTCCTGGACGGTTTCTCCAAGATCGACCCTCTTTGCCAGCGGGCGGCCGAGCTGGAGATGCCGGCCCTGGCCATTACCGACCACGGGGCCATGTACGGTGTCGTCGACTTTTACAAAGCCTGCAAGCGCAACAACTTGCGCCCGCTGGTCGGCAGCGAGATGTACGTGGCCCTGGACCGGCACGATCGCCGCATCTCCGACGACAAGCACACCTACCACCTGGTCCTGTTGGCCCGCAACGCCGCCGGCTACCGCAACCTGGTCCGCCTGACCACCACCGCCCACCTGGATGGGTTCTATTACAGACCGCGAATTGACCGGACCCTCCTGGAAGAACACCACGAGGGGTTGATCGCCCTCTCCGCCTGCCGGGCCGGGGAACCGGCCCGCCGCCTCGAGGATGGCGACCTGGGGGGGGCACGGAAAGCGGCCGCCTGGTATCGCGACCTGTTCGGGCCGGATGGCTACTTCCTGGAAGTCCAGCGCCATCCCGGCCTGGCCGGGCAGGAGCAGGTCAACGCCGACCTGGTCCGGATTGCCCGGGAGCTGGGTATCTCACTGATCGCGACGAATGACCCCCACTACATCGTCCCCGAGGATGCCGAGGCCCATGACATCCTCCTCTGCCTGCAGACGAACAAGACGCTGAACGACCCCGATCGCCTGCGCATGTCCGACAACAGCTACTACCTGAAGAGCCCCGAGGAGATGGGACAACTGTTCGCCGACCTGCCCGAGGCGCTGGAGAACACCCTGCGGGTCGCCGAGCTGTGCAACCTGGAGCTGGAGTTCGGCCGGGTCGAGCTGCCCGAGTTTCCCCTGCCGGCCGGCCACACCCCCGAATCGTACCTGCGGCAGCTCTGCGAAGAAGGGATGCACCGCCGCTACGGGGCCAATCTGTGCCAGGAGCACTGGGACCGACTGAACTACGAGCTCTCGGTGATTGCGGAGACAGGCTTTGCGCTCTATATCCTCACCGTCTGGGACTTTGTCAACTATGCCCGCCAGCAGCGCATCCCCTCCCAGCCGCGCGGGTCGGCGGCCGGCTCGATCGCCCTCTACAGCCTGGGTATCTCCGACGTGGACCCGCTGGCCCACCGCCTGGTCTTCGAGCGCTTCCTCAACCTGGAGCGGGTGGAGATGCCCGACATCGACATGGACTTTGCCGACAGCCGCCGGCCGGAGGTCATCGACTATGTCATCCGCCGCTACGGCCAGGAGCGCACTGCCCAGATCATCACCTTCGGCACCCTGGGGGCCAAGGCAGCGCTGCGCGACGTCGGCCGGGTCATGGGGCTGCCGTTGAGCACGGTGGACCGGGTGGCCAAGCTCGTCCCCTTTGTCCCCGTCGGCATCACGCTCGGCCAATCGCTGGAGAGGGTCCCCGAACTGCAGCGCCTCTACGAGACCGAGCCGGCCATCCACCAGCTGGTGGACCTGGCCCGCAAGGTGGAAGGGGTGGTGCGCAACGTCGGCACGCACGCCTGCGGCATGGTCGTCTCCCGCCGGCCGCTGGTGGAGATCGTCCCCTTGCAGCGCACGGTGAAGGACGAGAAGGTCGTCATGGCCTGTTTCCCCATGAATACCCTGGGCGAGATCGGCCTGCTCAAGATCGACCTGTTGGGGCTGGCCAACCTGACCATCGTGGACGAGGCCCTCCGTTACATCCGGGAGAGCACGGGTCAGGACGTCCCCCTGGAAGAGATCCCCTGGGATGACCCCGACACCTTCGCCATGCTCGGCGATGGGGGGACGGTGGGAGTCTTCCAACTGGAAGGAGCGGGGATGACCCGCTACCTGCGCGAGCTCAAGCCCACCTCGGTGGAGGACCTGATCGCCATGGTGGCGCTCTACCGCCCCGGTCCGATGGAGCAGATTCCCAAGTATATCGAAGGGAAACACCGCCCGGAGCGGGTGACCTATCCTCACCCCACGTTGGAACCGATCCTGCGCGATACCTACGGGGTCATCGTCTACCAGGAGCAGGTCCTGGAGATCCTGCAGAAGATGGCCGGTTACACCATGGGCCACGCCGACATCGTCCGCAAGGCCATCGGCAAGAAGAAGCGCGACCTGATGGACCAGGAAGAGCCCCGGTTCATCCAGGGATGCCAGGAGAACGGCCTGAGCGAAGCGCAGGCGCGGACGCTCTGGGAGCTGATCCAGCCGTTCGCCGGGTACTCCTTCAACAAGGCCCACGCCACCTGCTACGGTTTTCTGGCCTATCAGACGGCCTACCTGAAGGTCCACTACCCGACCGAGTACATGGCTGCCCTGCTGACCACCTACGCGGGCAACACCGACAAGGTGGCCCTCTCCATCACCGAGTGCTGGCGCATGGGGGTGGCGGTCCTCCCGCCCGACGTCAACCAGTCTGCTGGGGGTTTCACCATCGAGCGGCTCTCCGAAAAGCCGGCCGGCGTGTCCTACGACAAGGCCGTTCGCTTCGGCCTGGGGGCGATCAAGAACGTGGGCAGCGGACCGATCCAGGCCATGCTGGTCGCCCGGCAGAGCGGCGGCCCCTTCCGTGGCCTGGACGATTTCTTCGAGCGGGTGGACTATCGCCAGGTGAACAGCCGGGCGATGGAGAGCCTGATCAAGGCAGGGGCGATGGATAGCCTGCCCGGCCGGCGGGAACAGATGCTGGCCGATTTCGCCCGGGCCATGGGCGCCGGACAGCAGATGCAGAAGGCTCGCGAGATCGGCCAGCTCAGCATGTTCGACCTGGCGGGCGAACAGCCAGCCTCGGGTCCCCACCCTCTCCCCGATGTCCCGGCCCAGCCGCGGCGGACTTTGCTGGCCTGGGAAAAAGAGTTGTTGGGTGTCTACGTCTCCGAGCATCCTTTGAGCGAGGTGCTGCGCCGGTTGCCCCAGGAGGTGCAGTCCACACTGACCAGCCTGGGTTCGATCTCCGAGGAACTGGCCGGGCAGGAAGTCCGGGTCCTGGGGCTGGTCGTGCGGGTGCGCCAGTTGCTGACCAAGGACGGCAAGGGGATGGCGGTGGCCGAGATGGAAGACCTGGACGGCAGTATGGAGGTGGTGGCCTTCCCCCGGGCGTACGAGGAGACCCAGCCTCTGTGGGTGCAGGACAACGTCCTGCTGGTGGAGGGGCGGGTGGACGTGCGCAACGAACGCCTGCAGTTGATCTGCAGCGGGGCCAGGCCGTTGGAAAGCGCCCCGCCGGCCGAGACGGCGGCGCCCGTAGCCCGAGAACTCCTCACCTTCGAGGACGACCAGGCCCTGCGGCCGGCCCCGGCAGAAGCGCTTCCCTACGAGGAGTTTGCCGCGGGGGAGGGAGGGGAGGAGAGAATCGCTGCTCCTCCGCCGCCTCTGCCCAGGGTTGCGCGGCGGCCGGCGGCTCCTCCCCCGGCGAGATCGGCCCGTTGGGCAGCGCAGGAGCGCCCCCAGAGCAACGGGCGAAGCATCCTGGTCAGCCTGCCGTACAGCGACGACCTGGAGCAGGACATCCAGCGCATGCAGCGCCTGCACGTCATCTTCAAGGCCCATCCCGGGCAGGACCGGGTGACCTTGCTGGTTTGGAATGGGCGGGTGGTGACCCGGTTGGAGTCGCTGGACCGGGTGGACTGTACGCCCGAGTTTCAGCGCCAGGTCGAGGGTCTGCTGGGGGAGGGAACCGTGCAGGTCGAGGAAAACGGATGAAGAAGGTCTTCTCGTTCTTGAGACAGGAGATCATCTGGGGCCGGCTGGCCGGGATAGCTGTGGTGACGGCAGCTCTGTTCGTATTGAGCAGCGGCAGCGCCCTGGGCATGGTGGGCCTGTTGGGCTTTTCCGTCGGCGGCATCGTCGTCGGGCGGATGGCCTCGCGCCGCCCCTTCTGGAATGGGCTGTTCTACGGGCTGCTGGCCATCGCCTTTACGGCCGCGTTGCTCATTCTGTACACCCTGGGCAATGAGGGACGTCCACCCAGCGGGGCAGGGATTGGTGGGGCGCTGTTGTATGCCTCGGTGCTGATCCTGCCGCAGGCCATTGTTGGGGTGGGGATCAGTGCCGTCTTCCGTCGTTTTCGCGATGCAGGTGAACGCATGGCCGCCGCGAGGAAGGGCGAGGCCGAGGCGAAGCCGGGAGGGGAGGCCGGCCGGGGAAAGAAAGAGGCGCCGGCCGGCGGGGAAAAGCAGCGGCCGCGGGCAGGGTCGACACGGAGACCGGGGAAGGGAGAGGCAAGGGGAGGGGGAGACAGGGGGACGGGGAGGCGTGAAGAGGGGAAGCCGAAAGAGCAAGCGGAGGCGGGGAGGAAAAAAGGCCAGCGCCGTTGAATGCCTGGTAGTTCCCTGGCGATTTCCCAGGGAACCTGGGAGCAGGGCCCATGAGAGAAAAGGACGAACCTGCGCCGGAGAAGGCTGGAGGGCCCGGCCGGCAGGGCACCGCTATGGGACGGGGGACGGCTGGAGGTGCGTTGGGCTGGCGCCGCTTGCTGACCGGGGCGGTCCTGGCCGGCGGAGCTTTTGCCGTGCTATTCTTGCTGGCCACGAGCGTTCCCGCGCTCGGTTTCCTGATCGCGTTGGTTTTCTTGCCAGTTGGGCTGTGGGTGGGCCGGGGAAGCCGCCGGCCGTTGCTGGATGGCCTGATCTACGGCCTGCTGTCGGCCGTGGCCGCCGAGGTGGTGATGTTGGCCAGTGGCTTTCCCAGCGGGTTGGCGTTGGCCTTCCCGTTTTTGCTGGCCGTCCCCCAGGGAGTCCTGGGGACCTGGCTGGGGAAGCGATTCCTGTGCCCGCGCGGCGCGCGCAAAGGTTCGCCGTAGGCTCGTTGCAGAGAAGTGAGGGTTGTAGTATAATTCCCCTGTTCGGGGGCGTTCCAGGCCCCTGGCGTGCTGCCGGTGGAGGGTAGCGATATGAAGCTGCTGGTCGCGGTGCTGTCCGACACTCAGGCCAACGGGGCAGTGGAGGCCCTGCTGGAAGCAGGGTGGCGGGTCACCCGCCTATCCACGACCGGCGGACTGCTACGCCAGGGAAACACCACCCTGATGATCGGGGTGGAAGACGAGGACGTGGAAAAGGTCCTGGAGGTCGTGCGGCAACGGGCCCCGGGCGCGCTGGCGGTTGTGCTGCCTCTGGAGCGATACGAGCGGGTTTGAGCCGGCCTGCGGGCCGTGTGGTCAATTCTACGATTGGAGCGAAAAGGACGATGGAAACCACAGTTACACTCAAGGTTGCAAAGCGGGAGGCCAAGGGCAGGCACGTGCGGCGTCTGCGCCGGGAGGGTTGGGTGCCGGCCACCGTGTACGGAGCGGGGGCGGAGGCGACGTCGGTGCAGATTCCCCGCAACGAAGCCGCCGAGGTCTACCGGCGGGTCGGGACCAGCACCATGATTGGCGTGCTGATGGAGCGCCAGCGCCAGCCCCGGCCGGCATTCATCCGCGAGGCCCAGCGCGATCCGATCACCCTGCAGATCCTGCACATGGACCTCCAGCTGGTGGACCCGAACCGGCCCATCACCCTCGATGTCCCGATCGTCCTGGTGGGCGAGTCCCCGGCGGCGCGGCAGAGCCTGGGCGTGCTGACCCACGGGGTCGAGACGGTCGAGGTGCACTGCCTCCCCGGCGAGGTGCCTGCCCGCTTCGAGGTGGACCTCTCGGTCCTCACCGACGTGGACCAGTTCCTCCACGTGAAGGACCTGGTGGTCCCCGCGGGCGTCCAGATCCGCACCGATCCTGAAGTGGTCATCGCCTACGTCGCGGCGATGCGGCGCGAGGAAGTAGAGGAAGTGGCCAAGCCGGAAGAGGCGGTGGAAGAGGGCGTGGAGGCTGCCGAGGCCAAGGAAGAAGCAGAGGAAGAATAGGAACGTTTCCCGGGGGATTCTTGCGGGCACCTGCTCCGCAGGAATCCCCCTCATTCTTTTTGGGGAGTGCTACCTGGGCCTGTTCCAGAGGGAAACGCGGACGGCCCAGGCCTTTTCATCCGACACCGGCCGGGCCTCTGGATTCGGTGGGGAGGAGGGGAAAAGGCCCCGGCTGGCGGGCCTCCGGTTGAATTACCCCCGGCTCTATGGTGAACTGGGGGGGAGGCATTGGGAGGAGGTTGCAGGAGGAGCAGGCGGGGCCGGCCGCAGCCATATGGCCTGGGGTCCCCTGGTCCACGCAGCCAGGGTAGGCCTGTCGGCCTAACGGCGTGAGCAACAACATCCTCGAAGCCTTCAGTGGGACAGACTGGTTCCCGTTCAGCGGGGTTTCTCTATCTGCGCGAGAGAGAACAGAAACGTATGTCCTCTTCAAGCCGATGAACGCCAGGTTTACAGCGCAAGATGGGATCTACCGAGTCACCCTGGAGTGCCGGCGGTACAAGGCCAAAAGGTGGAAGAGGTCTCCCCTTCAATTGCACTTCGTCCTGGCCGGGGCGGTACAGCAGACGGCCTTGCGTTTCCAGGAGCGGCTGATCGAGGCGGTCCATTCGCCCGAACGAGGACCCGCGCTGAAGCAGGCCGGCGTGCCTGTCCGGGAGAGCCGGCCTGGCCCGGCCCCGGTCGCGACCGCCGCATCGGGAGGCCTTGCCAAGGCTCGACTCCTGCGGCGGCCGGCCCAATATTGCCAAGCCCCGCGTCCTGTGGTAGACTGAGGGTCGAAGCACGGCGCGGGGCAACGAACCATCTACCTGGCCTCTCCCTTACAGTGGCCGTTCCCGCCACACCGTGCCCCTACCGGCCGAGGAGTCTTCCATGCCCGCGACCCTTCTTCGCCACGCCGACCTCCTGATCACGATGGACCCGCAGCGCCGCGTCATCCCCGACGGCGGCCTGCTCGTCGAGGATGGTGCCATCCGCACCGTGGGGCCCAGCGCCGGACTGCCCGATACGGCCGGCCGCGTCATCGAAGCCCGCGGCATGGTCGTCCTGCCCGGCTTGGTCAACACCCACCACCACCTCTACCAGACCCTCACCCGTGCCCTCCCGGCCGTCCAGGACGCCGAGCTGTTCGACTGGCTGACCCGCCTCTACCAGGTCTGGGGAGAACTGACCGCCGAGGCCGTCTACGTGAGCGCCAAGGTCGGGCTGGCCGAGCTCCTGCTCAGCGGCTGCACCACCGCCAGCGACCTCTTCTACGTCTTCCCCAGGGGCAGCGACGTCTCCATCGACGCCGAGATCGCCGCCGCCCGCGAGATGGGCGTGCGCTTCCACCCCGGGCGGGGGAGCATGTCGCGCGGGCGCCGGGAAGGAGGGCTTCCCCCCGACGAGGTCGTCCAGGACGAAGAGGAGATCCTGTCCGATTGCGAACGGCTGATCCATACCTACCACGACCCCAGGCCCGGTGCTATGCTGCGCATCGACCTGGCCCCCTGTTCTCCCTTCTCGGTGAGCCGGCCGGCCATGGAGGCGATGCGCGACCTGGGCCGCAAGGAGGGCGTCCGCCTGCACACCCACCTGGCCGAGACCAGGGACGAGGAGAGCTACTGCCTGAAGGTGTACGGCCGGCGTCCCCTCGCCCTGATGGACGAGCTGGGCTGGCTGGGGCCGGACGTCTGGTTCGCCCACGTCGTCCACGTGGACGAGGGCGAGATTGCCCGGCTGGCCGAGACCGGGACCGGGGTGGCCCACTGCCCCTCCTCG
>Ga0315296_10003624_pt1 | contig 12860 bp, 8 predicted proteins | sample YL17G14_18_MG_FD_203921 | JGI IMG/M metagenome (GOLD analysis project Ga0315296, IMG submission 203921) | Sediment microbial communities from Yellowstone Lake, YNP, Wyoming, USA - YL17G14_18 | ecosystem: Environmental > Aquatic > Freshwater > Lake > Sediment | place: USA: Wyoming | collected... | reverse complement strand
ATAGTCTGTTAAGGATTTGAATAGAGAGGAAAGCCTAGATATAGATTCTGAATACGTAAGATAGTCTGATATGGATGCTATTCTTATCGGGAATTTATTAATTAAATCGTTGTAAGTTGAGTAGTCTGTAAGTGACTTGAATAAGGATTGTAATCTTGTATAAGATTCTGAATATGTGAAGTAAGAGGTTGGATATCGTGCAAATATTCCTAATTTGGTTAATAGCTCAGCATAGGTAGTTGGCTCTAATCTAATTATAAAGAAGTTAGTGATTCTTTGAGATAGCTCATTATAAGTTGTAGAGCTTGTTAATGATTTAAATAAGGATTGTAATCTTGTATAAGATTCTGAATATGTGAAGTAAGAGGTTAAGGAGTTAAATAAGGATTGTAACCTGATTGTTGAATCTGAATAAGTAAGATAGTCGGATAATATTTGAAGATATGCCTGAACTGCAGTTGTTATTTTTGTTAGCTCACTATAAGTTATAGATTCTGTTAAGGATTTAAATAAAGATTGTAATCTAGATACTGAATCGATATAAGTAAAATAGTCTGATAGAGATTTGAATGAGGATTGTAATCTTATTGTTGAATCAGAGGATGTGAAGTAACTTGTAAACAATCCTATATCCGTATAGATTCTACTTAATGCATCTGAGTAGGTTGAGTAGTCTGTAAGTGACTTGAATAAGGATTGTAATCTTGTATAAGATTCTGAATATGTGAAGTAAGAGGTTGGATATCGTGCAAATATTCCTAATTTGGTTAATAGCTCAGCATAAGTGATAGAATCTGATGGGTTCTTGTATAATAGGCCTAGTTTTGATATTATATCTGCGTAGGTAGTTGAGTCTGATAAACCTTTACCAAATATGCCAAGCTTGCTTAACAGCTCGTAGTATGTAATTGAATCAGCTTTATTTTGATAAAATAGACCTAGTTTGATTAATAGCTCTGAATAAGTTATACTGGCTGTTGGATTCTTTTGATATATTCCTAACTTTGCTATTATCTCTTGGTATGTTATAGAGAAGCTTAAGCTTTTAGAGAATATTCCAAATTTGCTTATTAATTCTGAATATGTTAATGAATTGGATAAGGATTTAAGTAGAGAGGAAAATCTGGATATCGATTCTGAATATGTTGAATAGTCAGTTAAGGACTTGAATAAGGAGTGTAATCTAGAAGTTGATTCATTATAAGTAAGATAATCTGAAAGTATTTGAGTATATGTTTGAAGTGCAGTTGTTGTTTTTGTTAATATATCACTATAAAATATAGACTCTGTTAATGATTTAAAGAAAGATTGTAATCTTGATACTGAATCGATATAAGTAAAATAGTCTGATAGAGATTTGAATGAGGATTGTAATCTTATTGTTGAATCAGAGGATGTGAAGTAACTTGTAAACAATCCTATATCCGTATATATTTTACTTAATGCATCAGAGTATATGAAGTAAGAAGTTAACGATCTAAATAAGGATTGTAATCTTATTGTTGAATCAGAGTATGTAAAGTAACTTGTTAATAAACTTATATCCGTATATATTTTACTTAATGCATTTGAGTATGTTTTATAATCTGTTACCGATCTAAACAATGACTGTAATCTGATTGTTGACTCTGAGTATGTGAAGTAAGAGGTTAGTGATCTAAACAAACTTGCTATTCTTGTATAAGATTCTGAGTATGTAAGATAGTCTGATAAAGTTTTGAAATAACTTTGCAGTCTTATAGGCAACTCTGAATATGTTGAGGAAGATGTAAGTGATTTGAAGAACGAGCTTAACCTTGCGCTTGATTCTGAATATGCAGAATAATCAGCCAGATATCTGTATATTGCGCCAAGCCTTGATATTGATTCAGAATAAGTTGAACTTTGGGTTGTTGACCTGAAGAATGAAGAGACCATTGTTGATAGCTCGCTGTAAGATGTTGAAGATGTCTGGTTAATCAGATAAGTCTGACTAACAGATGGAATTACAATGCTCTCAAGGTATGAAAGCAAGTCGGTTAGTGATTTGAAGAACATTGAGAACTTGCTTGCCTGCTCGCTGTATGATATGAAGTCTGTCAACGCCCTTATCCTTGTAGCAAATGCCAATAATGATTCAGAATATGACACGCTAGATGTTAACGACTTGAACAATGATTGCACTTTTGATAATGCTCCAGAATAGGTTGAAAAACTTGTAAGGCTTTTAAGGAACTGGGATGCTTTTTGCAATGATTCGCTGTATGTTGAATAATCCAACAGCGATTTCATTCCTAGCATAAATCTTGATATCATGTCGGCATACGCTGAAGATGTTGTCAGCAGTTGGTCAACTCCTCTAAAATATCGGTTTACTTCCAAGTATGAAGATGAGTCAGTCGTAGTCTTATATATACTCGATAACATGCTTGATTGCTCGCTGTATGACAGTGATAATGTCGGACTCTGGTAATATGTTTGTGGTCCTGCTGTTCCTATCCTGACGAAAGCGTCTGGAGTCCTGTTCATTGATACTGCTGAATTATCAGAGGTGAAGTTGAAAGTCATGTTAAAAAGCTTGGTTGGTGTATCGGTTGCGTTCACTGTGTAGTTCAGAAGATAAGACTGACCATAATTGAGAGCCCCTAAAGATTGTGGGTTTTGTGCACCTCCTGACCTGTTTAAAAATATATAATCTACATAAATATATATATTTTGCCCTATCTTGGTGCCATATATTTTAAAGCTATAATTTCCGTTGCTATTAGAACAAGAACTTAAAGGACCTGTGCTATTTATATCAGAAGTTCCTAAACCACTTATTAAAGTAATTATATTAACCCAATCTGAACCAGTCCAACATCTTATGATACCACCTGAAAGAGATTGACTTGCATGCCATTCCACAGTAAGATTTTCATAAGTTTCTGATGTTGTAAAGTTGACATAAGTATGCCCCCATTGCGTAAGGGTATTATCATAATATGTAATTGAATAATCATTATCGGAACTTGATACTCGGGTAGTGACATCCTGACTATATTCATCATCTATTGTAGTATTCCATGCAAATGTCGGTGTCATTTTCTGTTCACCAGCACCACCTAAAATATAAAATGGTGTAGCATCTTGAGTTGTACTAATCCAATCATAAGTGGTAGCAGTGTTATTATACATTATCCCTCCTGTTATTGAGCCGCAGGATTGACCTGCTGGATTCGTGAGACAACTGACATTTGCAGAAGCGTTGAAAACGGAGTATTGTGTATAGGTGCAAGGACTTTCATACGTGCAAGTCGTAGCGTTTATCTCTGATTGAGCATTATAATCAGTCCAGTTCACAAGCAAAGTTCTTGTTGTGAAGTTGAAGGCTTGAATATCCGAGCAGTTGACGAAATTAGTAGACGTATTAGCACAGAACTTCCAACCGTAGACTCCACCAGATGTAGAAGTAGTCACATTCCACGTAGTCCCTGTTGTCTGCGTTCCACTCATAGCTACCCAGCTCGAGTTGCGCCACGTTCCATCAGAGAAGTTGCTTGAGAATAAATAATGGCTGATGTCATCGTTGTTCGTAGTCGCAGTCATGGTGAAATTGACTGGTGTATTTGGTGCTACATTTGAACTAACATTGGTTGAAGGATTTGAGAAAGTCATGGTTGAGTTGTAATTGACAATCACAGAAACCCAATCAACAGCACAACCATCACCAGAATCAGATAAAGTTCCCCAAGAAAGCATAGCCAAGTTGTTGTTTCCATTTATTATCTTCGCTATATCAGTCGCAATTGTGAAATTATAAGTCCTTGTCACGACAGTAGTACTATCCATATATGCTCCGAATTGTATCCACCCGCCGTTTGTGAAGTTGGCTACACCATAATAGCAGTGCTCGGTTGTTCCAGCACCAACTATCTCTTTCTGTGCTAGTGTAACATTAACCCAATTGACACTTGCAGATGACTTTGTTGAAAAATTAAATACTCCAAAAGGTTCATTGTTGTTGTGACCAGATGTTATGTTTGCAAAGCCATTGTTCAAAGTTGATAAGGTAGAATATCCTCCTGCTGTGAAATTGGAAACTGGTATGCCGAAAACTTCCGCCAGAGTCGGAACATCTTCATCAATAAAATCACTAGCAAGAGCAGTCACAACAGTTCCCAAATCATGGCTTGTTCCATATGCCTTGTTGTTATTGACGACTGTGAAGTTGTAATAGACTGTAGGGTCGATGTAAACAGGGTAAGTAGCAACCGAGAGAAAATCATAAGGTATATTCAAAGCGAATTGTAGCTTACCTCCTGAAGCCTTTACATCATACTCTATATCTGTAGCATTTATTTTAGTTGTGTTCCAATATTCAGTCTCAGTTTGGTTGGTTGTATCGTTAAAATATGTTTCATTCTCAGTAACTGTATAAAAATAATAGGCAATGGGTTTGCTTAAGTAAAAAATTGTTTGGTTAGTTGCATTTTTAAACTCTATTCTGCCTTGAGTTGTGAATGTCTTTGTAGGCTGTATATTACCGTTTGCCCATATTTCCAGATTGTTGGAAAAAGCTATCTCACCAATGTATTGCAACTTTACCCCACTAGAGCCACCAGAAGGCAGAGATTTGAGGTAGAACCTCTCTTTTAACATTTCTGACAAAATCTCATACTCGACATCGGTCTTGGATGTGGGTTTTGTATCTTTAAAAGCACCATCATACCGTATTATATTGCCAGAAACCGTTCCTATGGAAGATTGTATAGGTGAGATACTTTTTGGGATATTCCACTGCATTTTTCCCCCTGACAAATCATACTCAAACCAATAATTTTCATTATAAAATCGATTTGCCTTCCCTGATTTTATATCATCTTTAAAATAAACCTTAAATTCATTTTCTTTCATCTCATAATCCCAATAAGTATCATTACTTATTTTAATTGTTGTATTGATTGTTTTCCATGTATTATTTTCTTCATAAAACATCCTATCGGCATATAATATCTCTGTGCATATTCCTTCAAAGCAAGAAGTTTTGGATGAAGGAGTATAGAAATCGGATGCAAAAGAAGGAGTGATAAGAGTAAGAAAAATAAATAAAGCTAACAAAATCATTATGCTTGATATCTTTCCTAGCGTTGCTTTCATTTATCCACCTTAGAACCTTTGAAATGTTTTTTAAGATAGCAGAGTTTCAGAGTTCTTAGATCTCTTACAAAAACTATACCTTCACCTTTTAACTCATAAACATATTTTGTAATAGTGTGTCTATGCATGCCCAGCTGCGTAGCTATTTGAGAAAAAGTCAGGCCCTCGTTATGCTTTGACAGAGTTTTGAATATCTTATCCTTTATTACCCTTTTAAAGCCTCTTTGAGATAGCATATCGTTGCGGCTGAAATGAATCCTAGATAGGCTCTTGCTTTTCAGCTTTTTTATAACTTCTTCATTGCTATTCTGAAAGAATTTTGGCTCTATTATAATTTTTATATCCTTATTGGCCTGAACAAGCCCAATGCCATATTTTTTTAACAGCTCAAAGGATTCTAAACGTACCTTTTTAATTTCCTTTCTAGGAAGAATGACATACGCCTTATTCGCATTCTGAAGATAAAATAAGCATTGACCCATGGCTTTAGAAATTTCAGTCGCATGCTTTTTAATCTCAAACATGGCTATTTCTTTTTCTTTAAACGCTATTATGTCAGGCGTTTTTGTTCCTATTTTAAAATTCCAGGTGTATTCATAACCTTGCTCTTTCAGCCATTGAAATATATTCACTCTATCATTCCATCTTTTCTTGAAGTTTTTTCAACTTTTTAGCTTCGGCTAATAGCCTTATACCGTCTCTAACAGCCTCGGCTCTGCTGGTGTAAACACCCTCTTTAACCATTTCATCCAGCTCTTCCAACTGCTTTTCAGTAAGATTCACGAGTACCCTTTTCATTTTACCAACGTTGTATACATTTAAGATATCATTATGATATCTTTATGTACAACGTAGAGCATTTATAAGAATTGTGGTGAAAAAAAATAATCTAATGAAATATAACAATTTAATTCTATTTTCAGAAAAATCTAAGAAAAGGAGATTTTAATAAATACATTTTATTAATTTGTATTAGTAATTGATATTATGAAACTTTGCTTGCTAGATGCAGACTACATAGACGAAAACAACCAATCTGTAATAAGACTCTTTTGTAAAAACGATAAAGGAAAGACAATAGTCTGTTTAGATTACGATTTTGAACCTTATTTGTGATTAAATTATCAGTATTTATAATACCGAAAAATATATAAATATCAGTATTTATAATACCGATATGGAATTCGATAAACTTGTTGAACAAAATCTATGGTGGAAAGATAAAGATTTAATAGAAAAAGATTATGATATTGAGAGGTGGAAAGAGAAAAAGTATTCATGGATCCCAGAAATTGTTAATGAAATTGATTTAAAACCATTTGCATTGCATATAATTTTAGGCCCCAGACAAAGTGGCAAAACAACTGCATCAAAGCTATTCATAAGGGAACTTTTAAAAAAGATTGAACCTAGAAGTATATTTTATTTTAATTGCGATGAAATAGCTGACTATAAAGAGTTGTTAGATGTAATTGAAACTTATCTAACATTTAAGATTGATAACCATATAGAAAGTTCGATAATTTTTTTGGATGAAATCACCTCACCGAAAGAATGGTATAGAACAATAAAATCTCTTATCGACAAAGGCAAACTCAAGGAAGATATTGTTATCTTGACTGGCTCTAGCAGTATAGCTATAAAGCATGAGGTGGAATTGTTCCCTGGGAGGCGTGGGAATGGAAAAGATTTTGTCTTATTTCAATTGTCTTTTAGAGAATTTCTTAAAGTTATAAACCCTGTGTTATATAATAAAATAGAACCAATAGAAAATATAGATGATATAGAAGAAAAAGCATCTAAGGCTATGCCTTATATAGAAGAGCTTAACCAAGAGATGAAAAAATATTTCAATTACGGCGGTTTCCCACTTGGAATAGAAGCTATAAGTAAAAGTAAGAATGAAGCAAAAGCTGCTTACTTGAGCTGGATAAAAACTTCTATATTAAAAGCTGGTAGAAATGATACCATAGCAAGACAGATATTAAAAGCATTATTAGAAAAGATGCCAAGTGCAATTAGTTGGGAAAGTGTTTCAAAAGAAATAGAAATCAAGTCTCCTAAGACTGTTGCAGCTTATGTTGATTTGTTTAAGTCAATGTTTGCCTTGATTGTGTTATATAGCATTGACATCAGTAAAAAGAAGATAAAATTTGGAAAAAACAAAAAGATTCATGTTTTAGATCCATTGCTTTTGGAAATTCTTGAAGACTGGTGCATGATAAGCATAAAAAATAAGGAAAGTATTTTAGCAGAGTCTGTTTTTGCAATCCATTTATCAAGGTTGTTTCCAGAAAGAATTTTCTTTTGGAAGAATAAATTTGAAATAGATGCTATAGCTTTGATTAAAAATAAGGTTTATGGTTTTGAAGTTAAATGGAGCGAAAAACCTGAAGCAAAGAAATTACCTCAGTTAAAAAAATTTACATTAATTACAAAAAAAGATTTTTCAAAAAATCCTTTAACCATACCTTTGAGTGTATTTTTAAGTGTATTGAGGGTATAAACTACGATTTTATAAGTTTGTAAATATAAGAAAACTTATTAATGCTTAAATACAATTCAGAATTATGAAACTTTGCTTATTAGATGCAGACTATATTGATGAAAATAATAAATCAATAATTAGATTATTCTGCAAAGATACAAACGGAAAACCCGTAGTAGCCTTAGACTATAATTTTGAGCCATATTTCTATATTCTACCAAAGCAAGGAAAAGAAAATGAGGTTAAAAAAAGAGTAGAAAAAATAAAAGAAATCAAAATCAAAAAAGCAGAAATCATAGAAAGAATAATAGGCGGAGAAAAAAGGAAGTTTGTTAAAGTTTTTTGCTTTCTTTCAACTGATGTTCCAAAAATTAGAGATATAGTAAAGGAATGGGAAAAAGAAAGAGGCGTCCCAGGAATTGTAGAAGAGGAGTATGAATATAGCATATCATATTATAAAAGATATTTGATTGATAAACAAATTGACGGAATGGGTTGGATTGAAGTTGAAGTTGAAGAGATAAAAGGAAATTATCAGGCTGATAAAATTCTAAAAATCAAAAAGATAAAACCTATAGAAAGCGATGAGATACCTGAATTAAAACTTATGGCATTTGACATAGAATGTGTGAAAGAAGATGGAAAGCAAAAAATAGTTATGCTTTCAATGAAATCTAAAAACTTTGAAAAGGTTTTAACATATCGAAAAGATAAACATTATGGAAAATTTGTTGAAGTGATAAATGATGAAAAAGAATTAATAGAAAAATTTGTTGAAATCATAAACAAAGAAAATCCAGACATTTTGCTTGGTTATAATTCAGACCTTTTTGATATGCAGGTAATTCAACAAAGAGCTGATGAATTAAAAGTTGATTTAACATTATCAAGAGATTTTTCAAAGTTAAAATTTGCAAGAAGGGCAAGAATAAGTGCTGCAAGATTTAAAGGAAGGATTCATATTGATCTTTTCGAGTTCATAAACAACATTTTATCTCCACAACTGCAAACAGAAGTTTTAACCTTGGATGATGTTTCAGCTGAATTGTTAGGCGATAAAAAGATCGAGATAGAATATGAAGAGATTCTGGAATCTTGGAGAAAAGGAAAGGATTTAGCAAAACTAGCAGAATACTGCTTAAAAGACTCGGAACTGACTTTAAGATTAGGAGAGTTTATTCTTCCACAAATATTTCAATTATCAAGACTTTCTGGTCAATTGCCCTTTGATGTTTCAAGAATGACTTATTCGCAGCTGGTTGAATGGTATTTATCAAAAAGAGCTTTTGCAATGAATTATATCATACCTAATCAGCCAAAATGGGAAGAAATTCAAACAAGAAGAGAGGTTTCTCCATATGTTGGTGGCTATGTGAAAGAACCTATTGCAGGTTTGCATGAAGATATTGCTGTAATGGATTTCAGAAGTCTATATCCTTCGCTCATGGTAACCTACAACGTGAGCCCAGAAATGTTAAACTGTAGTTGCTGCAGAAAAGATAGATATGAAATTCCAGAAACAAATTACTGGTTTTGTAAGAAACGTAAGGGATTTATTTCTAGTGTAGTTGAAGACCTAATTAAAAGAAGGAACGAGATAAAAAATAAAATGAAAGAATTAAAGAAAGGCTCGGAAGGATGGAAAAGACTTGATAATGAACAATGGGTTTGTAAAATTCTAGCCAATAGCTCTTATGGGTATTATGCTTTTGCAGGTTCTAAATGGTACTGCAGAGAATGTGCATTATCGCTTGCAGCTTTAGGTCGTTTCTTTATCAATAAAATAATAAATGCTGCAAAAGAAAATGGTTTTATCGTATTATACGCAGACACCGATAGTTGTTTTGTTAAATTGAAAGCATCTTAATCCAAAGATGTGATTTGTGATTAATCTTTATTCTTTTGACTAAACTATCCTTTTCCATTTTTCTTAAAAAATATTGGATTGTACTCTTACACCTATTAAACTTTTTAGATAAATATGAGACATCTTTTGGGTTGTCTAATTCTTTTAATAAGAGTTTTGAAAATTCATTATAATTATTCTTTTTTATCCATGCTACATGTTTATTTTTTAAAGACCATATCATAGCATTTTGTCTTGAAATTTTAATTCTACCAACTCTAAATATTTTCTGCCGTAATCTAAGATTACGGATTTGATTTGAAATTGCGTTTAAAGACATATTTAATTCTTTTGCTAATTCATGCCTTGTCATATCTCTTTTATTTAATAATTCAAGAATTCTATTTCTAGTTTCATATTTTAACGACCTTATTTTCTTACCTTCATACAACTCTAGTAATTTATTTAGTTTTACGGTCTTTTCAGAATGTTCAGACCCTATCAATTTATAGAATTTTTCAAAATTTTTGAAGCCAGTAATATCAACTACCCACATGCTCTTTTTATTTCCTTTCCTATCATAATAAAAACCGCTAAAATAGATTTTTGATGTTATATAAAAATTATCTGCTAGAGAAAGCTTAACAATAGTAAGTAAAAGTTTATTAGATGAACTTATCATTATCCTTGGTGAAGATAAATTTACGCAACCTTCGTCATCGAACAATGCCTGAATAAATGCAGCTTGCATTTCTTTCTCAATATTTAGAATAAAGTTATAGGTCTTATCTCCAAGACCGAATTCATCTAAGATTAATTTAACTATTTTTGGTACATAGGTCCTATAAGCATCACTATCGTAACCTTCTCTAATTTTAACACTTCCCAAACTCTTTAAATCAACAATAAACGAGTCTATAAGGTTTCTATCCGAATTTGTATATCTTATTCTGCCGGAAGGATGAATATCTCCGTCTCCCAAACAATGAGCAATTAATCTTGCGATTGATAGATTAAATTCAAATGGTAATTTGGGGTCTATAATTATTCCACTATGTGCCGTATGTCCAAATTTTCCGGCCTTTATTGCTTCTACATTCTCGCTTATTTTATTTATAGAAAACTTAGGATTGATATTTTCTAATTTCTGACATAATATTTTAATAAAAAATAAAGGATAGAAAGCTTCAGATTGCTTATAAGCCCTCCATTGTTCGCCTACTGTTTTATATCCTAATTCTTTAAGAATGGAAATATTAAAATTCATCTCAAATGTCTCAAAAAATTCATTAGCAAAATTTTTATTGAACCTCAAATAAACTTCTTTTTCAGGTAAATCCTTCAAATGAATTTCTGTTTTCATTTCTATCATTCTAAACTTCTAACTTTTAAATAATGTAACTTACATATAAATTTTATTCACTACCAATAGTGGTAAAATGACGGAAAAACTAAAAAAAGAAGTCTATAAATTTATAGAAAAAACTAACAAAACTCTTCCGGGAATAATTGAACTTGACTTGCAAGGAATATATAAAAGAGGAATATTCATTCCAAGAGGAATAGGACCAGGAACTGCAAAGAAAAGATATGCGTTAATAGATGAGAAAGGTGTTTTAACTATACGTGGCCTAGAAAAGGTAAGAAGAGATTGGAGTAATGTTGCAAAAGATACACAAGAAAAAATTTTGAAACTTGTTTTAGAGAAAAAGGATGTTAAAGGTGCGGTTAAATATACACAAGGAATTATTAAAAAGTTAAAACAAAGAAAAATTCCTCTAAGAGATTTGACACTCTACGAGCAATTAACCAAGCCTTTATCCGAATACAAAGCAATAGGACCACATGTTGTTGCTGCAAGAAAAATTAAAGAAAGGGGAAGACCTTTAGGCGAAGGGATGGTTATAATGTTTGTTATAACTAAAGGTAAAGGTTCTATTTCTGAAAGGGCTGAACCAATAGAAGATGTTGATATAAAAGATATAGATGTTGATTACTATGTTACTCATCAGATTGTTCCAGCTGCCTTAAGAGTTTTAACAGTTTTAGGCGTTACTGAAGAGCAATTGCTTGGACAAAGTTTAAAGAGTTTCATTAAAATAGCAAAGAAAGAAAACCTTCAAAAAAGAAAAATAGATTATGAAAACTGGTGTTGCTAATCTACATATTCCTTTATTATTTCATCTACTTTCTGTTTAAGTTTTTCAACCTCTTCAGAAGTTAACCATCTATATTCTCTTGCCCAATGATTTCTAATTCTTCGTTTAATTTCATATGGAGGTTCTACTGTTTTTATACCAAGAGCTTTTTCTATATTAGACCAACTCATTCTTTTAATTTCTTCTATAGGAATTCCAGTCTTCTCATAAACTTTTTTAACGTACAATGGAACCTTCTCATGATTCATATACATAAATTGGTCTCAATTTATTTAAATTTTTCTCATAAAAAGATTAAAAGATTTCTTACCAAAGAGGTTTGAATAGAAAGATGTTTAAATTTAAGCTCCTTATTAGGATAATATGTTCCAAAAAATTAATCTTAAAAACTATAAAATCCCTGAAAATACTGTAGTTTTAGATGGAGGTATATTTGTAGATTCTTATAAAAGAAATAATAAAAATTCTTCATATAGTGTAAATGTTGTTGACGCTGTATGTAGAGGAAAAATACCAAACATGATTACTGACTTAGAATTAGGAAAATTTAGAAGAATTGCTGGTCAAGATGCTGTTGACGAAATTCTTCATAAAGTAAAAAGAAATCCTAGTTGCTCATTTTATGAAGTAATAATAGCTGATTATTTGAAAGAATATGAAAAAGTTCCTGCATACTGTAAATTATTTTCATTATGCAAAAGTACAAATTTGCATGTACCAGACTTAACGTCTATATTAGCATCAATAGAAACTGATAAATTTTTAGTAACTAATGATAACCATCACTGGCAGCAACAAAACAATATAATCAGAGCTTATAGAGAAAGACATGCAGAAAAAAGAGCTAATGAAATAATAGAAAAAAGAAAAGCTAATAATCAATTAAAAATTAGCGACATGAGAATGTATGATTCTAAAGACTTCTGGAAATTAGTTTTACATATGAAAGATTAATATATTATATGAAAATTAAAATAAAAAATTCAACAATAGAAACTGATGTTGCAGATAATTTTTGGAAAAGAATGATTGGTTTAAGTTTTTCTAAAAAGAAAAACATGTTCTTTCCATTGCCATATGAAGCTAAATGGTCTTTATGGATGTTTTTAGTAAGATATCCAATAAAAATGATTTTTATAGATAAAAACAAGATTGTAATTGATATTAAAGAAGCTAAGCCATTATCATTAAATCCTGAAACTTGGAAAACATATAAACCTAAAAAACCTTGTAAATATATTTTAGAAAC
>Ga0315296_10003623_pt1 | contig 12861 bp, 11 predicted proteins | sample YL17G14_18_MG_FD_203921 | JGI IMG/M metagenome (GOLD analysis project Ga0315296, IMG submission 203921) | Sediment microbial communities from Yellowstone Lake, YNP, Wyoming, USA - YL17G14_18 | ecosystem: Environmental > Aquatic > Freshwater > Lake > Sediment | place: USA: Wyoming | collected... | reverse complement strand
TTTCAAATAGCTGCGCTGCCTGATCCAGCCACGAAGAGGTATCAACCAGATTATATTCCCTTATCGCCGTTTCAGTTTCCTTTAACTCGAGGGAGGGGACTCTTGCCCCGGCTACATTTCTTGAGCCAGTGACGATTTCTAAATCCCTCTCGGTGGCTAGTAGTTCCTTTTCCATGGCTATATAGCCGTGATACCCAGCAGCGATTGATAATGCCTTGTAAGCTTTGGAGAACTCATCAAGCAATTTTCTCTTAGCTTCTACGGTCTCCTTCGCTATTTGCAGGAATTCCAGGATTAGTATTGACAGCCTGTCTTTTATTATCTTTTGTATTTTAGAGGCTAACAAAAGCCGACGCCTTAGTTTTATCAGCTCAATCTTTGTTGGTCTAACTCTGATTAGTTGTTGTGGCATTTCTCTTTTTAAGCCTTTTCTGAATACTTCGGGAGGTACTTCTTTATTAGCTCCTCACTGATTAGTTTTAGGTCTTCCTCAGGTAGTGCTGAGAATAACTGCCAACCTATGTCTAGGGTGTCCTCTACCCTTCTTTTTTCAAGCTCACCCTGGGATATGAATTCCCTCTCGAATCTGTCTGCAACCGTCAGGTATATTTTGTCTCTTTCGCTTAGCGCTTCAGCGCCTATGATGGTTGATATTTCCCTGAGGCTACACCCTTCAGCATAAGCTGCATATAACTGCATGAAGACATTATTGTGGTCCTCTCTAGTTTTGCCAGGCCCGATGCCTTCCTTCATCATCCGTGACAAGGATAAGAAGACATCTATTGGTGGGTATATCCCTTTCCGCTCAAGGTCTCGGGAAAGCACAATCTGCCCTTCGGTTATGTAGCCGGTAAGGTCAGGTATAGGATGTGTTATATCATCGTCAGGCATAGTCAAAATAGGCATTATGGTTACCGAGCCTTCTTTCTCCAAAATCCTGCCTGCTCTTTCATACATTGTTGCCAGGTCAGTGTACATATATCCTGGATATCCCCTCCTTGCGGGTATTTCCTCCCGCATCGCTGAAAGTTCACGAAGAGCTTCGCAATAATTGGTCATATCGCTAAGTATAACTAGCACATGCATATTCTGTTCCCAAGCCAGGTACTGGGCAGCGGTTAAGGCTAACCTCGGTGTTGATATACGCTCAATAACAGGGTCAGAGGCTGTGTTGATGAAAGCTACAGCTCTCTCCCTAGCACCTGTCTCCTCAAGGTTTCTCATAAAAAAGGCGGCGTCAGCATAGCTTACACCAATAGCAGCAAACACGATGGCAAACTTTTCCTCCCTCCCCTTTACTGTAGCCTGCCTGATTACTTGAGCTACGATTCGGTTGTGGGGTAGTCCCGAGCCACTAAATATGGGCAGTTTCTGCCCTCTGACCAAAGCATTTAGGCCATCTATGGCTGAGATGCCGGTTTCAATAAACTCGGCTGGAGGTTCACGAATTGCCGGATTAATTGGTTGGCCATTAACGTCCAGATAGCCTTCCGGAACTACAGGTGGTCCCCCATCTATAGGCTCTCCCATTCCATTGAAAATCCTGCCTAAGATGTCGCCAGATACCGCCAGCCGTAAAGTCTCACCTTTGCACCTTAACTTGCTTTCACTAAGGTCCACTTCACTGACCCCACCAAATACCAGAACTATAGTTGCTTCTTTGCTGATGTCTATTGCCTGACCGCGTTTCACCTCACCGTTTGAGAGCCAGACATCGACTATCTCCCCAAATTTTACACCTGGGATACTTTCAGCTATTAGCAAGGAGCCTTTAGCTCTTCTGATCGCCTTCGTTTCTCTTATATAAAGCGGAGTGTGTGCCATCAAACTCCTCCTTTACGAGGTACTAATCTTGCTTCCATCTCCGACCACAACTCTTTAATTCTCTGCTCAAAGACATCGTTGGGGATATCCTTCATTCTGGATACCTTATACACTATCGGAGACGAGCGGATTTCTCCCACGCCTATTCCTGAATTTGACATCTCCTTAGCTAGCTCATAAAACTTAATTATAGTCTTGAGCATAAGTTGAGCTCTTGCCGGCAGGCAGTATGTATCAATTTCGTGGTAAGCACTCTGCATAAGGAAGTCCTCACGGATCATCCTCGCCACCAGAAGCACTAATTTGTCCCCCTCGGGCAAGGCTTCAGGACCTACAAGTCTTACAATCTCCTCAAGTTCAGCCTCCTGCTGTAAGAACCTCAGGGCAGTGGCTCTGGTGTCCGCCCACTCTGGGTCGACCTCAGACCACCAATCTTTAACAGCTTCAACATAAAGGCTATAGCTGGTAAGCCAATTTATCGCCGGGAAGTGTCTTTTGTTTGCCAATGAGACATCTAGAGAGTATAAAGCCTCTATTATTCTAAGCGTATTCTGAGTAACCGGTTCACTGAAGTCGGCTCCGGGAGGGCTTACTGCACCAACTACTGTTACTGAACCCCTCCTTTGAGGACTACCCAGGCATTCCACTAATCCTGCCCTTTCGTAGAATGAGGAAAGTCGTGAACCGAGGTATGCTGGGAAACCCTCCTCACCCGGCATCTCCTCAAGTCTTCCCCCAATCTCCCTCATCGCTTCAGCCCATCTTGAGGTTGAATCGGCAACCAGTAGAATATCATAACCCATATCCCTATAATATTCGCCTATAGTAATGCCAACAAAAATGCTGGCTTCGCGAGCTACAACCGGCATATTGGAGGTATTAGCTAGGAATACTTCCTTCTCTTGTAGCAATCTGCCTGTTGTTGGGTCCTTAAGCTTCCTGAAACTATAAAGCACATCAGCCATCTCGTTACCTCTTTCACCACAGCCAACATAAATGTTCAACTTTGTCTGTGCCCATCTAGCCAATTGCTGCAGGGCAACGGTCTTCCCGGTGCCGAAGCCTCCAGGTATCGCCGCTTTGCCGCCGAGAGCCAGAGGAAACATGTAATCTATAATCCGCATGCCAGTAACAAGCAACCTTGACGGGTCGAACCTTTGCTTATAGGGTCGGGGTTTCCTCACCGGCCATTTTTGCATCATGGTGAGCTCTTTCACTTTCCCATCATGTTCTATCGATACTACAGGCTGCTCAATAGTGAAATCGCCCTCCCGTATCTCCTTTATCACACCTTTAATTCCTGCGGGCACCATTATTCTATGTTCTGTAAGGTTTGTCTCAGGGACAGTGCCTATTATATCCCCCCTGTTAACTGCATCTCCAACCTTGACAGTGGGTGTGAACTGCCATTTCTTGTCCCGCGGCAGGGCAAATGCCTTGGCGCCTCGTTTTATAAATGAGCTCTCTTTCATTAGATCGGTTAAAGATTTTTGAAGACCATCATAAATAGAGCCCACAATTCCCGGACCTAGCTCCGCGGTTAAAATTGCTCCTGTTTCTCTAACCTTCTCACCAACTTTTAATCCCTGGGTATCCTCATGAGCTTGGATTATTGCTTTATCCTCTTCTAGGCCTATTACCTCTCCTACAATTCCCTCTTCCCCTATTTCGACAATCTCATAAACCTGGGTTCCTGTCATACCCTCGGCTATAACCAGAGGACCTGATACCCTCCATATCTTACCCATATTTCGCTACCTCCATAAACGGCGCTTAGATTTCTATATCAAATCCTGTAAATTTCCTGACGTACGATTTGTAATATTGGGCAACATCATGGTATTTTGTGCCATATTTTGACGGAACCTCGATGATTACCGGGGTTAATCTTTTCCCTTCTTTAACTTGAGCTATCAAATCTTCGACATATTGCGCATAGTCTTCCTGTATCGCTATTATGCCAACATCAGCCTCACCTATTAGTTCGGTCAGAGCGTTCTTAACATCTTCCTCGGTATCGTGATTGCCTTTTATGACATGATATCTCCTCACGCCAGCTAATCTCAGTCCGTTAACCAAGTCTTCATCCCCTATAATAGCTATGCTCAGATTCTTAATGGGCATCATGATGGAAGTACCAGATAGTTCCTTATTTCTTCTATGGGCATATTATCAAACATCGCCTTTAGAATCAGCCTTAAGTTTCGTATTTCAATCTCTTTAAGGATTAAATACCAGGCTACCATTAGAGGAGATAGCACCCTTGGCGATAATATCTCCTTGCTCAACCTGAACTTATGCTTCTCAATAATTTCCTCTACAACAGTAATGCTCGTACTTTTATCATAGCTACTTACTACTTCCTCTACCACATCGTAGTATTGAGTATTCTCTAGCCTGCCGGGTATGTCACTCAGTTTGAGCGATATTAAATCCCGAATAACTGCATCAGAAATCATATATCCACCACTGATTGTATATTCGGCTGCTTTAGAGTCCATACCACCAATTATTGCCCTCAAAATAATTTGCAAGTTTGTCATGTCTATGATGGTGCTGAAAGCTTTAGAAAGTATCGAGCCATCCTTTACACCCCTGGTTATCCTCAATAAATTCTTATAATACTCTCCATCTAATTTGGCTTCAGCCAGGAGTCTTGGCTTTACTCCTTCATCTATCTTGTATTCTTCTAGAACAGATGCGTAACCCTCCAGCTTGCATTCAATGAGTAGTTTTATAATGCCATCCACGTTTTCAGCATTGGAAAGCTCGTCTAGCAGCCCGTGATTATGAACAACCCCTATTGGTATCATGTTGGCTTTTTTACCGGTTGAAATACCTTGCAAAGCAGCTTTGGTATTTAAGACATCGTATTTTACTATGTATGCTTTCAATATCTTAAGTATGTCAGGCGGCGTAGTCTTGAACCATTCTAGATGTTCAAGACACTCACCAAAATACATCCATAAGTGTTCATCCAAGTCATCGAAGGTTTCAACAGGTGCCTCCTCAAGGTAACTCCCTATATCGGTGTCGCTGATTATGCCTAATATATCCTGGATACTGGACACTTTTGACATCCTATTTATATGGTTGGAGGTCACAATCTTAGCCTCCTCCCCTTTTATGTAGGCGGATATAAATGCATATCTTGGGTCAAGCAAAGTAGCTCCTATAAACCTTCAAAGAGTTCCTTATTTATCTCAGGCAAAATCTGGGGCAGCAATGTCTCAAGTCTAGTGTTATAGGTATTATCTATCCTGTTCTTACCATCAATGTCTTCGGCTATAACCCCTCCTATGCAATCAAACTCCCTGATTTCCATTATTTTGCTGGTTAATTCCTTTTCTTCATTAACAAGTTTTTGCACAATAGCTACATCTTTGGGTGCAACATAAACTCTGGCTTTGTCAATATTGAGCGCACTGATAGCTTCTTTAATCAGATTCAAGGGTAAGCTTTCACCACTGGAAGAATCAGACAATTCCTTTTTCGCTCTATTGATTATCTCATTAATTATTTCGGTTTTCGTGATTAATAACTCCTGACGAACTCTTATAGAAGCCCGAGCTAGGATTCGAGCCGCTTCTCCTTTAGCCTCTTCTATAAGCTTGTTTTTCTCTTCCTCAAATTTTACTTCCTGCTGCTTTTTGGCTTTCTCTACTCTTTCCCGTGCCTTCTCCTCGGCTTCTCTTATTATATCCTGAGCTTCTGCCCTTACTTTACCCAGAATGGCTTCGCTTATTTTTTCCATACCCATGGTAATGTATCCTTACATCAGTCCTAACATAGTCATTGACATTATGGCAAATACCAACCCAAGCACACCCAGGAGTTCCACGTATACTGCCAGCATCATGGCACTGGTTAATATCCGACCTTTTGTCTTAGGTAACATTGATATACCTGAGGCGCATATTACACCCTGATATATTGCTGAGAAAAATTCAGCAGCCGCTGTAATAAGTCCGATACCAAGCACAGTAAAACCAGCGCCACCTTCTGCCGGTATTTTGGGGACAACAGCTGTTATGATGACTATTAATACTATCAGCCCGTAGAAGGTCTGTGTCATTGGCAGTGATGCCAAGACAAGAACATTCCTGAACTGCCCTGGCTCCTCAGCTAAGGTAGCTGTCCCCGCTGAGCCGGCAATACCTATACCTATTGAAGAACCTATCAAACCTCCGATTAGAGCTAGGACACCACCCAAAATTGCTAGAGATGAGGGTTCAAGTAACATTTTTACCTCCTTTTAAAATTTTGTTGCCAGGGGCACAGTTACTCGCTTCTTTAATTTGAACGGACTATACTCCCTGCCTCCCCCTTCATAGAACTTGAACAGGAATTCTACAAAGCACAGCCTAAGAGAATGAATAAAACCAGTAATAGCGGTAAGCACCATATTAACTAAGTGCCCAAAAACAATGATGACAACACCTATAATGCCACCAATGATAACACCGGCTATCCCAGGTATTATTTCACCGAACAAACCGGAGAGCATGTTAACAGTGGAGGCGAGATAAAAGGTAGCTAAACCAACGCCGGCTAATCGTGCATAGGACATAACATCACCCAAAAGCCCGGTGACATCAAACAACCACGTGATAATCCCCAAACCACCACTCTGAATGATGCTTGAGATGATAACTAACAAGATACCGGCAGCCGTGAAATACAACAAAATGGAATAGATTTGCGGCGTGAATCCCGGTAAACTGAGTCCTAGTAGAGAATTAAGAATCGATGGTATGCCAAGCTCGAGGGTAAACAAGCCTAGCTTACTGAGGACTACCCCTTTATTCTTCTCCTTTATTCCCCTGACAAGGGCTATTATATGACCGATATTGACATGGAAAAGGCCTATCGCTAGTGCCAGGATCATGAATGATAAAGGGTCTTGCAGGATTTCTTTAACCCCTGGGACAAGGGCTAAGTTCTCAAAGCCAAAGAGGGTGTAAATATCTCCTAGGTATTGTCCGGCAAGCAAACCACCAACCAGAGCAACCCCACTACAGGTATAAACCAATCTCTGGAAGAGCTTAAAATTTTCTGATTGAGGGTCATCAACGAATTTGCTCAGGAGAAATTTACCAAGAAGGATAATGCCTAAGGCATAAACCACGTCGCACACCATTAGACCAAAGAACAAAGCGAAAGAATAGGCTATTATAGGTGTAGGGTCCCATTCTCTGTACCTGGGGGTGGCAAACAAGTTTACGATGGTTTGGAATGGCCTAACCCCTCCTAGATTTCTCATCTTAGTAGGAGGTTCTTCTAGTTGTTCTGGCTTCCTGGTATCAACAAACACATAATCTATACTTTCTTTAACCTCAGAGATTAGAGACTCAGTATTATTCTCTGGAACCCATCCTTCAATTAAGGTCACATATTTGGCTTCACAGGCCTTTTCTAAAATCGATAGCCTTTCATTTTCTGCGGCTAACGCTTCCCTTAAAAGGACTATTCTATTTAAGTCTTCTCTAGCTTTACTTTGGAGTTCTTCACGAAGTTTTGTTATTTCCTCTTCAAGGCTACCAATTTTACTAGTGGTTGTTTCAAGAAAGCCCCTCAGAGTTAAATCTTCATCTGGCACCTGCAGAATTTTACCCCCGGCCTCAATAACCAGGGATTCTATAGTTCTTTGGTCTCTTATCTCACCAACTGCGTGGAAAACGGTTTCATCTTCTACACTGGCAACAATACTTTCGGCCAGATAGTTTTTAAGCTTATCGTGTAGAGTTTCATACGCCTCGCTAGAAAGAACGAAGACTCTAGAAAAAAGGTAATCTCCGGAGAACTTTAAATCTTCTAGCCTAAGGTCAATTTGTTCAGCAAGAGACTCAAGGTACCGCTTTAGTTCTGTTAACTGCTGAGCCTCATCGCTGAGTTTGACCACCCTCTCGTGCAGCTTATTAATTTTGTTGTATAATAATCTTACTTCACTACCAATTTCATCAAAGGGCTTGGTATATATTACTTCAATATCTTCTCCTAGAGGCACCCCCTCTTTCTGTGGCACGTAACTTAACACGTTGTCAACGAAGGTTAACAACTCAATTACTTCCCTTTGCTCCGCTTCAATGGCTGCTTTATCTATTGGCTTTAACTCTTTACTTTCCTCAATATGAAGCACCCCAATTCTATGTAGAGTTTTAAGAGTCTTCTCTAAGTCATCCTTCACCGTTATGACTCTAAACTTAACCATAGACTCTGGGTTACTGAGGAATAAAGGTATCATCTCAATTCTGCTCCGGTGATATTATTCACTACACGCCCTATAATTTTCTCCATCTTCTTCTCGACATCGGTTCTAATTTCAGAGGCTTTTTTCTTGGACTCTTCCACCCTCTTGTCAGCTTCTTCCCTAGCCTTATTTATGATCTGCTGGCACTCCATTTTGATTTCATCCATAGGCAACTTAGAGAAGAGAATTTTGCTAACCTCCTCATTAGCTTTAAGGAGAATTTCGTTAGCTCTACTCCGACCTTCTTCAAGTATCTTTCCAGCTTCGGCCTCGATAGCTTTCACACTACTAGTAACTTCTTTCATAGCTGCTGTATCCCTTTACAGGTTCAATGTCCTCACGTGAAAAAGGCTCCTTCCCCTTAACCCGGATAACCTCTAGCAAGGCAAACGCCAAGCTGAAAGATGAGGGTCAATTGAAGTAGTTTTTACCACAAGTATCGACAAGAGTGAAGTACGCATTATCTTGTTACCAACGCTTCCATAAGACCGCTGCCATACGCCTGAGCGTCCATGCCAAGCCATAACAATTAGGTCGATGCCATTCCTTTTGGCACAATGTACTATTTCTACATAGGGTTGCCGGCAACTACAATGGGCTCGGCGTTTATACCTTTTTTGCCAAGCTATCTCAAGCCTCAGCCTCACTAGTCTGCGCTACGGAATCAAGCTTCTTAGCTGGCACCCACTTAAAACTCTTGAACTAAAGGTCGTTAATACTCTTATCAAGGCCACCTTAGATATTTAGCGTGCTCGAGTAATTTCCTTCACGTGCGGCAGAACACAGTCGGCAAAACCCGAACCGTCCAGGAGCACAAGAATACTCTAATACATGACTCACTTCCTTCGCCTGGAATTTCTGACACTCGTTGCCTAGCCGATTAAGAACATCTTTCCCCTGGGTTACGCACTCAAACTGTAGTATACTAAATAATGCGTGGAAAAACAAACTATCGAACCAAAATTGTGTTAATCAATTAGGGTAAAGCTCACCCCATAGCTTGACTAGGACTTAGGTTTACGGTATAGGAAAAGACTATCAATCTGTACTGGCCTCTTGTTACTGGGAAGATAACATCAGCCCGGTATGGCTAAGCAACATTAAGCCAGATTGCGATAGTGCTACGTGGAGGCAACGAATCTCGGGCCAGTGGCAAACCCATGCTACGGCTTCTTAATGGTCGAGTAGCACTCTTAAGACCCTGCCTGTGTCATCAAGACCTATAGTCCTTAGCGACCAGACCTGTCCATCATGTGCAGATGAGACTGTGTTAAATATATTTTCCAGCTCCTCAAGCAGGACTTTAGCTTCCCCAATAGTAACGGCTTTGTCCTGCCAAAGCTTGTCGTCAGGCCAAGAATGACGACTGTCTACGTGAGCTATTCTCTTATCACGATGTGTGCGAATTCGCCGTAGCAGGTCACTTTGAGCTTGTAATTGTTGTCGCAACCCCTTGATTTTTGACTTCGAAAGTCCCGGGGCTAGACTCGGAGCCTTCTCAATTTCATCGAGCAAACACCAAAAATTGACAGAGTCTCTTCGATCCTCCGTTATCTTTGAGATCCGCAGCATAAATAACTGTACATGAGCGGCTGTAGTGTAATGGAAGAATACACGGTACTGATTCAAGACCTTTACAGACTCTTCCGAGGGCCATAGTTGTTCCCATATATGGTAATGAGCATAAGCTGCTACCAGCTCATCAGCTATGGCTCGCCGCCACTTCTGAAACAGTTCAGATGTCATAGTAGAGCGCTTCAATGGTAACTCCTGATATGACATTAGTTTAGGCGAAGCCCGCAGAAAAATCAATTTCGAGTCAGCTGGAGATGACAGAATACCGCAATGGCTTTATCTAATACAACAGTTCTCTTTGTTAACCATTTCATCGAAATGTGTTCTGCGCAACCGAATTAGAAAAGGCCGGGGGAAGATAGCCTGGTCTTACTGAGTCGTCTGGGGAGCTACTTGATAACCGGCTTCACCCGCATGGGCTCGGACATGACTGCTACAAGTATAGCGTAACCTATGAATCTTGAATAGGTTGAACAAAAAGCCAAATAATTTACCTGAAAAGACACATAAGCGAGATAAAAAGATACCTTGCTGAAGATGGCGAGCTAAATCTACCTCGCTGTTGTAAAAGTAACATCCATATTTGCCTGGTAGCCATGAGAGGATTTGATAGTTGTATCATGCTGCCTGGAGAGTGTGGGTTCAGTTTGGAACTCTAAGACTGACGGTTTCTCCGAGTATCAATAATAAGGCAGTGGTCAGATGGCAGCTCCGCTAGAATTGCTCTCTCCATTTGTCCTAAACCTTTACTCGTTTTAGTTCACTAGGATGTTAACACTTAAACGGCTCGCAGTCAACTCCGTTTCCGTTGAAGGGGTGGCACCCCTTCAAAGAGAGGCGTCGTCTCTCTTACCCCTTCCCCTTGGTAAGGGGAAGGGGTTGTTTATTAACCTCACCGCCCTCCGAAAGGCAGACTTTATCAACTTGCCTACAAGCAAATGCCCAAACGGCGCAAGGCTATTCACCACTAATTCTATTCCTCAGCCAGGCCACTCTATTCCCAACGTAAGCCAGGCCACTCTATTCCCAACGTAACTAGTAGCAGCCTGAGCCTGAGTGGTACTCTTTCCCAAGTCACTCGAGAGCTTTTCGTCACCGATTACATCATAAATCCAGTTTCTGAAATCACTCTTAATCTCACTGGAGTGATAACGGAATGTTTCCTCACTCATCTCCTTAAGTGCTGCCTCCAGCTCTAGTAAGTTTTTCGATACCCGTCCGTCTGTTTTTCGCGGTGGATATCATCCAACCATTTTCCTGCAACTGTTTTTGTGACCCTGACTATCTTCCCGACCTCCTTGATGTGTCATACTACACTAGCCGTCCTCTTAGAAAGGTGGACTACGACTGGCTGTAGTCGTGTCGTGCCACCAATTTGAGTTCCAACAAGAAATTGAAGGCACCTTGTCGGCACTGAATCGTGACACAAGGTAAAAGACAGACTGAGGTATGCTCTTTACTCTAGTGCTAGCAAAATTGACCGCATTAAACAGAAGCTCAGCGGTGCTTGTCTCTGGCACCTCACGCACTTCGGATATGTGGCGGATCACAGTGCCTGCAACCAAGCCCCGCAGCAGTCCAGAAACCAAAAACAGGGTGAGTAACTGGTAGCCGAGCAGAGACGGCAGTTTTGGCGCTAGGTAGCCACCCAAAAGTGCACCGAGGCAGATAGCCATCCCGTTCACGGCATTAAAAAGGGCTATGTCCCTTGTCCTGTGCTCCGGTAATGAGGCATCGTAGACAAAGTTGGTGCTGGCGAGGTTAAATCCGGCCCAGGCAAACCCCGATAATATCTGCACTGGAATCAGATAATAAAGCTGATGGCTGCCTATCCATAGTAGAGGCACTAGAGGAACAAGGACGGAGGCAATCTTGAGAACCTTGATGTTTCCCGCCCTGTCAGCTCGCCTGCCCCAGAAGTTAAGGAACATGAGATTGGCCAGGGCGGCTGTAGCAATGATAACAACATAAGTCAGGTAGTCGAACTTTAGGTCACGCAACATGTAGATGGCAAAGAAAGGGCTTGCTAGATATGTGGCAAAGTTCATCAGTGAAACATAGATTGTGAATCTGCCCAGGTTTGATGAACGCATGTTCCTGAGGAGGTCCAGCAGGTCGTAGCGCTCTTTCTTAGCGTTCGAAAGAGGGGGTTCATACATCCTGGACAGGAAATACCAGGAGACCAGCCGGAAAATCATGGCGCCGCCAAAGATCATAGAGAAGCCAAGGAATATGTCAGCAGCAGAAGAATGCAGTATCGCTCCCCCAATAAAGAAAAAGATGAGGGTGGCAAGGCCGCAGATTCTGCCTCTGAAGCCAAAATACTTGCCTCTCATTCCCTCGGGGACTAAATCGGCCATCATACTGCCCCAGGCTGGGTTCCCCAGGGAGCCGAAAACAGTGCTCAAGGTAAAGAAACCTATCAACCACCATATTTTTTGATCCTGGAACAGATGAGGGACAAGCAAAATGGGTAACCACAACAAGGCATGGAGAAAAACAACCGGCAGGATGAGACCCTTGCGGTTGCCAGCTCTCTCAGCTAACCGTGGAGCGCCAAGTTGAGATAGAGCCATGCTCAGGTTTGGGACGCTGGAAAGTAATCCGACCTGAGCAGTGGTAGCTTTGAGAGCTAAGGCAAAGGGAACGATGTAATCCTGAGTAAGCCCTAGCATCGCTGAATAGGCCGAGCCGTCCAGTATGCTATACTTCAAGCTTTTCTTGACTCGTTCTGTTTCAGAAGGAATAGCAGTCACTTGATACCTCACCTAATAATTAGCCCCACAACACGCTGCTAGCATAAAGAGCCAAAGCACCGGCAATAAGGATCGGCGGTGTGACAATCAGGCCAAGCTTCAGGTATTGTAGCGGGTGAATATCCAGCCCCCTGCGCTTCAACAAGACTAGCCAGAGCATAGATGACAGCGAGCCGAGGATAGCGATGTTTGGTCCAAGGTCAGCCCCCAGGATAGAAGAGTAAATAAGACTCTGATTAAAAGGTGCCACCGGGTTACTTACGCTTCCTAAACTTGACACTGAAACCATCATCATCGACCAGTTATTGATGAGGTTGGAGCCGAAGGCTGTACAAAATGTAGTGGCTATAATTGCCTCCAGAGTGCCCCTAGCCGAAAGACCAGTCAGTAATGCACCAAAGGCATGGGTAATCCCTACGTTCTCCAGTCCCTTCACTAGCAATGCCAGGCTGAAAA
>Ga0315296_10003622_pt1 | contig 12862 bp, 8 predicted proteins | sample YL17G14_18_MG_FD_203921 | JGI IMG/M metagenome (GOLD analysis project Ga0315296, IMG submission 203921) | Sediment microbial communities from Yellowstone Lake, YNP, Wyoming, USA - YL17G14_18 | ecosystem: Environmental > Aquatic > Freshwater > Lake > Sediment | place: USA: Wyoming | collected... | reverse complement strand
CATGAGCGATATTTTCTCCTGTGCGCTTAACCTCTTCACGGGTTAAACCACCTCGAAGCATCGCCGCCTCATCTAAGGCGAAAAGCCCCATCAGGACAAAACCAAACCCCAGAGGAATGGTTTTGGGTGAGGAGACAGGATTGATCACCCTTACAACCTGCGCCAAGGGAGAAAATCCTACCGCCGTTAAAGCGGCCGGCTGAGAGATCACTACCTTCTCCTCGGAAGGACCAGTAACTGCTATTGGTTTGGGCTCCTCTGGTTTTCCAGATATTCCTGCCGTCCCACCAGAGGTTGATGGAGTTGTTGGTTTTGCTGCAGTAGTAACCGGCTGGAGCGTCCCAAACATCTGCACCACCAAGGTAGTTTCTTCCCCGAGAATACTCCCGTTCACCGCCACAATCCCAATATCGCGGTAGCTATTGTTAAGAAGGTTGGCCCGATGAGAAGGGGAAGCCATCCACGCCTCAACCACTGAGGCAGAAGTGTTGAAATCCCTCGCCAAATTTTCTCCAGCAAATTTGTAGGTATAGCCGGTCGCCAGGATAAACTGCCAGGGGGTGGTAGAACCGTCCGGAGCATAGTGAGCCCAGTAATTTTTAGCAAACATATCCCGCGCTTTGGCGAGCGCTGCTTGCTCAAGCCGATGATCTACTTTAAGAGAAGTGGTACCCGCCCTAACCCTTTTCTGGTTAGTCAGCTGATAAAGATCGGCAATACGAATATCAGTTGCAAACCCTAAGATCCTAGGCGTTAGATGGTAGACATAAAGCTGGAAGCCAAGAAGAATTAAAACATAGAAAAAGAGGGCGGAATTTTTAAGAAGACAGGCACGGGTACTTCGATCAGGATAAGGAAGGAGATAACAACAGTTCCTGATACAGAATCTTAAAAACTTTTTTGAACCGTTTTTTATTGCCTCTTTAACCATTCTACAATGATTTTACACTATAGGACGGGAAGTTGCAACTTCCATCACATTTTATCAGTTTTGTTGAGGGAATAGAAAAAGGCCCGGATGTGTTCATCACGAGCCTTGAGTTTCTCTCTGCAACTAAGGCACGGTAAGTTGCAGAGGTTGGTCTGGGTCCGGTGATCAAAATTTTCGGCGTCTTCTCTCCTCCCCGCTGTACTGCTTCCCTGCTCTCTACCGTACCTAAAGAACAGTTCCCCAGCCTCGGCGAAGATTCAATCAGCCGTGACTGTATTATAACCCACCCTATAAAGCTGTCAAGAGGAGTTTCGTTTAAGATGAAGAAAAAGAATCGCCGCCGCAATTCCCAAAAGATCAAACCCCAGATCAATTAGCTTTCCCTCCCTAAGAGGAACAAAAAGTTGGTGAAGTTCATCAGTTGCCGAAAAAAGAAAGGAGATAATCCCCGCGCCAGCGTAAACCTCCCACTTTCTCCACGAGAAACTCTCCTTTAGCGCTTGAAACAAAAGGAGAAAAAGAACCGTGTACTCAACCATATGGGCGGGCTTTCTCGTCCAGAAGTCCCAAGCGCCTTCGGCAACCTTCAACCCTGGTTGCGCCGAGAGATAAAAGATCAACCCCATCCAAAGAACAACCGGCAGCCAGAGGAAAACAACTTTCTTCGGTTGCATAAATTTCATCATATCAGATAGAATATCCCGATGCTGCTCAACTTCGTCGTCTTTATCATCGCCGCCGCCGTTTTGGTAAAATCTTCTGTTTTCTTAATCGATACCATCACAAGAATCGCCTTAAAACTAAGGGTTTCCGAGTACCTCGTCGGGTTTGTCATTATGGCTTTTGCCGCCTCAATCCCTGATCTATCCGTTGGAATCGCCGCTGCCCTTGGGGGTAAGCCGATTCTTTCCTTGGGGAATGTTATTGGCACCGGTATCGCCGATCCAACTTTATCACTTGGATTAGCAGCTCTAGTTGCCGGAGGATTAAGAGTCCAAACTCACATTAGAAACCGCCAGATCTTTTACACAGTCTTCTTGGTTCTTACCCCTTTGATAATGCTTCTTGATGGAAAGCTTACCCGCAACGAAGGTTTGATTTTGCTACTCCTTTTCGCTCTTTTCGTCTATACTCTTATTCTTCATAGCCGAGCGTATACCAAAGTCATTAAAGACCATCGCTCAAAACGGAGCCTCTTTGCTGAGCTTTGCTCCTTTGCGCTGGGAGCTGCCGTTCTTCTTGGAAGCGCGGGAATCCTTGTCCGAACCGGTGAGGCGTTGGCGCTTGCTTTTGGAATTCCGAGTATTTTAATCGGACTTTTCGTTATTGCTCTGGGGACCTCCCTACCAGAGCTTTCTTTCTCTATCCTCGCCGCAATCAAGCGGCAGGGAGCGCTGGTGATGGGAGCAATCCTTGGCTGTGTCGTCACCGACGCTACCTTAGTGTTAGGGGCAACGGCGCTCATTCACCCCATCACCTTATCAACAGAAGATTTTAATGTTTTTCTAACTAGCGCTGGAGCGTTAATTTTTGCCCTGCTTATCTTTACCTGCTTTATCCGTTCGGAGTACAAGATCTCTCGGAAAGAGGCGTTGATTCTTGTTCTGGGGTATCTGGTGTTTGTGATCGCTGAACTCCTCTACGGAATGCGAGCATAAACCCCCCGCTCCCCACCACCGTCCCAAAGATTCCGAGGATTGCATAAAAGTTAAGCTTGGATTTCTCATCCCGCGGTTGCTCTTCCCCCAAAACTTCTCCCGCGCCCTCCGTGGCTTCAGTAAAAGAGGGTTCTTCTCCTGCCGATCCCGAACTATCACCCGCAGCTGAGCCACTGGATTCGGAAGCTACCAACCCTGTTACCTTTAGGGATTTAGTATCTGAATCAAAAGTATTTTTACCGTTGTAAGCCCGAACCTTAATGAGATAGTTCCCAGCAACGATATCGCCATCCGTCTTGGCCTGAACTGTTTTGTTGCCCGACCCAGAAGCACCAACTGTCATCTTTGGAAAATCCGCCCACCCAGCATTCCACGCTAACCATTTGCCGTCCGTTCCCTTAGTTCTCCCATCATAAAACTTATCCCCTTTGCCGATAAGAACTTTAAGGGAATAAGTACCAGGCTTAAAATTTTTAAGAGTTGCAGATATGGAAAACGCCGTTCCGACTGAAACGGTTGAAGGCGAAGAGAAGGTTATCGTTGGCTGCGGTTGCTGCTCTTCCTGCTGATCTTTTGTTCCTTCCTCAGGAAAGCTGTTCTCTACTCCTGGTGTTGGGTTTGCTTCTTTCCACGCTGCGCCATCAAAACCGTAAGACTTATCGCTGCTGACGCTCTCGACTACAACTTTTTCGATCACCTCATCTAAATCCCCCAAGAGAACTACTTCGTCGTCGCTGCTCAGAGCAAGGCTCCCACTCGCCCAAGATGTGTATTTGATCATGTCAGGAACTGAATCGTCGCTAGCTACAAACTCGTAACTGGGATTAAAACCATACTTCGCTTTAAAAGCAGTAGCTTTTTTGGCAATAATCTGATACCCATCTCCAGGAATTTTAGCGCCCTCGGGAAAAAGGTACATTCCTTCTCCCCCACCCTTTGTCTCCTCGTCTCCAATCTTTAATCCGCCAAGCGGTTGCTCCAAAGCTGATGTGTTGAAGATCTCTATCCACTCTTCATCATTGTTGCTGCTGGGAAAGATCTCGTTGATCACGATCAAGTTTGACTCCGAAAAGGAAGGTGGCGCTTGCCAAAGTAAAAGAAGGAAAGAAGCTCCAATTGCAAAAATACGCAGCCAAATCCTCCGGAAAGATACGATATCGCTTATGCGGCCGCATCGCCGATATTGTATGTTTCCAAGACTCATCTCCTTGAAAGACCCCTTCGGCGACGGAGAAGGTAAGAAACTCCCCCAAGCATAACCACCAAGGGTATTGGCCAGACGCCCAAACCCTTAGGGTTTGGTTCTCCAGTCGTGGCCCCCTCTTCACCTTTAACCCCTGCCACATCACCAACCGGATCCCCACCCTGTGAAACCCCAGGGGTTTCCTGGCTTTGAGCACCAAGAACCTGCGGGGCAGGATTGAAGACGTAGTTGAATTCCACAGAAGCACTGCGGTTGCCGGCATCATCGACGGTGTAGGCAGAAATGGTTGTATCATCGTTGATGATAACCGGACCGGAATAGAGCGTATATCCGCCACCATTTAAGGAGTAGTAAATCTTCACTCCCTCTTCAGTAGTAAGACCAACCACAAGGGCTTCCCCCTCGGTGAAGGTTCCACTGGGGATGGAACCTGCCGGCACAGTAGGTGGTGTAGTATTGATCTTGAAAGTAACTTCCTGCTCCTGCTCGATGTTCCTCGCTAAATCCTCACTCCAAAACCGAACGGCATACACACCGTCCTCCTCAAAAGGAAGCTTGGAGAGAACAGTACCTTCCCCTCCCTCATTATCTTCATACAAGATAGTATGAATATTATCGTTGATGCTGACAAAAATGCGTTTAATTCCAGAAGTTTCATCAAGAGCTTTGAAGTTTAACTCTACTGGAGAAACATACCAACCATTCAATCCCATTAAACCCGAAAGGCTTACAGAAGTAACTGGTGCGACGGTATCCAAGATGATAGATGCTGACGCGACCTCAGAGATATTCCCTGCCAAATCCCTAACCCGAACATAGAGCAGCTTCGAACCATCACCATTGCTGAAAGCGAAAGTCGCAAGACGGGAATCAGCAAAATCCGAAACGACTGGCGGACTGTTATCTTCGCTAACATACCAGCCGGAAACACCCGAGACATTATCCCAATCCTCAATGAAAACACCCACATCGACATAATTAGTGAAGCTTTGATTAGCGCTGGGTTGATCCGCAAGATAGAATTTATCAACATGAGGTCTAACAGTGTCTATTTTGATAGGGCTTCCAGGATAGCTTACGAGATCCGCGATGTTCCCTGCCGCATCCTGTGACCTGTAAAACAGCTGATGCTCCCCATCGCCGGTTACCTCAACTGTGGTTCCTTCAACCCAAACCCCCTCCAAACCTGGATCCAATTGGTACTCCGTTTTGACAATTGGGGAGAGATTATCCGTCGCCGAAAGTGCGACTCTGATATTAGATTGATACCAACCGTTCAACCCCTCCTTACCTGATACTTCCGCGGATGTTACGGGAGGGGTGGTATCATAAATGAAGATTACCTCATCTGTAGACTCTTGATTCCCAGCTAAATCAGCAGCCCAAGAACGAATGGTATACTGGCCGTCGTCAGATCCATCCTCGGCAAACTTCAGAGGATACCCCCAACCGGCTTCAAGCTCTCGCTCCTCCCCAGGTGCAAAAGCCCCATCAGTCCGATAATAGAGATAATCCCAAGAACTTTCGCCATTAGTCCCTTGTATAGGGGAAAACATTATATTTGGGCCACTAGAGGGTTGAGGGGATGATGTAAGTCTGAATATTCCGTCAACATAGACTTTAGCAACGCCATTTAGAAGAGTAATTCTGTAGGTATGGTAATCATCTGTTGTGGTCATTTCATAAGTTTCCTCCTCCCCCGCTCCTCTAATACCGTCCGTGTAAAAGTAAAGAGGAACAAGGTTTCCTTCCCCCTCTTCTCCCCGTATTTCCAACGCAGCAGTATAATCCCCTCCCAAGGTATCCCCACCGAGTATTCTTACCCGCCCCTCAAGAGTTATCCCTATAGCAGAATCGATTTCGTCATCCTCAAGGGCGTATTCTAAAGAGGTTCCGTCCAAATCTGTGCAATGGAGGTAACCTGGAGGATTTATTTCAATAGTAACTTCCCCACTCTTTGTCCAAGCAGGAGTCGCCTCGTCTGGCAACTCATTTGCCTTATACTGCACACTCCAACCCCTTAACAGGGTAAAAAGCCTTTCGACAACCTCCACTTCAACTTCCGCCACACCGGAGAGATTATCGCGGGCGATCCCCCGGACTTCCCCTTCCCAACTTTCAGCATTGTAATACTCCCCTTCCTCAGGAAAAGTAATCTCTGAACTCGGGTCGGTCTTATCAATGTTAATTCCGCCGACGGTTGTACTAGCGGTGTTACCAGCATTATCCTCGGCCGTACCGACGACTTCTTGGTCTCTGCCTTCGGTCGAGACAACAACATCAGGTGTAACTGACTTCAAGCCCGAAAGGCCTGGCTGATCTTCGGCCTTAAAATGGACAATAACATCCTCGTTGTACCAGCCGTTCTCATTGGGCTTACGATCTGGAAAACCTTCAATCGTTGGGGGTGTCTTATCGATCTTAACTAGTGCAAGGTGTATCTCCCCCTCGATATTTTCGACGTTATCGACTGCATAGTAAGAAAGTTCGTTAACCCCTTCCTCCTCAAAGATTACTAGTACTTGGTCACCTTCCGCTACTTCCTCCTGACCATTGTTAATCCAGTAATAGATTGCTTGAACACCCGAACCGTCATCAGCAGTAGCGACGATTACCACCGCTACATCAACATTGTGCCACTCACCGTCGGAGTCGTCAGTGGAGGTTGGAGATGTCGAGTCAAGATAAACCTCTTGGGTGTTTTGTGGCTCCTTATTACCCGCAACATCGTCGGACTGATATTTAATCTCGTGCATCCCGTCCCCCAGTTCGTCCTGAAGCGAAAACCCGCTTTCATAAATCTGCTCCTCACTTTCATCAATCTGATAATTCGTTTCGGCAACACCCGAGGTTTCAATTGACGGATCGGTTGGGTTGGTATCGTCTGCCTCCAAGATAAATTGGGTTTCAGGAGAGATAAAAAGCTTCCCCTCCTCATCCTCGTAGGAGGGACCATCGTAAGAAAAGTTGGTAGTTGGTGGAGTGAAATCAATCGGGATAACCTCAAAGCCTTCTGGATTGCCCCAGTTGCCGTTTTTATCTTTGGCGTTGAAGTAAAGCTCATGTATCCCTTCCCCGGCAACAATTAAGCTCACCGAATTTTGGTTGTAAACGCGAGTCCAACCGTTGGGATCTCGCGGCGGGCCGACCTGATAAGCAATTTCGGCGATACCCGAGGGATCGGAGGCGTTGATTACTATCGGAATGTCACTGGTAAACCAACCACCACCTTGAGCTTCAACTCCAAAATCCACCGAAACTTGAGGACCGATTTTATCGGGGGTATCCCACCAAAGGCGAGCGGTGGCACTGCCACCTCGTTCGTAATAGTCAAAGCGGACAAGATGCGTCCCCGTATTTATGTCGTAGTCAACGGTGAAATGTCCCGCACACGCGCTCGTATGACACCACTTATCGAAGATCTTTGTCCCATCAATCCAAAGGCGACCACCGTCATCTTTCTCAATATGAAAGCGGTAGGTCTCAGTCACCGGAAAGTTTACGTATCGAACAAATCTCGCCGAAAAATCGTCTTTTGGTATGCCCGATGGTGCCCCACTTCCCCACTGCATATCAATCTTTGCCTCCGCGCGAATAAGCGTGGGCGGCATTGTTAAACTGTTGTTGGAAAAGTAGGCTCCTACCCAGCTGCCGCTGACACTTGGGATAGCAGAGCCCGTCGGAATGGAGTTAAACGCTCCTGCTGACAGATCATGCACATCTTCCCACTCAAACCCCAAAGCAAGAAAAGTATCACGATCAGGAATCGTCCGTTTCTTTCCTTTTTCGATAAAATAAACAGTCGCCGTCCCTTGCTTGCGGATGAGATACCAGGTCGCGGGGAGAGGAGGATTTCCCACCCAAAGCCATCCAGTCCGTTCGTTATAAGGATTAACCACAACCCACCTCTTTCCATCCCATTTTTTCACCTCAAAGTGCAAATGATAATTTGCACCATATGGGAGATCCTTTCGAATTTGACAATCCGACCCGCGTGTGAGACCGGAGTTGCTCACATATGCGATGAGAGTTCCAACATTCACTCTGTCGCTAACGTTGACTACTACCCCATTCTGCTTAAGGTGCCAATATTCAGTCCGGTACTTAGTGTTTCCAACCTGGTGCTCAATAAACACATAATTGCCGTAACGTAATTGCTCAGCATAGGTGATGTCGCATCGATCATTCTCAGTCTCTCGTAAAGCAACAACAACGCCGTCGGCTGCCGCATATACAGGCGTCCCATAACCATCCCCACGATAATCGGTCCCGGTATGCGGATCCGGCGAGCCAGTTTTCGGACCGTAGGTTGGCCAACCTTTGTCCAAAGTATACGAATCATAGACATACAATGACGGAGGGTAAGATTTAGCGAAAGGTAAATAGAGGAACCCAGCGTAAACCGCAGATTGGAATATCTGCAAACCTATTAAAGATATAGAAATTGCTAATCTAAATTTTCCCGCAATCACCTTACTTAGCGGGCAGGGTTCGTTTTAGGTAGGGTTAAAAAAAGTTAAATGTAGACAGAATCAGCTCCAAAATTAAGAACCCATCTGGACTCTCCCGTAAATTAAATCCATAGATGAAGCTAATTTCTGGGTGGTCTGGATAAAAAACGCCATCTACCGCAACAACATTTGGGTCATCCTCGCCATAGAATGCAGTCGTGAAAACAGTGGAACCCCCCTCGGTAGAGTAGGTTTTCTCTTCCGCGCGGCTCCAATGTTCTCTACCACCTTGGAAATCTTTGTATAAACTCAAGCCGATATTCCCGCCTTTAGATTCAACCGAAAAAATCCCGAATTGATGCTCACTCTCCACCCAATCCCCTGGATATTTAAAAGAAAATCCGAGCTCTTCGTTGGTATAAGTTTTCCAATCCTTCATTAAATCATCGGGAGTTTCGGAGGGAATTTCGGTGGAACTTTCGGTTGGAGGTTCTTCGATGCCAAGAAAATCTTTTATTGCCGCGGGAAGGGCGGAGTCAAAGTAACGGGTCCGCCAGACAACGGCTGCCCCCGTACCAACAGCAATCGCTAGCACAACTGCAACTAAAACTATTGGTAGGGCAACTCCCCGTCTTTCCATTAATGGAAAACTTTAACTTGGTTTCTTACACTTGTCAAGTTTTGTACTATCATCGATGCGGCCGCATGACTAATAGTATAGAAAGGCGCTTGTAGGCTTCATCACCTTTCCAATTGTTTGGCAAAAGTGTAAACGGTAATTGAGGATCATCTTTTAAGATAGAGTAAAATGCCGTTGCAACGTGATAGCGCGGCCAGTTCTCCAATGGACTTTTGAGGAACTCCTCGTACCGTTTATTTAACTCGTCGAGATGATAAACACGTCGTAAAAGCTCTTTGAAATCAGTACCAGCAATATTGCTATCTTTCCCCGCGTACGAGATTAGAACATTCTCCTCCAACCGGTTGTAGCGGATGAATTTGCGTAAAACCTCACGGGGATCGTAGGGAGTAATCCAAACACTTGCCTGCAACATCCCACAACCCAATGCTTTAAGATGGTCACGGAGATAATTGCGAATAACTTTTTTATCCTCGGGAATATCGTAGGTGATCAAATAAAGGCGGTTATCCCAGTTTCTTCTCTTCTCATAGACCGGAACAACTCTTTGCAGTCGTCTCTCTCCCATTTTCGTGATTCCAACATTTGATTTCCCTCTCGAATAACGAATATATCCCCTCCTCTTAAGCGCTTCTAAATTCCGAAGCGTTGCTCCTTCTTTTACACCAAGAGTTTCGCTTACTGCTCGAGCATAGGCACGACCAACAGCTCTGCTATCATAGCCGGCGGTGGAAAGTTCAACACCGTAGCAAATCATAAAGAGGAGAAAATCAGTCAGATATGAAACTACCCCCTCACTAGCTTTTAAGACCTTGTCCTTAAGTTTAGTTTCAGCCACGTATTCATATTAGTAATCATGCGGCCGCACTGTCAATATTATATTTTGCATTTTGTTAACTGGACAACTACTGGTGTAATGTTACTGGTGTAACAGTGTAGCTTGAAGAGCAAATTATAAGGTGTTAATTCTAAAACCACCAAGGCTTTACTTACCATGCAGGGTATAAGTTACAGCGTGATGAAACCTCCAGTTATCAGGATTGCTCTCCCCTACCCCCGACTTTCCGATTTGTCAAGTCCACCCACTCCATTACCGGAGGATCAGCGAGGTTGGATATGCCAATAGAGAGTGTAGGTTCCATTGTGGTGATCGATTATTATCCCCCAACCGGTAACATACCCCGGACAATAGTTCCACCCACGAAGGCAACAATACATAGTCCACTTGTGCAAGGTAGCGTAGCCCTTTTTGGCAGCAAAGATTGGCGCCCCATAATAGGCGTACATATCAATCCCCGGATGGCCCCCCGGCCCATAGATTCGAGGGTTGGCGCCATAATACTGGGCAATCGTAGGATTAATTTCGGGCCATTTCAATGTTCTATTATTCAAGTATGGAAGGGGGTTCACTGGATTGTATCTGCCGATACGGTATTCAAAGTGCAGATGGTGTCCGGTGGAACAGCCGCTATTCCCCTCGCTGGCGATCCAATCTCCCGCCTTCTTCTCGCCAATGGGGGTACCAGTCGACCTTAGCGCGCGGTTGATCGATTCAACCTCAGCGTTAGCCTGGGCTAATAGATCCTGGTACCTTTGCTCGTCGTTCTGGGTAACCGCCAGAAGATATGCCCGGTTGGCGCGCTGCCCCTCTAAAGCTACTTTCTTATCCTCAACCTTCTTTTTTAGCTCCTCGACATCTGCTTTCTTATCCTTAAGCAAGGTTTTCTGCGTATTGTATTCGGCTCGGACATCCTTCATCTGCTCCAAAACTTCCCGATCCTGAGCTTCAAGAACTTTAAGATATTTGATTTGGCGAATTGCCTCATCTAAATTTTCGGAACCAAGAACGACATCAAAAGGTGAAAGATGATCGGCGATGTAGGCAGAACGAGCGCGAGTAACAAAGGTCCTCTCCTGAAACTCAAGAAAAGAACCAATCCTCTCTAATCGTTGGGAGAGATCGCCGATGTCCTCGCTCAAGAGCTTAATCTCCGTCTCCGCTTCTTCAATCTCCAATTGGGTTAGATAGATCTGATTGTCAAGGTAGACGATTTCGTTCTTCAACGTCCTCTCCTGGCCTTGCAGGTTTGTGATCTTGGCTTGGTACTCTTTTATCAGCCGCTGCAACTCCATCAAACGATCGTAATAGGATTTTGCCCCAACAAAATTAGTAGGGCTGAAGGAAAATAAAAGAACGGCAATTGTTATTAGGAGGATGGGTACCCGAACCAGAAGATTGCAGTTCGGGGCGGGCCCTAAACCAGAACGAGTTCGATTTAGGGCGGGCCCCCCTACGCCAAGGCTCCGGGGGACAGGCAGTTTGAGTCGCATATCTCTATTATACTGCGCTCTTACAGAGCTTGTCACGTCCTCGCTCTGCTCGAACGTGCAAGTTCAGAGCTTGTAAAATTCTCCGAATTTAACCTCAAAACTTCAGGTAGCGGTTGACGGCGAGGTAGCTTCCCAGGGAGCCAAGAATGGTCCCAAAGATAATCTCCACCCCAATCAACCCAAGCTGAAAAAGCGGAGAAGGGTCAGGCAGAGGAACGTTGGCAAAGAAACTTCTAAAGTAAGGGAGAACGATCGGAATCGCCAAAGTTAACAGTCCTCCAGTAAGAAGGGCCGCCAAAACCCCGTAAACTGCTCCTTGGATAATAAACGGCAGGCGGATATAAGCTGGAGAGGCGCCCAAAAGCGCCATAATTTCAATCTCCTCCTCCATTGAGTAGATGATCAAACCAACGGTTGCCAAAACGATCAAAATGGAGATCAGGGTAAAAACTGCCATTAAACTCAAAAGACTGTAACGGGCGGCGGTAACCAGGTTCTTGAACCGCGCCACCACATCCTGATAGAAAGCGACCTCCTCAACCAGCTCATTTCCCTTAAAAGACTCTGCTATCTTGGGAAGATCATCTAAACTTTCTGACCTCACATCCAAACTGGCAGGGAGGATATTGGTGGGGATTGACTCCAAAAGCTCCGGCTGATCTTTGAACTGCTCACTGTAGATGGAAAACGCCTGCTCTTTGGAAGTATAGGTCACCTCAACCACTCCCGGACGAGTAAGAAGCTCATTTCTCAGTGTCAAAATCTGCTTTTCGGTTGCTTCATCTTTAAAGAAAGCGGTAACAAGGGCGCGGGATTCGTAGTAGTTGATGATCTTTTCTGTGGCAAAGGCAAAAAGGGCAAACCCCGAGGTTGTTCCAAAGGTTAAGCCCACCACCAAGATAGTAGCAAGCGATAATCCACGATGGCGAAGGATCCCCAAAAAGGCGTTTCGAAATGCTCTTTTAAGAAGAACCATACTTTCCTCCCCTTTGATCCCGAACAACCCGGCCGCGCTCAAGCTCAATCACCCTTTCGTTAAGTTTATTAACGATATGGGCCGCATGGGTTGCCACTAAAATGGTTGTCCCCATCTTATTGATCTTTTCCAAAAGTTTGATAATCCCCCAAGCGGTTTCAGGGTCAATGTTTCCCGTTGGCTCATCGGCAATAAAAGCTTTTGGTTCATGAACCAAGGCACGCGCAATCGCCAAGCGCTGCTGTTCCCCACCGGAGAGCTGGTGGGGAAAATGCTCCCCCCGCTCCTCGAGCCCAACAAGGCTTAAAGCATGAGGAACGATCTCCTTGATTTCCTGATCAGACCTCCCTAGAACCTCAAGGGCGAGGGCGACATTCTCAAAAGCCGTCTTTTTCGAAAGGAGGCGATAATCCTGATAAACAACTCCCAGGTCTCGACGATGCTGGATTATCTCCCGGGGACGCAAGGAAGCGATATCCCTTTCACCAAAGCGGATCTCCCCCTCCGTTGGTAGCTCTTCTCGAGTTAAAAGCTTAACCAGGGTGGTCTTGCCTGCCCCTGAAGGACCAACGACAAAAACAAACTCCCCCGGGGAAACGGAAAAGGTAATTTTGTCCAAAGCGATGGTACTGTTGGGGTAATGTTTTGTAACTTGCTTAAACTCAATCATG
>Ga0315296_10003621_pt1 | contig 12863 bp, 14 predicted proteins | sample YL17G14_18_MG_FD_203921 | JGI IMG/M metagenome (GOLD analysis project Ga0315296, IMG submission 203921) | Sediment microbial communities from Yellowstone Lake, YNP, Wyoming, USA - YL17G14_18 | ecosystem: Environmental > Aquatic > Freshwater > Lake > Sediment | place: USA: Wyoming | collected... | reverse complement strand
GTATCGGTTCTTGAAAGAGTGATAGCCGTGTGGACAGCTTGTGACGGTCTGTCTCACGTTGTACTTGTTGAAGGTTTTCATGTTTTCTTCAAGCAGAAACTCGAACAGGCCTTTTTCACCCATGCCGTAGACTTCGCTTCCGCAGCAGTTTTCTTCGTCGCCCAAGATTCCGAAGTTTAGTCCGGCTTTTTCAAAGCATTTTACGAGGCTTTTGGGCACGTTTTGCACTCTCGGATCGTAGGCGGATGTGCAGCCGACGAAGAAGAGGATGTCTGCGCCTTGTGAGATGTGTTTGATGTTTAAGCCTTGTGTCCATTCAGAGCGTTTGTTGCGGATTCTTCCCCATGGGTTGCCGTTTTTGAATATACTTTCCAGTGCGTCTCGGATGGTGGTTGCAACTTGTCCTTCTTCGACTGCCATGCTACGGATGTCTATCAGGAATTCGTAGGGGTTCAGGTCTTTGGGGCAGCGGACTCCGCAGGTGCTGCATGTTGTGCAGCTCCACAGCTCGTTCTGTGAGTGGGGTGTTAATTTGTCTAGTGTGGTGACTTCGCGCATGTATTTTCTGACGTTGAGGTTGGTTTTTTTGGCGACTGGGCAGCTTCCTGTGCATATTCCACACTGGATGCATTCGAGAAGTTTGTGTTTCTGGGTGAGTTCCTGAGCGTTCATGTTGCCCATCGCTTTTCAGTGAATTGGGAGCGTAAGGTTATTAAAGCGTTTTCCCGTGAATCAATTAAAACGAATCATGAAGACGGAGATTGCCGTGCATGGAGAAAAAGTCGCCTAAAATTGGCATTTTCGTTTGTGAATGCGGCGGCAACATAGGCGACATTGTAGATGTGAAGTCTGTTGTTGACGCTGTTAAGAGCTGGGAAGGAGTTGCCGTCGCCAAGTATCACAAGTACCTGTGTTCTAAGCCGGCTCAGGAGATGATTCTGGACGCTGTGAAGAAGGAAGGTTTGGACCGCGTCGTTGTGGCGAGTTGCACGCCAAGGATGCATCTTGCAACTTTTCAAAGCGTTTTGGAAAGGGCTGGTTTGAACCCGTTCATGCTTGAGTTTGTGAACATCAGGGAGGAGGATTCGTGGGTTCATGGTCCTCATGCGTCGCCTGAAGCAACTAGGAAGGCTGTAAGCCTGATTAAAGGTGGTTATGAGCGGGCTAAGGAGCTTGAGCCTCTGCAGACCATCAGTGAGAAGGCTTCTAGGGAGATTCTCATCATAGGCGGCGGAATTGCTGGGATTACGGCGGCGCTTGAGCTTGGTTATTTGGGTTACAAGGTTCATCTTGTTGAGCGTAAGCCGAGCATCGGCGGTAACATGGCGAAGTTGACGAAGGTTTTTCCGACTTTGGATTGTGCTCAGTGCATTCTCACTCCAAGGATGGCTGAGGTGGGGCGGAACCCGAATGTTAGTTTGGACACTTACGCTGAGGTGCAGGAGGTTGGCGGTCGGCCGGGTAATTATGACGTGAAGGTGTTTATGAAGCCTCGAGGTGTGGATGTTCAGAAGTGCAGAAGTTGCGGGGTTTGCGCGAAGGTTTGCCCGGTAAGCGTACTGGACGAGTTTAATGAGGGTTTGTCGCAGAGGAAGGCGGCCTACATCGAGTTTCCGCAGGCTGTGCCTTCGAGCTATACTATTGATTTCAAGGCCTGTACGAAGTGCGGGAAGTGTGAGCAGCTTTGTCCGGCCAAAGCGATTAGTTTGGCGGATCGAGGCTGCGTTGTTGACTTGCTTGTGGGCGGGATTGTTGTGGCCACGGGTTACGAGCTGTATGATGCGAAGAGACTGGAGACTTACGGGTATGGCACGTACAAGGACGTTATCACGATGATGGAGCTGGAGCGGCTTGTTTCTGCAACTGGGCCTACGGGCGGTTATGTTAAGCGTGCTGATGGCAGTGATGTTAAGCGGATGGCGATTGTGCTTTGTGCAGGTTCAAGGGATAAGAATTACATTCCTTACTGTAGCAGGATTTGCTGTATGTACGCGTTGAAGCAGGCTTTTGTGTTGAAGAAGATGCTGGGGATTGATGTCACGATTTATTACACGGACATTCGTGCTACGGGTAAGGGTTACGAGGATTTGTATTGGCGTGATGAGGAGGCGGGTGTTGCTTTTATCCGCGGCAAGGTGGCTGAGGTTTACAGGAATAACAAGACTGGTAAGCTTGTGGCTGTTGCCGAAGACACGATTTCGAGTGAATTGACGGAGCAGGAGTTTGACATGGTTGCTTTGGCGACGCCGATGATTCCGCCGGCCGGTTTGAAGGAACTGGCGGACAAGATGCGGGTTTCGACTGGTGAGGATGGTTTTGTCACGGAGAAGCATCCGAAGCTTGACCCAGTTGATTCGTTGGTGACAGGCATTTTTGCGTGTGGGTGTGCGTTGAGTCCGAAGGATGTGCGTGACACGGTTTCTGATGGTTTGGGTGCTTCGGCGAAGGCGGCTTTGTTTTTGAAGGGTGATTATGTTACTACGAGTCCTGAGAAGGCTTTTGTGATTGCGGATTTGTGTAATGGTTGTCAGGCGTGTGTGGCGGTTTGTCCGACGAAAGCGATTAACATGGTTGAGGGCAAGGCGAAGATTGATCCGTTCCAGTGTAATGGTTGCGGCGCGTGTATTCCTGTTTGTCCGCAGGAGGCTATCGATCTTAGGAATTCGACGACCAAACAGATAGTTGCTAGTTTGAGGGGTGTTTTGGCGGAGAAGCAGACTGGTGAGATTCGGGTGGTGGCTTTTGTGGACAAGAATGTTGGGTACACAGGCATGGATTTTCTGGGTTTGGATAGGACGAATTATCCTGAGAATGTTCGGATTGTGCCTGTTCCGACGACGGCTATTTTGGGTTTGAAGCATCTGCTGGGCGCGTTTGCGTTTGGTGCTGATGGCGTTTTGGTGATTGAGGGCAGTCAGGAGATTGATGAGCGGTTTACGAAGAAGCGGATGATTGATTTGGGTCGTGAGCTGGCGAAGTACGGTGTTGAGAACATGCGTGTGAGGTATAGTTATGTGCCTTTGCCGGTTTACAAGAAGGCTGCGGAACTGTTTAGCATGTTCACGGACAGGATAAAGAAGTTCGGGCCGCTAGCTGAAGAGAAGCGTAGTGCGATAAGGCAGAAGTTACAGGTTTGAATTGTGTTTGTGCTCTGATGCTCTTTGTGGGTGTTCAGTCCTCTTACATATAGATTGAACTTGAAGTGAGTTCAGAGCTTGGGTTTCTGTTTTCGTTCTAGTCTAGTAGTTTGAGGAGTTCCTCTTTTGTCAAGCCTGCTTGTTGTATGATTGCGAGCAGCGTGCCTTTTTTGATGGTTTCGTGTCTTGGGACGGTGATTTTGTGCTTGCCGTCTGTTAGGAAGATGTGGCTTCCTTTTTGGTGGACCGTTTTGAAGCCAGCTTTGTTGAGGGCTTTCAGGAGTTTGCGCCAAGAAAGTGTTGGCAGTTTTCTAGACAGTTATTTCCACCAGCTCTTTCTTGCGCTTTAGCTGGTTTAGTTCTTCTGGGAAGGCTTCTAGGTAGCCTTCTATGGCTTCGCGGATGTTGGTTAGGGCTTGTTCGCGGTTTTCTCCTTGGCTTATGCAGCCTGGAAGCTCAACCACCTGGGCTGAGTAGCCGCCTTCGGCTTCTTCTCGGAGGATTACGGTGAACTTCAAGCCTTTTACTTTGATCATAAGCCGCGACCTGTTAGTATTCAGTCTTTGATTTGATATAAACCTTCTTCGTTAATGAGGAAGCATTTCGTTTTTAGTTTGTGCAGTGGCTGTTTGGGATTATTGGGGTTTGGGCAGTTCTTGCGTAAGCCAAAAAAGAGGCTTGTGCCTTAGTGGTTGAGAAAATAGAGGGAGCCTGAGGACTCTTTGACGATTGATGTTAGGATTCCGTCTGAGGAGGAGATTTTGGAGAATCCTAAGCGGGCCGAGTTTTTGGGCGGGGCGTGGGTTGACAGTGGGAGTCCTGATGTGATTAATGTTTATTGGCATAAGAGGCAGAACCGTTTCACGGTTTACAGTTTGCTGCAGGTTTTGGAGCATGAGACTTTGCACGTGGTTTTGACTCGTTTTTTGAGTTTGCACCTGTCGAGGAAGCTTGACCGCGTGCATCGCAGCAAGTGTGTTTGGCTGGATGAGGACAGGATGGTTTTTGTGAACGAGGTAAGGGTGGGGGAGTGGATGCTTCCGCCGTATTATGAGGAGCCGACTGAGGACTTGCTAGAATGAGAATAAAGCGCAGGTACTGGTTTCCTGTAATCCTCTTCATTGTCGGTCTTGTGTTGTTTTCGCTGGGCCAGTATTACACGTTTAGAGGTGAGGAGTCTGGTTTGGGTTTTGAGTTGTCGCTCTCTGGGCTGGTTCTTTGGGCTGTTCTTTTGGCTGTTCTTTTGGCGATCGGAATGATTTATGTGGCTCGTGTGCGTCTGAAAATCTTGCGGGATGCCAGCCGTTTTTGATGCCGCTTGGCGTCGGATGTATGTCTGTGCGTAGTCCCATGCTTTTCCTCCTAGTGGATATGTTAGGCGTCCGCGTTTTTCTTTTGTTTAGCAATGAATCGAGCCTGTTGTAGTTTTGTCGTGAGTTGGGGGAGTGTTTGTTGGACAACTGGTGCTAGGGGTTGTTGTTTGGCTGTTTTCACAGCCTAGTTTTTTCATGTGTTGATTGAGCTTCAGGTCTGTGTAGGATTTCTGGGGATGTATCGGTAACTTTGTGGGTTTAAATAGTTTGCCGATATATCGGTAATTTTATTAGTCCATAGAGCTAGCGCGCGCGCTTTTTGTTGAAGTTTGTAGTATTGGATTTTGTCATACGTTGTGGAATTTGGCAAGGCTTTTTCACTCAAGTAGCTTCATCAATTCCTTTATGCCGTGTAGTCTTGTCGTATGTGTAGATTTCGGTTATGCTGTTTTGTTTGTCGCGCTTATTCGTAGACGCGCTTGCGGTGGCCTACGACTAGGAGGATTATCTCGTCTCGTTTGATCTGGTAGAGAATCCGGTAATCTCCCATTCTTAAGGAGTAGACTCCCTTCCATTCTCCGCGCAAAGGCTTTCCTGCGTGCGGGTTGTTTTTGAGAAGGTTGACTTCTTTCAATATTCTGACCCGGAGTTGGCGGTCTAGTGCCTTGATGTTTTTTAAGAAGCGAGGTGTGAATAGTATTTCATATTTCGTTTTCAAGGTTTAACTCTCGTGCAAGCTCTTCTAACGGCCTCGTCTTGCCTTCTTCAACTTCTCGCAGAGCGGCTTTCAGGTCTTGGACGAGCTTGTTGTCCTGCATGATTTCGAGTGTTTCCAGCAGCTCGTCCATCAGGCTGGCGGCTCTTGTTAGCAATTTTTTCTCTTCGGCTGTCAGAATGGTCATTGTTGTTTCCTAACCTCTCAAGAATATAGAATGTTCGCGGACATTTTAACTCTTGCTTCCGAAATGCGACCAGCAGGTTTGTTGTGGCATGGTGTTCCTTCATTGGAGCTTTAGTAGTTTTGCTATTTCCTGTATGTTGTTGAAGTCTTCGCCGTAGGTGTAGATTTGAGTTATGTTGTTCTGTTTCATTACGTCCTACTGCTAGGGCGCTGGTCAAGTTCGGGTTCGAGTTTGAGTTCTTGTGCGGGTTCAGTGGCTGCTAGGTACTGTTCGCGTGTTACGCCGTGGATGGTGAGATTGTCCTGCATGAATAGGCCTAGGATCAGGTTGTTGAGTTATTCGGTTGTCATGCCGTGTTTGAGGATGTTGACTACTTCGGATAAGTGGATGACGGTTGTGGCGACTTGCAGGGTATCGGATTGTTTTGGAGATGAAGGCAGACGGTGGACGATGGGCTTACATAGAAGAGCCGAACGGAATCTGGATAGAACTCTTCCAATGACCGTGCAATTGCGCTTCTTGGCTTTGCTGAGTAGTACTCTAAGCTGCCTACGCCTCCTCTATATATAATATATAGATTGAACCCCAAGCCCACGATTGCATTCATCCTACCCAGAGGCTTCGTTTCACCTTCCTCTCAAGGCACATAGCGCGCGCTGCGGAACTCAAGTTTTCCGACTCGTATACTCGATTCCGTATGCCCTTCATACATTAGCCCTATTGCTGCTCTTTTTTCTCAGATAGCCCCTCTTTTCCCATCACGAGAACATAGCTTGACTGAACCGTGTATACTTCCTGCCTGATAACTGGTTTTTCGAAGCGTGAAGTTCTTCAAGCAAGTTTGGTTTGGATAAAACTTTACCCACACACTTTCTTTGGTGATGCTTGTGCGTGTGCAGGACTGCACGAATAAATGTATTTTTAAATAGAAAAAATGGGCAGATTTCCTGAATTCGAGTCTAAATGATCGTCAATAACCCAATGCCAATCAACGCGAGCACTGCAACTATTACTATGAAGATTATCACTGCGATTATAGTTATTGCCAATGCCATTATCCATCCGCAGTCAAAGAAGTGTTTGATCAGTGCAAGCCATACTACGAACATTATGACTGCTGCAATTAGGCCACCGATGTAGGCTCCGACGACTGCACCTATTACTGTTCCGAGAACCACTATCCATATCGCATCAGTGAGCTTTGCTTTTTCTTTTCCTACAAGTGCTCTTCCAGCTAGCCAGAGTACAGGCGCGACAATTATGGTTCCTACGACGATCTGAATCAATAACGCAACAAGATCCATGGGGTCTACCTTCAATCAGTCACTTTGGCAAGTATTTCCTTTTAAGTCTAATGGTTTTGGTTGGTTTGTTGGCTGGATAAAACTTTACCCCAACCAAACCAATTACGTTGCTTCTATCAGGCCGTATACACGGTTCAGGGAAGAGTAGAGAGCAGGAACAGAGAGGCGCGCGCTGATGGTATGACCTGAAGATGTATCGTTCTCTTATTTGGTGAAAAGGGTCTTTGCTGATTTCAGTTTGGAACTTCGAAATAATATCACTTGGAGCTATGACTAAAAACTCGATCGATCGGATCGACACTTCCTCCCATCGTTTAACGTGTGACTCAAAAACATTCGCACAAGCATGTGCGCCAGAAGATCAAACCTCGATAGTCTATACCGTTAAAGGGGCAACTCTAGGACCAACACTTCCTTTGAAGAAAAACGCATTTACGTTTTAACGTGCGCAAAACCTTAATTCGTTTTGCCGATTATTCAAGAGTGGTGATTGTATTGAGCATGGGTAGTGCTAAGAAGAAGCCGATGACTAAGAAGGAAAGAGAAGAGAAAAGAAGAAAGCACAAGGAGAAACAGTTGAAGAAGTAGTTCTAACCATTATGTGACATCCATTCTCGACGCTCTCCAAGCTCACTTGGCAAGCTCTGAAGCTGTTGAAACTTCCCATTTTTTGTTCGTATAGTGTCTTGACCATTTATCACCAAAGCAAATTATCTTCTTCACGCTTCTATGATTTGGGCAGTCTTCGATCTTTTTGGGACAATAATATATCACGTGTGTGCATGAGGGACAAGAAATCCGAGAAACAAACAATATAAGGCACGTTTGAGGCGTTTTCACAAACGTGCGTATGGTTCATTTATCTCTTACACAAGGGGATGGGGTTACTGACAATAATTGTTGACGATGCAGGCATAGGCGACCTACTTTTTGGCGTGGTTATAGCAGCCTTTCGCTGCGAAACTCAGGAATTTACATACGATATCTTGGATGTCAAATATTTCAGGTCTTCCAGATTCCGGTCAAAAGAATATTTGAACCAGGCTTCAAAAGTCGTGTTTCAACTGCTGGGTAAACTCCAGATCAAGAAGGACGAACAAATTCAAATCTGCAAAGGCTATGTCTTCGACAAAGCGGTAAATCGCCTAATAGAAGTGTACGGCAGCAGTCGGGTCGACAGAATCAAAGTTACCGGTGAGCCGCAGAGGCTGACAGAAATAGCGTACCTTGACGAAATCAGAAACTTGGGTTATGAACCGATAGAAGAGAGAGATGAGAAAAAGGCAAAGAGCTTCTTCCATATGATGAACTGGCTGAGGAAAAATCCAGAAAAACTGATTTATGCAAAGACCGGCTGGCCAAGACTTCAGAGATACGGTTTATTCAGATCATACTGTCAAAAGCAATCAATAGAAGATTGAGAAATCGGTTCTTGAGTCTACAAGGCGCTCATTGGTTTCAGGGATTAGTAAGAAAATCGCCGAAGGCGTCTCTTTCAAAGCGCACTTCTCTTATATGTTGAATTCTAAAAGCTATGAAAATCGGGAAGTTGGAAAGACATCTCCACTTATGAGAGTTCACATCCTACGAACGTTGTCATCTTCATTTTTTAAGCCTACAATTACTATATTCCGTTTTCTGAATGAACGACAAAGACCAGCATGAAAATGGAAGATGGTAATCTGCGTTATTTCCCAACTTTGTCTGAATGTTTTTTCTTCTTTTGGGCATTCTTCTTTTTCAATGAAGGCATACACTAATCTCCACGAAACAATACTCACTACTAACAATGCTATGCTACATAAGTTTAAGGGTAAAGTTTTAGCCCCAAAACCCCAAAAATCCTAACTCTGATTGAAAGACCTGGCTGCAGAAACATTGCTCTAGTTTCGTTGATATCTTTTCATTTCATTGTAGAGATAATCAAATGAATCTGATTCGATTCCCTGTTCCTTTTTGTAGGCTTCATTCAATGGATCCAACTTCTCATACGCCGCTAAGACAGTTCTTTGTCCAATCAAGTCATCAATCAAGTCGATGTCTATGAGTTTTCTTTTTAGCAGCATGCCAAGCTCTGCAAAAACCTGCAGTAATTGATTTATTTCTACTAAGCTGCCATACCTTTCCTTATAGTCGTCGACGCTCCCGATCTCTCTATCTTTGACTTTGTCCAAAGCTTCTAGAAAATCCTTGCTACCAGTAAATGAATAGAGTCTGATTATGAGGTCCGTTTGTCTAAGCTTGGTCTGATGCTTAATCTGAATAATGTAGTAGATGGCTGCAGCGAACACACCTGCAGAAGCAATGGCTATCGATATTGTCTGCAATGTCGATATGTCAATCATTCTAGACACCGATCAATGTAGTCTGTTTTAGTTCAGCTATAACTTTTCTGCAAAATCAGAAATTGGTTAATAATGACTGATAGAAGTTTCTTCTATATGGTCATTAATACAACAAAAATAACTGTGCCAATCATACAAATCATAAACAAAGCCCATAGACTCAGAGCCGCAAACAATCCCGCCAATCTCGAAGCCGCATTTTCCTACCTCTTTTTATCAACTATTTTTTTTCCCTCTTTTTAGAGTGTCTTCGATGAATCTTTCGGGAATTTCTATTACTTCGCCTATATGTCATTTAATTCACTTTTTTTGTTTTGGTTTTCGTTGCGAAACTTGGACATTTCTTATTTTTATTCACTCGCTTCTATCTCCAAATTCTGATTTTAATCAGTCGGTTCGCCTATAACTTTTCCGCAATATGGGCGTATACTCGATTCCGATACTACCTATATACGTACCCTATTATGGTCTGATTCTATTCTATAGGGCTCTTTCATTGCTCTGAAAAAGCACTATGCTCTGAAACGGGTATACTGCCTTTTGAGTAGTGCCTTCTGAAGTCTTATGAACCGTGAAAAGTTGGTTGGTTGGTTGGATAAAACTTTACCCCATAAATCAACTGATGAAGTGACATGAGTCTTGCCGCTTTCCGTTTGGTTTGTCGTCTATTTGAAACACGCCTTAGGACAGTGAGGCGTAAACTGAAAGATACTTTCATAAATAATAAAGACTGCTGTCTTGAATAAAAAATAGCTTTAGTCACGGTAAGTGCAAGCACATGCTTTGGAAGACCCATGTTAGGATTAGCTATGAGGTTTTAAGAAGATTAGGAATCTCCTTGTCGGATGGAGTTGCTCAAAGTTTCAAGAATGGAATTTTAACACCTGACCAATGGAAAGACTATCCACATCATCATGGCAAATCAGAAAACATAAAGCAACATCTGATGAAGTCAAGAGGATACTTCCTGCAAGATGACCTGCCAAATGCCTTCTTCCACCTCGGAGTAGCCCTTCACTACATCCAAGACTCATACACTTCCATGGCTTCTTTCTACCCAAAACACCAAAGTTGGGAAGAGAGCATTGAGTATGCCAATTTCACATATGACCTTGAAAAAACAATCAACTATTCTCTCAGAAATAAGTTGTATGAAAGAGACAGATGTCTCAAACTTGCTAATGCTCTTTCCAAAGAAGCACAAGGCAGAGACAACACTCTATATATGGCGACTCTGTCAGGGCATGCAGCGTCAAAGAGTTTTGCCAAACCAATAGTTGACCTTAATTTGGGAATGAGGGCAAGTTATGTGGTCACAGAATCAGTGCTTAGCTCCAAGAACTGTGTTGCCTTGGAAAAGAAACTGAAAGATGGGCTTTCTTATTATGAGACTCTGTTGAGGACTGCTGAGGAAGAACTATCAAACAAAATCATCAGGCTTGCCAATGAGAGAGCTGAGTTAGAAAAACGGAGAGTGCCATCATCAGGAATAGTCTCCAAGATAAAGAATTGGATTTTAGGAGTAAGAATTAGACTAAGGGAGCGTGCTGTAAACTCTAACAACAATTATTACACTACACAGGGGCATTTGGATAAAGTCGTCAGAGAGTATCTGAAGGCCGCAAGTAGAACGGTAACTCCTTATGTAGGATGGTATAATTTTCAAATTCCAAGAATTAATCCAAACGTTGTTAGCAAAGAGCTTCTGTCAGTTCAGGAGATTGCCAAGGTTTTAGGTGGAAATGAGCATGTCTTGAAGGAGTCATTAAACAGGGTCAACGTATTGACTTACAACGTTGGAAATAGGGAATTGGTTAGAAGAGCAGAGTTAGACAGATTTCTAAGTCAATTTCCTGTTAATGGCTTTGCCAAATATCCTTTGTAAGTCCCTGAGGTGTCCCAGAAGCGTTAACCCCCTGATTCTGAATGCTGCTTACATCAGGGGGCATTAACGTAATTTTTTTGATAAAACTTTACCCCAAACCCAAACATAAAGCAAATAGCACGCTTAATACCGTTGTTTCGCTGGAGAAATCTCCGTCTCTTGAATCCAAGGCTTTATAATAGGTGGTTAAACACTTCACTACTAAGAAGTGGTGTTTAATGCCGAAGACTAAAGCCATAATAAATATTCAGAACGTTGTTGCTGCTGCCACTTTAAACCAGAAGGTTGACTTGAACGCGGTTGTCAAGGGTTATCCTGGAGTTGAATACCGGCCAGAGCAGTTTCCAGGACTTGTGTTTAGGCTTAAGAGACCGAAGACCGCTACGTTGATTTTTAACTCTGGTAAAATGGTTTGCACGGGAGCAAAATCGGAAAAGGAATCCCGCAGAGCGGTTATGAAAGTTGTCAAAGAACTGAAAAAGGGCGGAATAATCATCATCAGCAAGCCGGACTTGAAGGTTGTGAACATCGTTGCTTCTGCAAGCTTAGGCGGAAAGATAGATTTGGAGAAGGCAGTTACCACGCTTGGAAAAACCATGTATGAGCCGGAGCAGTTTCCAGGATTGATCTACAGGATGGACGAACCTAAAGTGGTCATACTGATATTCGCAAGCGGGAACCTTGTCTGCACTGGAGGCAAAAAAGAACAGGACGTCTATGACGCCGTACACAAGCTTCACAGGATACTTGAAGAACAGCAACTGATATTCTACGAATAATCTTGCCCGCCAGATATGCAAAAGATTATGGGAAACGCGCGCACAAATAACCTCATATAAAGCGCGCGCTAGAGCTTTTCTACGGTCGTTTTCATTTACTCAAAAGTTTTTGATGTTTCTTCCAGTATGTGAGGTACATTGAGCACTTCATTTTATCCTTGCAATTTTTACATTCAGAGCGGAGGCTCGTCCAATATCTTTGGCAAGGCAGATTGGTTGGTGGAGGAGCCTTCGCGACGTGAGTCGACATCTTGGACAACCTCTGGTTTAGAGGCCTTAATAGCATAAGTGATATAAGCTTAGTTATAAAGTCAAGCTCGCGCGGCTGGTGCACTTGTATGGTGGCTACATGTGACTGATATCATTGTTAACATTATCCCCTTACAATTACCATCATCATGTACGAACGTAGAATACAAAATATGATCTATACTCCAATCTTCTTTCTCTTCTCTTTCCTTTCCCTTTTCGTTAGAGGCTTAGGTCTCCCTTCAGCCTCATAGCCCTCTTCTCTTTCTTTTCACCTTTCTTCTTCTTGCCCATCATATCGCCTCCCCATAATAATTGCGTGCGCTCTAAATTTTATTCCTCTCTTTTGTCTTACGGCGTCTCTTCTTCTGTTTCGACTTTTGTGGTCTATGTGGCACTTACTAGGTGGGTTACGTAGGCGGCTATCATGTTTCTCAGTTTTGGGAGGAGGTTTTGACGAGGCTTTTAACAATAGAAGAGAATATCGAAGAAGAAAGCAAAGATGATTAGTCCGCTAGCTTCAGCTGCCTTTTTAGGGTCTTATAGCGGTTTCTCACCGTGACCTCAGTGACGCCTGCTGCTTCGGCGATGTCCTTCTGTGTCTTCTTCTCGCTGTTCTGCAAACAAGCAATATAAAGCGCTGCAGCAGCCAACCCCATAGGGTCTTTTCCGGCAGTAGCCCGTTTATTTCTGGCTTCTCGAAGAATTTGTATAGCAATTCCCTGGGTTTTGCCCGAAATTCCTGTTCTTTCAGCGATTTTTGAAACGTACGTGAGGGGGTCAGCGATGGGCATGTGCATGTCAAGTTCACGTAGCAAAAGGCGGTAGCAACGGGCAACGTCCTTTTTATCGACTAGGCTTGCCTCTGCGATTTCATGAAGTGCTCTTGGGGTTCCACTTCCACGGCAAGCCGCATAAACCGCAGCAGCCGTTATGGCTGCGATAGACC
>Ga0315296_10003620_pt1 | contig 12863 bp, 14 predicted proteins | sample YL17G14_18_MG_FD_203921 | JGI IMG/M metagenome (GOLD analysis project Ga0315296, IMG submission 203921) | Sediment microbial communities from Yellowstone Lake, YNP, Wyoming, USA - YL17G14_18 | ecosystem: Environmental > Aquatic > Freshwater > Lake > Sediment | place: USA: Wyoming | collected... | reverse complement strand
TCCGATGCTCAGGCCTAAATCTGTTGCTACTTTCAAAGGAATTGCCGTTGTTCCTGGGCTCGGCGCATCTCCGATGATTTGGAAGGAATCCAGAATTCTCCTTGGATCCGTAGGTAGAAAAACGAGGCTCCCTGCACCAAATGGATGGGCATATCCTTTCCCATTCTCGTTAAGGTAGGTAATGCCACTCAAGAACGGCAAAGGACTTACATCTTCGACTCCTTCGACCAATCCGATGCCGGCAACTAGGCTAGAAGTCTCAGAGTTGTCCAAATCGAATATCGACAAGTAGTTCTGATTAGATGGTGAGGCCCAGAAATCAACACTCACTGAGCTCGACAAGAGTCCATACGCCGAAGAATCCACGGCTACTAAGGACCCAGCAATCATCGAGACGGCTACAACAATGCCAAGAACAGACCGCAAAGAGTGTCTTCCCGTCCTCCGAAGAATCCTAATTGCATGATTCGCAAACAAAGAGATCCTTGTCACAATTGCCTCCTCCGACAAAGTCGACATTTGAAACGTCAACGGATTGCTGAATCATCCTATTTCACTGCTAGATATATCTACTTGCCCTTGTCGTTGACACCTTAGTCTCCGGTAGCATGGATCTACGAAGAACCCAGCTAGCTACCTTCCCTTTGTTTCATATTGGTCGTATTCATCCAATCGGCCTCACAGCCAAAGACTAAGCGAACCAGTTGGTTATCCGAATCTGGATGACGACACGAGGATTCGATTGAGGCGAGCAATTCGGGTGATTCAACTATCGCTAACGACAACCCTATTCTGGGACTCGCAATCGTCCGTCCAACCGAGAATTCTCGAAGCGTCTTTCATGAACTCGTCTCGATGCGATCCATACCCAATCGTTCGGTCGCGATGCGAGTCTGACGGATCCGCGTGGGAAGGGACAGATAACGAGAGGCTCATCGGCACAGGCACCATTGAGAAGCAAAGGACAGCGATGTCTTCCATTAGGCCGTGAGTAGCTATTTCTATTTGTGAGAAATGTCTTTGATTCCTTGTGCTGTGACACATTCTTTGCCCGCCACCTTGAGTTCCTTCTCAGACTGGTCGCCAGCCACGATGAGGATGTTGAGGACTAGAATCTTCACCCAGACCTCTCTGCACCGCTTCGTCCCGATACGGCTCCTGAAGGCATCCGAACCGCCTCTTGTACCTCGAGAAGAACGCCTCGATTCGTCTCTGCTGGTGGTACTCCTTCAGGAACGACTGCTGGTCCTGCCGATACCTGAAGTGCATTGTGTCGCCAGGCGGACTCGCCCTTGCCCCTCATTCTTGAGCACGACTTGGGCTTGATGTACGTGACCGCACCCGTGTATTCTACGAACCGGACGTTGTCCCTTGAGAGGTACCCATTGTCGGCGCGGACGATGCCGACAGGGGCGTCGAGGTCGTTCAGGAGATATGGAAAGAGGATGACGTCGGAGTTCATGCCGTCGGTGATGGCGATTGAGAACGCTGCTCCTCTGTTGTCCAACGCGGCATGGAGTTTGACGAAGGCCTTTGACCTGTCCGTGGGATGGGACGGCCACCGGTCGAAGATCTTGGTGCCGACGCTGATGAAGGCAATGCTTATCTTCAGTCGACGTTTCTTGGTTCAGCGAGGATGCGTTTGTTCAGGCGTCTCAGGTAGGATTCGTCTAGGAAGAACATGGCCCAGCGGATCGTCTCATAGGCTGGGCATTCGTCTCCGAGGCCTATTTCGTACCTGAACTGGGTGTTCTCTGTGGGTAGCCTTCTATCCACCGGTATGACTTACCCAAGTAGATTCTCCAGAGGCACAGCATGACGCGAGGTTTGGCCATGAGAACCGGAGGGCGTCCGACCCTTCGTTTGCCGTCGTCCCTCTACTTGGGCTTCCATATCCAAGGTTCTAGTTCTTCCCAAACGACCTTCTTGGTGATTCTGAAGAACCTGCCGATTCTCCCACGAGCACCATGTTGATTCACCTTTAGTCTCTCTCGCCGAAGCAGATACCACCCAGTAATGCATCCCATCCTGAATGAGCTTTCACTCATTCAGCCAGACGATATGATCCCCGACGCTAGGAATCATCTGTTACAGCAAACTCATTAGATAGTCTGATATACTCGTTTTGCGTAATAACCTTTGAACGGGGGGTGCCGTTCTGGTGTACGAAATGGAGGAGAATATACTTGGGGTGAGCAAGTGGGCAAGAAAGACTGGCGCATTCGTGCTCATGGCATTGATGTTCTTGACAGCCTTCTCCACGTTTGGCGCAACTAATGCGAGGGCAGTGGACACGGATGGAGACGGAGTATCCGACGACAATGATCTGGATCCGATAAACAATCTGAAACTCACTGTGACCATAAAGGAGGCACTACAAATTGATGGTGTTGACGTCGGCAGTGACGCGGACTTCTATTGGAAGGTCACGGTAGCAGGCAACACACAGAAGAGCCCGGAGCCTTGGGCAACAAACAATCGTCACATCTACCCGAACTGGGCATACACATGGGACGTGTCTGACGTCAAAACGGTGTACACTGTCCATGTTACGATAGCCCTCTATGATGACGATGGAATCAGTGACGATACAATGGACATTAGCGGTTCGACTAGCAAGTGCGAGATAGACTACGACCTCCGATCAGGATGGTGGGCAGGGACAGATGCCAGATATCACATAGATCAGACTACTTCCGACGATCCTAACGGATACGGGCACACGAGTGGAAACGAGGATGGTAGTTGGACTTCGGACCAGGATGACTGCGAGGTATGGTTCAAGTTTTCCCAGACAGACTTTGATAACGACGGGATTCCCTATTACCAGGAGGTATATGAGTTTGGGACGAACCCGAGGTTGCAGGATACTGATGGCGATGGATTAACGGACAGGGAAGCGCGTTACAGATGGACTTTTGACCCAAACGCCTGGAACAATCCCAACGCTGACCAAGATGGAGATGGGTACACAAACGCTCAAGAGATCAACACGATGGGGACGAATCCAACAAAGTCCGATCGCTGGGCGGTGATTTGTATCGGTGGTACGCATGACTCGAACCAGGATGAGATGGAGAACAGCGGAGACTACGCGCATCAGACACTAGTCAATCGGGGTTACTATGACTTCCAGATGTGGTTTATGACTTCGAGGAGTACTTCGGCGGGTAGAGATCAGGACCATGGCAAGGAGTTTGCTTGGCTATCGATAATCAGCTATCTGCACACCTATTCAGATCAAGACGATCGGATTTTCATCTATTTCGCGGACCATGGGGACAGCTCGGGACACTTTGTTATCCACTCCGACACCATCAGTGATACAGAAATGGGACAGTGGATCAACTTGATAGACGACAACGGTGGAGGTTTTCGTCGCCTAGTTTTCGTCATTGAGTGCTGCTATGGGGGTACTCACGTCGATGACGTTCAGGGAGCAAACCGCATCACGATTAGCGCGTCTGCAGCTGACCAGGACACGCACGCCTTTGAGGGGGGACGCGGCATATTCGGAGACAGGTTCTTCCGGGAACTCGCTGCTGGGGACACTGTGGACGGCGGAACCGAGGCGAATCCGACGGGCGCATTCTGGGATGCGCACAACTACACGAATAGCCTAACCAACCCTGACCAAGATCCGCAGATGAATGACCAGATTGCCGGAGACTACAGCCCATAACCAGATGGAACCAATCCTAGAAGAAAAACTATTCGGGGGGCAATTCCCCCGATCTGTATTTCGAGCATTGGACTGCGTCGTCTTGAAATGATGATCTGGACTCTTCTTTGATCAGGTCGATGCGAAGCAGCAGTCCGAGAGGTTTGCACGTCATTCAACATAGACCAAGAAAGACCATGGTAGGAATAGCGAGCTCACACGAGGAGAATCGCTATCTGTCCCAAAACGTCACCAACTGACAATCTCTACCAATCGACAATCCTCGTAGGTTATCGATCCATCGTCTCCTGAAGCTATGTCGACCAGAACGGTGTGTGTCTGGACTTCTCCTGGGCTCAATGAAATCACCTTGGTTCCATAATACTGACTGCCTCCCAGAGTCTGAATCTCACACTTAATCATGGCACTTCCCAGAGCGTCCCCACGGTTGGCTACAGTGATTGTGAACTGATAGTCCCCAGACGCAGTCTTGCTCTCTTCCCAAGATATGACCTCTAGGTCTGCAACAGGGCCGCCATCTCCCTGCTGTAACTCAATCAATGTAACTACTGCAATAGCTCCAACAGCGAGTCCCACAGCAATCCATAACCATTTCCTTTTCGTCATGTCCAAATATCTCCACCAGCGATACATTTGCCACTCTGACTATGAATGTTGGCATCTGTAGTAGGCACCGAAAGGTGTCGGAGCATTCTTCAACTTGAGAAAAGGCCTGTATATTGAAGTGTCCCTCAATACCTATTCGAGACCGGTTGTCTTCTTCTCGGCTTCCTTCTGTTGTCGAGTTCACTGGGGTTTTCGGACATTCCTCTATTCGCGGTCTACGCTGCAGTATGGCAACTTCGTCCGCTTTTCAGGGATCTGCCCCAATCCATAGATCGCATTCAGAGTGCGTTCTTTTCTCGGGGTTCGAATCCATAACTGAGATATGGCACGGCCTTTCACCCATTCGTATTCAGCAGATGACTCGGGACATCTTCCTCATAATATCCACAGGATGGGAAAGAAAAGGATTTGAAGGTTTGTCGAGCTGGCCCTGCACCTTAGCCACTGAATTGGAATCTGATCTTCGCCGTCTGGCTGTGATATAGTTCTGGCCCGGTTGGACCCACTCATCAGGAATGCGCACGAACTCCTCTGGTCTGCCCATCCAGATCCTACGAGAGTTCACCACCACAGACGAGCCACAGCGAAGTGCAGGATGGAGGCTTACCGTGCTCTACGTTCGGTCGAAGCTGTCAATCCGGCAAGGATGTCGCTTAAGGGACAGCTATGGTCATTAGGAGACTTCTGTCCAGTAATTCTTACGGGTAGAATCCGGGCCAAAATCCCGGTAGAAGCTTGGGAAGCTCAGCGCCCCGCAGAGCATGAATCGGTGCGTTTGCTGCATCAACAACCTACTGAGGCTCATGGACCCGACGGGCATGGGCTTCTGAATCGGAGTGTCGATGTGGCGGGACGAGCACTGAAAGGAAGTCGCAAGACCGTCAAGCTCCCCATCATTTCATATCTCCTAAAGAAGCTGCATTCGTCTGATAAGAACGCGCAACGAGCCAAGGCAGCGATCGCTGTGCGCACTTGAAATACTCTGCTTAAGCAGACAGCGGCCAATCTGAGCGACACGATACGCCGAGTCACCATTGCGGACATATCGTCAAACGCAATCTTGCGGCCTGGTGCGCGAAAACGGCTCTGACCTGCAGAAAAAGGACCGCCGTCACGATTAATCGCGCTCCTAGTCGTGTGCCGCGGTCATCTGATCGTCAAAGGAGCCCTGCCTCCCCTAAACGTCTCCTAACGGTGCAGCCCGAGACCTTGAAGTGCTTCCCGATTTGTCTGAAGCTCCACCCCGCATTGCGCATCTTAAGCGCGAGCTTCACGTCGATCCTTATCTTGCGATTCACCGGATGCGCGACTTCCTTCACGAGCTTCTCGTAGAGACCAGCTCGAATCCCATCGATTCTCTCATCTTGGTGACGGGCCTTGCGTGGAGGCTTCTTGTATTCCATCTTCTCAGTGCTCGGCTTCGTTATCTGCTCAGACATTAGAGTCGCACCTCGAGCACGGCTCGTGCAACCACTCCACTAGCGCTCGGGCAGCGGTCGAGCGGAGCTCGTGCAGATGCCGTGCGTTGAATTTCAGGGCTCGGGCAGAGCTCCTGCACATCCGGATCGAGTCCTTCAGGGTGGAAGCGAACAAGCCTCAGGTGTTCTGGAGCGCCTGTCCACACGTCGAATTGGTCAGAAATGGAGCTCTGCAATGTGCGTACGCCTCGTAGTTGGCTTCTCAGGCCCGATGAGTTGACTCCTCTTTCGATGCTCATTCACGCGCCTCCGTATGGAGTGCGAATCTCGGTCGGGTTCTTCCTTCGCCGCCGAGATCGACCCCCAACTCGCCTTCAACATGTGCCCGTACACTAAAGTTGATGAAATGGGTGCCTAACGCAATTCTGGGCTCCTCGGATGGACTCAGAGCATCGGTTATGATGCACGCTGCTGCCCATGCACCAAGTTCGTCGTACGATTTGTCTGAGCGATGCCGATACCCCCCTGATACGATACCGAAGTCCTTGTCGAGGGTGATCATCAGTGCAGTTGGCGATCGTCTTAGCGCCCAATTAAGCCCTCCGAGGCGACCAGCCTCTATCCTGAGGCGTCCTCTGATTTCAGGGATCCATACATCTCCGAGGCAGTGACGCGCGTACGAGCTTCTGAGAAACAGACGAGGCGACACGCCCAACATCACTCGCGCCACTCTCCTGAAACCCTCGACGGTTTCGCTGAGAGTATAGGTCGTGACCGTGCGTTTCTCTCCGAAGGGGGTGCTGTGTTTCTGCAAGATGCCCCTTTCTGGGGAGGCAAGCCTTTCGCAGACCTGGATCGTGCCTGCCAGCGATAGGGACTTCACACGGGGGCCCGTCTCCGTCGGAAGCATATCGACAATGTTGCCATCAGACTGCCGGTCCCATGATCGCCTTATTTGTTCGGCATATGCAGGGCTGTTGCCTTTGACAAGGAAATGCATCATGACTAGGACATCCTTGACCTGCTCCTCGAGGGCACCCTTCTTCCCTTTTGGTGGTACCGTTACAATCCCATTCTCTAGAATGTGATATGCATCTATATATCTTTCTATTTAATGCAATCGCATAAGTCTGGATTGCTATGATGCCCACAATGGTAAGTATTATCTATCGCCAGGTGCTACACATCTATGTAGCACATTGAGCCGCCCTTCCGTTGGGAGGGCTGGACTGTGCTCAAAGGAGAAAGCAAGAATGACAAGCAGAAAAGTAGCCAGAATATTGGCAGACCTCGAGGACCTCCTCGTTGAGGAGGGTCTGTCAGACGAGCAGGCGGAGAAGCTAGTGAACGCCATCGAGCAGAAGATCGACAAGGCCCTCGACGAGCTCGATGGAGATGACGACTCCGATGAGTCGGATGACAAGGAGGAGCCCTCCGCCTGAAAACACTTTGGACGGCCTGGCACAAATGCGGTGCCAGTAACCCTCCTCTTTCTCTAATTCGCGAGGAAGGCCATGATTACACGCCACGGACCTAGGAAGATAGACCGGCTCCCCAGCGGTGCTCAAGCCAGTCAGTTCACGAACTCTCATGTGGTAGTTCATCATCTCTGGCGAAGTCGCCTTGAACAAGCCTGCTGCGGGGACAGGGATCTCGACCGAATCCCTCTGCTTCTGACACTCTCTTCCAGGGGGTTGAAATGACCAAGGCCGGACTCGCACGGGCAAGGGCTCAGGGCAAGCAGCTAGGGCATCCTAGGGTCGATATTGCCCGAGCCTATGTGCTAAGGGTACAGGGAATGAGCTACAGAGAGATCGCGAAGGCTTTGGGAGTCTCCCATCAGACGGTCAAGAATCGTCTAAGAAACGAGGGGGTTCCAAGCCCGAAGGGAAACGAGACATCTTCAGGGGGCATACGAAACGGACGATAAGTATACGCCGTCCTCTACCCATTCCTCCTCTGGTCGCGTGGATGGGGACAACACGCGATTGGAGAATGGAGATGAGACCGATCAAGAACCCCAGATCGGGATTGAAGGGAGAATCGAAGGACTTGCGAATCCGGATGATGCTCTGGACCTAAGCCAGATCATTGCCAGATTCCGAGCGAATACCCATGCCGGCATAGCTGAATCTACTCAGCAAGAGTACATAGACGCCTTCAAGAAGCTACTCCGAAGGTTCGGGCATCTCGACAAAAACGATAGGCTCATAGGGACACCGACAAAGCGAAAGTTCGCCGGGAAACAAGGACGGACGCTCATATTGGCATTTCTCCCAACGGTGAAAAAGGAGGCCTGGGCGTTCCATGAATCCGCACTGAAGAAGTTCTGGGCTGAAGGGTTGGAAGTGGATTGGCCTCTGCGCCCAAGGGATATCGGACGCCGACAAACCTACAAAGCACGTAGGACGCCAATAGACCCAGCCGTTCACGCATGGAAGAACGCGATTGATGGCGTGAAGGATTCGTGGCTGAATCTGATGTTGCGGCTTTTCTGGCAATACGGATTGCGGCCCAGTCACTTGGCTAACCTCAAGTGGAGGAACATAGAACATGACTCGAAAGGAGAACCGTATGCCATATTCGCCTGTGAGGATGGGTTCAAAACACGATCTCCAATCCAGGCAGTTCTATTCCCCGACGTCAAGATGGCTTTGTGCGAGTGGGCGAAGATCTCACCCAATACCGCGCCGAATGCTCCTATCTTCTGTTGGAAGAACGCCGTTGGAGAGACTGATGGCACTCGGCCAGCGAATGAAGACCTCTTGCGAGGACACTGGTATAGATTCGGAAAGAACCATGACCTACCAAGGCTTCAACCGAATGCGGCAAGGCACTTTGTGTCAACGGCTTCGAGGAAAGCTGGACTCTCCGAACCCGCAACCAATCTTCTTCAAGGCCATCGGGTACGGTCAGGAACGAGCTGTCGTCAGGTCTATGACAACGAGGAACCCCAGGAACTCCTATCTGAGCAAGAACGAATATTCCCGAATGGTCCCCTGGGGTGGCTCTGCGCTGTGAAAGTTGAATCGTCTGGGTTGCCCCGTGAAGTGGCCGACCTAGTTTCCGAGTTCATGCGCGGGGCAGTCCCGTTGATGGACTTTGCTGATCGGATCGACAGACTCCAACGAATGCCGAAAGCAGCGGAGGTGCCGAAGGTCGAGCTCTGACCCTTTAAGTGGGCGTTTTGAGCTATCAAAAGACTATTAAACCGAGGGGATATTCATCGCCCGCGACCTGGGCCCATGGTCTAGCGGTTATGACGGCGCTCTCACACAGCGCAGATCACCGGTTCAAATCCGGTTGGGCCCACTCCACGTTCTAGCTAGATAATTATTCTCATTCTTCAATTCAAACGGTCACACTGTTGATACTTGGCTCTCGTTCGAAGGCAAACCCAAGAAGAAAACACTTTTCTAGAAGACCGCCTTTCATGATGGCTGGATTTGCGAGAATATGCCTCCAAGCAAGAAAGGAAGGACAGCAAGAGAATCGCTGATTGGTGAAAGGGTTTACTTAAGACCTTTTAGCAGGACCGACTTGTCATATGTTCAGAAGTGGTACAAAGATCCTGAAATCAGGAAAATGACGGGCGAGGCAGCGCCCATAAGCCGTGCGGAGGCTGAGAAATTCTACAGGCGACTTCGCACTGACAAGGATCGGATATGGTATGCAATTGTCTTGAAAGAAGGGAACCGCGTAATAGGTGAGTCTGGATTGCTGCGGATGTTCAAGCCCTGGCGATGCACGGACATGACCATCATCATCGGAGAGAAGGATGCATGGGGAAAGGGTTGTGGAACGGAAGCGGGCCGTCTCGTTCTTGACTACGCCTTCAAGCGGCTACGTTTCCACAGGGTCTCAATAGGTGTTGTGGGATTCAATGAGAGGGCGCTGAGGTTCTGGAAGGGCCTTGGCTTCAAGGAAGAAGGTGTCCAAAGGGATGGGTACCACTGCAACGGCAAGTATAGCGACTTCGTCATGATGAGCATTCTTGAGGATGAGTACAAGAACTTGCGCACAAAAGAACACTCTGGAACGACTTGACGCATAAACCTGGCATGACCTTTTCTTGCCTCATAGGTTCTTGAGCAGAGACGCCATCGACTCCCGACAACAACGACCCCTCAGCCGAGGAACGCCCAGGAGGGGAGGATAAGCACATCGATGCTTGAGCGATTCGTGAGTGATCCGAGGGTCGTGGGTGCTTCATCTACTGCATCATGGCTCGAAATGATTGAATGGGGTTGAGTCCGAGGTCGGTTCCGCAGATTGGATAAGAAACGGTTTGTGAGGGGCTCGCAGCCCCTCCTTTCTGATACCCTCCCGAAGATGCCACTAGGAGTGGTGCTTGTACCCCCTAGGCTGAGCCAGTCATTCCAGTGGACACAAATCCGGTTGGGCCCATTTTTCATCTCACTGGGCCTCCCCTCGGAAAAGACCATAGGGGGAAAGAACGATGACAGCCTATAGGAAATGGAGGGGTTGTGACGTTCGATGAGATTCTGAAAGAGGTTCCGAACTACAAGACATTCTACACAGTCGATGAACTCAATGACAGCTCTGAACAGCTCGCTCGTGAGTTCAATCGAAATGTGAAACTGATTAGGGTCGGTCGGTCCAGAAAGAAAGAAGACATTTTGACATTGAGAATCGGAAGTGGGAAGAAGAAAGCAGTTCTATTTGCGCTCCCCCATCCGAACGAACCTATCGGGGCGATGACACTTGAATATTTCTCAAGGCGACTAGCCGAGGACGCAGAGCTTCAAAAGCTCGACTTCACCTGGTACATTGTGAAATGCATAGACCCCGACGGTACACGACTCAACGAAGGGTGGTTCAAAGGTCCTTTCACTCCGCTTAATGTGGCGATGAACTTTTACAGGCCTCCGAACTACCAGCAGATTGAATGGACATTTCCAGTTGACTACAAGACTCTGCATTGGCACAAGCCTCTCCCCGAGACCAGGGCCCTCATGAGACTGATCGACGAGGCAAAACCTGCGTTTCTGTACAGTCTTCATAATTCCTTTTTCGGAGGGGTCTACTACTATGTCGGCACGCATTGCAGGCCTCTGTACCCGAGATTCCGTCGCCTCGTTGAGAATGAGAATCTGCCTTTACATCTGGGACAACCCGAGGCTCCATTCATCAAGAAACTGGCGCCCGCAGTCTTCAAGGCGTTTTGGGTGGGCGAGAACTATGACCATCAGAAGAAATACACCAATAAGGATCCCGCGAAGACTTTGCGCATGGGTGCCAGCAGTTGGGAGTACGCCATGAGAGTTGCGGACACATTCAGTCTCATTGTTGAGATGCCTTACTGGTATGACTCTCGCATAGCCGATACGTCTGATTCAGACGTCACTCAGAGAGACGCAATCTTGCACGCGTCTGATATGGCGTTACAGCGCAACAAGTTCATCAGACAGAAATACTTGGAGATTCGACGGAAAGTAAGACCATCCAAGGACAGAAAACCATTCTCAGATGCGGTCGAGTACTTCACGAAGAGTAACATCGACTATGCTATCGCTGACAAGAACTGGGCTATGAGCGACCACTCCTTGAGAAGGAGAGCCTCGGTAGCACAGAAGTTCGATTCATATGTCGCGCAGGAATCATATAGTCTATTCTGGCTTGGAATGCTGTATCGGTATGTCAAAGGAACTGGAAACAGGAGCGCGGAAAGCGAGGTTCTTGCACAGCTCCAGGCCTGGAGTGGTGAGCTGAATCGCCAGGCATCTCTCCGAGTTATACCGATACGGAGCTTGGTTAGAGTGCAACTAGGGTCGGCGCTTCTTGCCTGTAGTTACCTCCAGAATGCGAAGACAGCGAAACGAGGAAGCCGAGCTACTCACACTCAGCGTATGATGCAGGAAAGAAGATAAGGGGTTTGTGGGGGACTACTAACCCCTCCTTTTCGATACCCTTCCTGAGATGCCATAGATTCGAGGTATTGTACCTTCCGAGACCAAGCCAGTCATTTCAGTGGGCACAAATCCGGTTGGGCCCACTCCTTGCCCGGCTCAGCTCTCTGTCCCACAAGCCCAATCGCGATCCTGACACCCTCCCTTTCGCAATCATTCCTTCCGGATTTCAAAGACGTTCCAATCGAATCCAAATCATCCTGGACCGGTCGCTCGATAGTATTTCTATCATGAAATATGTTCCACCTCCTGATGAGCAAGGGGAGAGTCATCAAGAGCGAGTGGACCACGGATAAGATTGGCGAGATGTTCGACAAGTACAAGCCGGTCACGATACCCGTGTCCATCTCAGTCAGTGGCAAACAGAAGATCCTCGGATTCTCGGAAGCGGAGAGGATCCTCAGAAAGGCCAAGCTGATCTCACTTGAGCGGTGTTCATGCAGAGTCGAACGCAAGAACTGTGACGGTCCGCTCGATGTCTGCGTATGCATGGATGAAGAAGCGGAGGAGGCGATGCGCGACCGCAACGCGTGGCAGACTACGCTCGACAAGGCGATGGATGCCTTGAGACGGGCGCATGAAGCAGGGCTCGTTCATCTGGCCTACGAGACCAAGGGCAGCGGGAGAATCTCCATCATATGCAGCTGCTGCTCATGCTGCTGTCATTCCCTTGCCGCCATCACGCGATTCGGGTATGATTCAGAGATCGTGAAGAGCGCAGATGTCATAGCTGTCAGGGATTCTTCGAAGTGCAATACCTGCGGAGCTTGCGTTGACAGGTGTCATTTCTATGCGTGGGGGCTGGTGGGAGATGACGTGCATCACTACGCTCTCAAGTGCGCAGGCTGTGGGATTTGCGCATCGTTCTGCCCAACTGGAGCCATAACAATGAAGAAACGAAGCAAAGCTTCCGTTGTCCGGAAGAGCCCCACAATCCGGACCGAGGCAAGAAAAAGGATGTCAAGGAGTTGAACACGGGACCGAGATGAAGCGCGCTACCGCTCCACCAAAACCTTTTCTAACTGCTCGCATGATGTCTCCTGATGGAGGTCGTTTGGACATGGAGGAGTTTAAGGTCGCGCCCGTCAAGCCCACAGTACCGTTCCAGGTGCTCGACCAGATCGACGTTCGTGTCGGCACCATCGAGCTTGTCGAAGACTTGAAGGGATCGGACAAGCTGGTGAAGCTGACGGTTAGCTTCGGCGATCGCAGGCGAAGTGCCATCGT
>Ga0315296_10003618_pt1 | contig 12864 bp, 15 predicted proteins | sample YL17G14_18_MG_FD_203921 | JGI IMG/M metagenome (GOLD analysis project Ga0315296, IMG submission 203921) | Sediment microbial communities from Yellowstone Lake, YNP, Wyoming, USA - YL17G14_18 | ecosystem: Environmental > Aquatic > Freshwater > Lake > Sediment | place: USA: Wyoming | collected... | reverse complement strand
CTTGGCAAATACGTAAAACGAAAAGGAGCACACCTCGACTGAATAGGCTCAATAATCTTCCCGCTATAATTAGCGCACATGATAAATCGGCACGTCTCAGTAAAACGCTCCATCGTCCGCCTCAAAGCCTGTTGCGCATCAGAAGTCATATTATCAGCCTCATCCAAAATCATAATCTTAAACGGAATCTCACCAATAGACTTCACCCGCGCAAAAGTCTTAACAGTATCCCGGACAACATCGATCCCCCTCTCATCGCTCGCGTTCAACTCCATAAGATGCTCCCTGTAAACAGCACCATAAAGGTCCCTCACCAAACAAAGAGCCGCCGTAGTCTTACCAGTTCCAGGCGGCCCAGCGAAAATACAGTGCGGCACATTCCTAGACCGGGCAAAACTCTTCAAACGCTCTATAATATCCTTCTGATCAACAACATCCCCCAACGTTTTCGGCCGATACTTCTCAGCCCACATCTCAAAACTCAATATACGGAACCTCCTGAACTCATATTGACAAAATCGCTAATAAATGCTTACAGTACGCGCAAGCCGACAGCATATGATCTCGCAGATGACTAGAAACAGAAAAGAAGGGAAAGTTTAGATGCGGCCTAAAGCACGCATTGCATCAACAATCTTCTTGACAGCAGTAACATACGCAGCTGTTCGCATATCTATCTTGTACTGAATGTAGTTCTGGTAGACGGCACGGAAAGCTTCGCCCATCACACGCTTAAGTCTCTCATCAACTTCCTCGTCAGTCCAGTAGTAGCCTTGCCTGTTCTGAACCCATTCAAAATAGCTCACGGTAACACCCCCAGCGTTCGCCAGCACGTCCGGGCACACAAAGATGCCCTTCTCATGGAGGATCTTGTCGGCCTCAGGCGTTGTCGGTCCGTTAGCCAACTCTACAACAAGCTTTGCCTTCACCTTGTCAGCGTTCTTCTCAGTTATCTGCGTCTCCAAAGCTGCAGGAACAAGTATGTCACAATCTGCAGTTATTGGGTCCATTGTACTAATCGGCTTTGTACCTGAGAAACCCTTGACACTCTTGGTTTTGTTCTTGTAATCAATCAAACCCTTCGGGTTCATACCGTCTGCGTTGTACACACCTGCTGTAGAATCGCTCACTGCTACGATCTTGCCCCCAAGCTCATAAAGGTACTGCGCTATCGGTTGTGCTGCGTTGCCCCATCCTTGGATGGAAATGCGTGCACCTTTGATGGGCATGTTCAGGACTTTGACCGCTTCCAGCGCCGTGAAGAATCCACCACGGCCGGTCGCAGTGTCACGACCTCTTGAACCACCAATGGCCAGAGCCTTCGAGGTAATAACACCCGGCAAGTATTCGCCCATGATCTTGTAGTACTCGTCAGCAATCCAACCCATTATCTGCGCCGTCGTGTTCACATCTGGAGCCGGCACATCCTTGTCCACGCCGATGACCCGCGATATCTGAGCTGCATAGCCTCTTGTCAGTCGCTCTAGTTCTCCCATTGACAATTCCTTTGGATTGACAGTGATTCCACCCTTACCGCCGCCATACGGAATGCCGACGACAGCGTTCTTGATGCTCATCCAGTAAGACAGGGATTTGACCTCGTCCAAGCACACGCCAGGATGATAACGAATTCCTCCTTTTGCTGGACCTCTAGCAGTGTTGTGCTGTGCACGATAACCCGTGAAAACCTTGATCTTGCCGTTGTCCATCTTAGTCGGAATCGAGACTATCAAGACTCGTTCATGGCTACTCAGTACATCAACAATTTCAGGTTCCAGTTTCAGTATTGATGCCGCTTTCTTCAATGGCTTCAAAGATTCTTGAAACAGACTGTCACTAGTTTCAGCCATCTTTCTTCACCTTTACATTTGTAAAGCAAGAGGACAGAAAATTGGCCCAGCTATTAAGCGTTACCTCCTCATCACCGTGAAAGCTTCATGAGAAGCACACGCCTCAATACAGACATCAGTCATTGTCTTCCAGAACAACTCGCACTTTTCCAACTACAGTTTTTATATTCCTTTGCCCTTAGCTTACAAGCCTGCGGGAGACGGGACGATGCAAAGCAAGTCAAGGGCAACTATAAAAGACAGGGATTTCAACTTCGAAAACTCACTCGTCAGAATAACAGCCAACAGAAGCTGCCCAGAAATCAGACTTGCAGGGTTTAACATAGGACCATTCGAAGAAGGCAATGACTACGAAGTATACTACTGGACCGCACTCGAACTTGAAAAAGTTGGAATCGCTCGCTTCAAGGGAGAAGAACAGCTAGACACGATCAAACTCAACAAGGTTCAGTGGACTGAACGCATACAAACCACTGGACAGATCTCCAAACTTCCCGAATACTTCTACCCCAGACTGCGCAGACGCCTTTCAGAACTAAGAAGCGAGATCGCTAAGGACCCTGAAAAACTCCGCGAATATGAGAGACTTAGTCAACTGACCCAAGACATAGCGAATTCAAGACTGAGAAAAATTGTGTCAATCGCATCTGCTCCTGCGCAGACTGAAAACACACTTAGGAACTTCACAGAAGAAGAAAAATTCCTTTATGAGCGCCTTTACAAACTCATCAGCCTGTGGAGAAAACAAATATTGGAATATAATGGAGGGCCTGAATGACTGAAAAGCTAGAGGCTGCAGATCCGCAAGAATGTTTTCAAAATCTCTTTAAGACCGAAAAGTACCGCCAGAGAATCTCACAGATGGCAGTGGCAGGAAAGGCTTCGCTCATAGCAGATTTTGAGGACCTCCTGACTTTTGACCAGCGAATTGCAGAAGAGCTTCTTGAAAAACCAGACGAGTACTTGAAGCACGCGAACGACGCCGCCTATGCACAACTTCAGATTGAGGATCCCGAATACGCGGAAAAAATGATGGCAATTGACGTCAGAATCGTGCGACTCTTACAGTCTGCGCCATTACGAAAACTGGGATCTCACGAAATCGGAAAATTCGTTATGGTCGAAGGTATCGTCGTTCGCTCATCCCCAGTACGACCAATGGTCATGCAAGCGGCTTTCAAGTGCAAAAGATGTGGAACTCTGAACCCGGTAAATCAGACCGGCAGTTTCCTGAAAGCACCATTTGCATGCATCAGCCCAGACTGCGCCTCACAAGGACCGTTTGATTTCGTTCAAGAAGAATCCACTTTCATCGACTCGCAAGACCTACGCATCCAAGAAAGACCCGAAGACCTTCCACCGGGGCAATTGCCCAGAACACTAAGCATCAAACTGGTCGGAAGCGAAATCGTTGACGTAGCAAGACCAGGCGACCACATTTCAATAGTTGGACAAGTTCGAGCAATAGCACCAACGCTTCCGGGGGTCGGAAAACTGCGGACGTTTATCCTGCATTTGGACGCAAATTCAATCGAGGTCTTGGGGAAAGAACCAGAGATGGCACTCCCATCACCAGAAGAAGAAGAGAAGATACTCGAACTCTCAAGAGACCCGTGGGTGCATCGCAAGATAATTGGCTCGATCGCCCCATCCATCTACGGGTATGATCACATCAAAGAATCCATAATGTACCTGCTCTTTGGCGGGGTACCCAAAACCTTGCCGGACATCACTATACGAGGAGAAATGAACGCCCTTCTGGTAGGAGACCCGGGAACGGCAAAGTCCCAACTCCTGCAATATGTGGCCAGAATAGCGCCGAGAGGATTGTACACTTCTGGACGAGGCACAACAGCTGCAGGCTTAACTGCCGCGGTAATACGAGAAAAGGGTGGAGGGATGAGTCTGGAAGCTGGGGCTCTAGTTCTGGCAGATAAAGGGATAGCATGCATAGACGAAATGGACAAAATGCGCCCGGAAGACAGAGTTGCAATCCACGAAGCCATGGAGCAACACACCGTCTCTGTTGCAAAGGGCGGCATTGTCGCAACACTCAATGCTAGAACGGCCATACTTGCCGCAGCAAACCCTGCGCTCGGAAGATACGAACCTCACCGCACTGTATCTGAAAACATCTCTCTACCAGTCACAATTCTTTCTAGATTCGACCTCATTTTCGTGTTGAGAGACGTCCCCAACAAAGAATCTGACACCAAGATGTCTGCGCACATCCTTGAGCTCCATAGAAAGGGGTCAAGCCCTGTCGAAACTCCGATACAAGCAGACCTTTTGAAGAAATACATCAGTTACGCAAAGGGAATCAAACCTGTTCTAGGCCAGGAAGCAATAAAGCGCCTGAATGACTTCTACTTGGCAATGCGCGCGGCCAGCGAAACAGAAGGATCGCCTGTTGCCATAACTGCGCGGCAATTAGAATCCCTTGTTCGTGCGGCTGAAGCTAGAGCTCGCGTGGCTCTAAGAAACGAAGTCACCGCTGAAGATGCAGAAGCGGCAATCGCGATCATGAAAAGATCCCTTGAAGAAGTCGGGATAGACCTCTCCTCCTACAAAATGGACATAGACCTGATCATGACTGGAAAGCCTAAGAGCATGAGAGACCGACTGCAAATAGTCCTCTCAACTCTGATGGAGATGGAAAAAGACACGGGCATCGTCGAAAAAGCAGCTCTTCTAAGTGAACTCGAGCTTAAGCATAACATACCTAGGGGAGAAGCAGAACGCCTGATCGGCCAGCTCCTGCGCGAAGGAACAATATACGAACCTCGAGAAAACTATCTCAAGAAAACCTAGCCAGTCAACACGACACTTGTCTATCACGGACAAATCAGCTAATAGTCATCAAGATATGTATGTGACTTTCTTCCCTTCTTCCTTGCGGGTCTCCTCTGCTTCCAAGGCTCGTTTCTCCTCAATCTTCTGGAGCCGCGTGACCATCTTCTCAGCTTTGACAATCTCTTCGTCGAGCGCATCTAGTTTGACATCAAAGCCAAACATTGACTGCAGAATCTCCAGAATGCGTTTGGCAGATTTTGGGTCTGGCAAGTATCCCCTAGTCTCTCCCAACAGACAGAGTGCATCAATTTTCCTCAGATGAGAAAGCCCAAGTATCAAGCCGGCTGTGCCCACTATTGGGCTACCAGCTGGGCTGACTTCAGCCCCTGCCTCCAAAGCCCTGTCAAGCAATTCTCGGTTCGTGGCGGCAGCTATGGCTTTCGGGCGATCTTTGACTTCCATTCTATATCCTCCGATAGTGATTATAGTCTTAGTGTGAAATGTCTCAACATAACTCAGTATTTGTTCTGATATGTCGTATTGACCTTCTATTGTCTGGGCTTGACTATCGCCAGTAAAGAGTATCAGGTCGTCCTTTCCATTCTTGTTCCTCCAAGCATAGAATGTTCCACGTAGGAGCCTGACGTTCCCCTTTTTGCTTACAAGCACGAAATACGGAAAGTGTGGTGAGTATATGTAGGCAAATCTTTCAGCATTCAACTGCTTAACCAGATGGCGCACTGCGATTTTGCCCACTAGACCCAAGCCAGGAAGCCCTTCTATCAGAGTAGGGTTCCTTAAGTCGATTTTTCTCAGTTCTTTCACGAAGGTCTCTTTCATTCCCCATGATTCTCCGTCTTCAACGCCATTCTGTACTTCAGGTACCTGTCATCTGGTGAGAATTTTGACGGGTGAGGGACCATGACAGTTCCTCTGCAGTAGGGACAAAAGTCTTTCTTCAACGTGTAGTTTCGGCATTTTTGGCATTTTCTCAGAAGCCAGACCATCATTTTTCCCTTTTGAATGTACCTTGACCGCCAGCTTTTGTCACGTTTGTTACAATATTCTGCGCCACCTTTTGGAAGGTCTCCTCGGCGCGTTTGTAGTCTTCGGCCATGACCTCTATACTATATTTGGGTGCAGCTATAACGTAGAAACGGACTTTCGCATTGCCAAGCTTCTCATTTTTTTTGGCGTTAACGAAAGCCTCTTTGATTATCTTGACGCCGCTCGGCTTCATGCACTTAAGTTCGACTGTCCCTTTCACTTTGACCATTGGAATGTGTATTCTTTCTTGTCCTACCTCAACAATTGTACCCGCAATTTGCTCTGGAACGCCTATCTTGCTCAAGACTTCGGGGCCTTCTCTGACGGCTTTCTCGAATCCTTCATATAAGCCAAATTCGCGGCCCATCGGGACCCCGGCCTTCTCATAAACCTCTGCTAACGAGAGACCAATCTTTTCAGCCACACTTCTCATCAGAGCCTCAGCTTTCCTCTCCTTTTTCCAAGACATTATCTTTTCAATTTTTTCTCTCTTAGTAACGCGTCTCAAAGATAGGTCGATATGTCCCTTCTCGGGATTAACACGCAAGACTTTCAAAACGACTTTTTGCCCTTCGCGCACAAAATCGCGGAGGTTGCGGATCCACGAGGACGAGATTTCTGAAACATGGAGTAACCCCTTCTTTTCAAACTCATCGAGTTTTACGTAGGCTCCGTAGTCGGTCACTGTTTCGACGGTAGCTATCACTAGATCTCCAACTTCGGGCCATTCCTGTTTCTCAGATGACATTGCAGTATCCGTCCCTTACTCGAAGACTGCAACTATTTCGCCCTTGATCTGCGCTTTGCCACTTGAGGGCACCGCGAGTTCGGCTCCGCAAACGCTGCATTTTACCCTGTTAACCGCACTGCCGAAGACTATCTGTTCGTTTCCACATTTCAGACATTTCACACGGACGAAGCGGCTTCTTGGCCTTGGAATAAGCTTTTCCCATTCTGCCATAATCATTCACCCTAAATCACACAATCGCCAGTTTCCTTAACCTTATCCCATCTTTATGTCTCATATAACCGCAGACTTTGCACTTCAACCGTAGAGTTTGTTTCTTGGTGGTCTTCGAGAACTCCCTCTGAAGCGGATACTTCTGCCCACCGTACCCTCTCTTCTCCCGCTCATGATGCCGCTCGCCTTTTGCCAGTGCCCTCCTCTTCCCAGCCTTGTAAAGCGTGACTGTATGAGCTTGATGTTGCTTGCATTTCGGGCAGTATGTCTTGACCTCTTTGGGAACATTCACGCAGGCCACAACCGACTTTGCATAAAGAAAACCACACGTACTCTTATACTTTTTCGCTGATCTACAGCAGGAATTAGAAATGGCGGTCTTCACGTTTGTAGGAATTATCCTTTTAAATGGCCAATAAACAACTAACTGTAACGATGAGGCAGCACTGATGCTTACTAATGTTCTCGAGTCCAAGAGATACATACGTGCCTTAATGAAAGTCTTGCCAATTCTGTCATTTACGTTGCCCTTCGTTATGTTATATTGCTTTCAGAACTTGGCCTATCCAAGGTATGAAAACACGTTTGAAATGACATGGAAAGGCAGGACGTTCTACATTTTCTTCATTTGGCTGGCATCATTGGAAATAATAATAAACTGGGAAAGACTTCAAACTACCAAAGTTGAAAAGCTGAGGTCAATAAGAACCTGGATGTTCATCTTCTCCCTCCTCCTCCCGACTTTGTACGTTGTAGCCTCTAACTTTTTTGGACTTAATGTCATTATTTTGGACTGGGCAAAGACAAGCGGCATTGCTCAGGGCATTTGGATGCCGCTTTCAATAGAGTATCTTGTTTTGGCAATCCTCTTCGTCGTGATATGCCTAGCGGAGTTTGGGTTGAATAGTCTGGCAAACCTTGCTCTCTCTCCCATCTTCCTCGCAACTATTGGGCTAGTATACACAATAGACAATGTCTATGAATATGGAAGTTTTCTCCCATTCCAGATCCTTGTACCCGCAACAGCAACACTTGCGGCAAACATGCTCAACTTTTTGGGCTACCAGACTCAATGGGTGAGCCAACAGCTAGGAACACCGGTTCTTAGCGTCCACAATGAAAAAGGTTTAGCCGCCTTTGGAATCGCGTGGCCCTGCTCAGGAATTGAAAGCCTAATTATATATTCGGTCACGATCCTCCTGTTCCTAAAGGGTACGCTCATTCCTTGGAAACAGAAAATTGCATATTTCGTCGGTGGAGCAGTTGTCACCTTTTTCATCAACGTTCTAAGGATCGTCACAATATTCGTGATTGCAGTCAATGCAGACCAAATTCAAGTACAGCGTTTCCATGATTACTATGGTCAACTTTACTCAATAGTATGGATCATATCATATCCGATGATAATCATGGGGAGCCGATTATTGTATTCCAAGATCACTGGTTTGAGAACGGGTCGAAAGGAAATCATGCTGAGCAAGTCAAACGGCCCCCTCTGACTGACCAGAATGAAGCCTGCTCGATCATACTGCCTGCCGTCACGTCGTTTCAACGTATTCTGTCGATCCTTGCTTTACAAGAATTCTAGCGTTTTCAATCGGTAAGGAAGCCAGATCTTCTATTTCAAAAGGTCCGTATGTCGTCATGTCTGAACCAATTATGGAGGGGACCACTGCTAGGAAACGCAGGACGGTTCTCTTGTGTTCTGGTGCAACTTCGACTTTGGGAATGCGTCCCTTGAGAATACCACTTGCAAGATTCTGGAACTGTTCTGAAAGCAGTGAGATTACTATGCTGATCTCCTTTTCTTCAACTGTCAAATAATCAGGAGGGGGTCTTTCCATCTTTTGTGCCATCTTGATTATTTTCGTGTAACGTGCTTGGATCAGGGTCAAGACCATTTGCTTGACGTTCTGCAATTCTCTTCTCAACAAATTGGCTTTGACAGTGCGCCGGTCGAGCATTCTTCCCTCTTCATTCAATCTCTTGATGTAGTCTGCGAGCCTGTTGTAGAAGTCTGCAGAAAGTTTTACGAGTTCGTCTCCTCCGATTTCCTGTTTGTATATCTGGAGAAGCTCATCATACATTCTGTTGGATCACCTCTGCCCTATTCTTGCAGAGAAGCAGCATGGCTGCAGCTGTCGGCAATGTGACTTCCTCGCCAGTATAGGGGCCATATGTTTTGGTGCATATTCTGAACTTAGGCGCTTTGGATACAAATATAGTTACTTCTCCTTCCTTGAAGGCTACCGCGCTAGTGAATGGATCAAACTTGTTGATTGTGGAGACAGGAAATTCAGTCTTCTTCAAACCCGTTTTGTTATGTAATGTCCCGGCTAATCTGATCAGGCGATGAACATCTGTCGTGACTACGGTATCTACGTTAGCAGATTGAGATTCGAACGAGTATTCGGCTATCCTTCTCCAAGTCTCTGATCCCAAACCTTTGATCTTTTTCAGAGTCTCAAGACTTTCAAGATTTTTCAAAATGACTTCTTTGTTCTTGGTCAATGCACCGGAAATGTTCTTAGTTAGTCCCATCGCCATGTAATCCTGATGTCTTGCAGTGAGTACAACATTGTGTATGCCCTTTGCAATGCGTCCTCGCCAGCCGTAGTCGTCCAGCTTCAGGGTTTGTAGGTTGTTCCCGTCAATTCTTTGAAGTATGGGGTCAAAACCGAGACCTGTGACGTAGTCGACGATTTCTTTGCGTGCAACAGCGTCGAGACTTTCAATTGTCTCGTCGATCACGTGGAGGTGATAGCCTCGGTGGCCTGAGAAAAAAACATGGATGCTTTTCTCCTTGACACCGAAGTCGTTTGTGAGCATATCGAGTAGTTTGATTGTTTCTGACTTGGCGGATTCTAGACAGACTTCGCACAGCCAAGTGCACTCGTCGAATTTCTCGCCCCTGCAGGCAGGGCATTTCTCAGGCGTTATTCCTTTTCCTGAGAAACCGCATTTCTCGCAAGTCCATTCGTCGTGAGTCCTGTCGCATGGTGTTACTATATGGTCAGCGTCTATATCGAAAATGAGGTCGGCACCCATCCAGTTTTTTGAGTCCATCTCAGCTGCGTCAGGACGTTCATAGTATGCACTCGAATAATAGACATCTGACGGAGTGTCAGCGCGCAAAAAGTTGTCCAGTTCGGTCGTGGTTTTGAAAGACTTATGTCTGACCATGATCTTGTTTCTGAAGAGCAAAGCAGCGAATTCTCGTTTTTCAAATAAGGTGGGGATATAGACCTCGCAAAAACATGCCTTGTAGTATTCAGAGAACATCTTCTGGACAAATCTGCCCGTGTTGCTTAACATTCTTTTCATGAAAGACTCTGATACTTGAGTATTTAGGCTTCTCTGTCACTGCGACGCTGCCCTGCATACTGCCAATTCAGGAAAAACACTGAGCGCTTTGCCTGCGTGGTTGTCACCTGCTTGAGCCCGAGCAACATTGAGGACGAACGTCAAATGTCATTTGATGAGTTTTTTATAGATATCGTCCAGTTATATGGCCAACGCCCATCGGATTACCACGCGAGACTAGGTTGTGATTAACAATGGACCGGGTGTTGGTCACAGGTGGCTGCGGCTTCATAGGCAGTCACTTGGCAAGAGAGTTATACCGAAAGGGCCACTTTGTAAGGATTGTTGATGCCGAATCTGACAGTTTTCTGAAGGAAAAAGCCTTCACTGAGAAAATGAGACCCGATTTGAGAATGTTCAAGAACTGTCTAACTGCCACCAAGGGAATTGACAAGGTCTACAACCTTGCGGCTAACATGGGAGGAATCGGGTTCATCACTGAAGTCGGTGCTGACGTGATGCATGATATATGTTATGATAAACGCCAATATGCTCGAAGCTTCTGTGAGAAACAAAGTTGGGCGTTACCTTTTCAGCAGTTCTGCGTGTATTTACCCTACGCATAAGCAGAATGATCCAGAAGCATATTGTTTGAAGGAAGAAGACGCCTGCCCTGCGGATCCTGACAGTTACTATGGGTGGGAGAAACTCTACTCAGAAAAGATGTGCGAGGCTTATCAACGCGACTACAAGATAGATGCAAGGATCCTTCGCTATCACAACGTCTATGGTCCAGAAGGAGCCTACAAGGGCGGAAGAGAGAAGTCTCCAGCAGCAATTTGTAGGAAGGTCGCATTAGCAAAGAACCCAGGAAATATCGTAATATGGGGAGACGGCAAGCAGACTCGAAGCTATTGCTACATAGATGATGCCGTTAGAGGGACTGTAACGCTGATGGAATCAGACTTTGATAAGCCCATAAACATAGGATCCGACAGACTTGTTACAATCGATGAGTTAGCAGACAAGATAATCAAGATCTCTGGTAAGAAAATTACAAAGACATATGATCTTTCAGCTCCCCAAGGAGTCCGAGGACGAAACGCCGACATAACACTGGCAAGAAAGGTGCTTAGCTGGGAGCCTAAGGTCGCTCTTGAAGACGGTCTAGCTCAGACTTACAAGTGGGTAGAGGCGAAAGTTAGGGAAGAAGCTTAGACGAGTTTCGAAGCTCAAACCTCATGCATCGTGCGGTGCTTTTTCTTGGCCCTTGCTTTCCAAGCTCTTATGACGCCTTTGTTCGATGTGAAAAAGAAAAAGTTCTCAACCGTATACAGGTAGTGTTTGTTGAAATCGATAAATCCCATGTTTCTCATTCGCCGTGCCGATGAGTATATGTAGGTGTCGAGGAAGAATGCGACGTCGCCCAGATCGAGTAGTTCTTTGCCCATTATTCCGTCAGCATTTATGTCGTCGACTATGAAGCCTCCAGTTCTGCCAAATTGGCCTTTTCTTACGACTAAAAAGTTGGTGCTAGTACTGAATCTTTTGAAGGGTTTGGGAAGTTTGGCAACAAGATATCTGACAAAGTTGTAGATTGCATATTCGAGTTTGCCCAGAAGAGGAGCGTCAAATGGGTATCCTGGACCGCTTAGAGCAACAAGCTCGGGGTTTTTTTCGAATTTGTCGACGATCTTTTGGAAGATGTCTTTGGGGAAGATTATGTCTGCGCATGTGAAAAGTAGGTAGTTGCCTCTCGATATTTTTGCGCCGACGTTTCTTGAGACAAACTCGCCGTGTTCTGGAAGGATTACAACTCTTGCGTTATGCTGTTGAGCGATTTCCGGGGTTTTGTCTTTGCTTCCGCCGTCAACTATCAATGTTTCAAAGCTTACTGAAGATTGGTCCTTCAGAGAGTTCAACAGTAATCCTATGTGGTTTTCTTCGTTTAATGTTGGCACGATTATCGATATGCGAGGTTCTTCGTCAGTCCGCAATTCTCTCGACCACTTCAGCCAATCTTCTCATAAAGACTGCCTTATCAAACTTTTTGGATCTGTATGAAGCTTTCGCTACGGTTTCACTCCTAAAATTCTTTTCGATTATCAAGGCGTCACTTTTGACTTGCAGCTTCGGTTGCAGTCGACCAAGAAACAGCGAATGCTCTCGTCTAATATGCGTGTCCAAGGACCTCCTGAAGGGTGTCCGACTGCAAGCACGCGCCAAGTAGCTTTCCGCTACGCTGTAAACGATGTTTCTATTTTCAATTTTCCTTTTCAGATCATTTATCTCCGATCATTTCACTCAGAATTATTATGTCCCATTTGAAGGGAACAATTGTGTCTAAAGACTTCCAGATGGAAAAGAATAGTCTTGAGTGATTCAATCTCTCCAACTTGCTTGTGGAGGGTACGTAGGGTATCGTTGAACCTGTCTTCTGAAGAATCCTGAAGCCCAATGATGTAAGCAGATTCCTCAATTCCAAGAAAACATATTCGTGAACATGCCCACATTCTCCTGAAGAGATGAATTTGCCAAGCGTCAAAAGCTTGTTCGGTGTTTGGATCAGAAACTCACCTTTGAACTTCAAAACACGTTTCACTTCACCTAGAACTTTTATGGGATTCGTTATATGTTCTATGACTTCGCTTATTACAGCGAAGTCGAAAGAGTTCCCCTTGAAAGGCAAGTATCTGGCATCCGCCAGAATGACATCGTTCTTGACGTAGTGCCTAGCGGTCTTAAGAAACGGAAGGCAAGTGTCGATTCCAATCGCGGTTTTAAGCCTGCTCAATTCTCTGCCCCAGCCACATCCGACATCCAGAATGCTTTCTGCGTTCCTCGCAAACTCCATTGTGATGTTTCCCTTTTTTATCCAAGAATAGGCGTTTGCAGACGTAGCCTTGCATG
>Ga0315296_10003617_pt1 | contig 12868 bp, 12 predicted proteins | sample YL17G14_18_MG_FD_203921 | JGI IMG/M metagenome (GOLD analysis project Ga0315296, IMG submission 203921) | Sediment microbial communities from Yellowstone Lake, YNP, Wyoming, USA - YL17G14_18 | ecosystem: Environmental > Aquatic > Freshwater > Lake > Sediment | place: USA: Wyoming | collected... | reverse complement strand
CGTTAACTCCCCCATTAGTACATATATCGAGTTGAACAATCCTATAATCCATGGAAGTGCCCCAAGTGTAGATGTATACTTCCAACCCTTTTCAGCTAGGGCTAATCTCAAACGGGAGAACCAGTAAACTATCATAAGGCTTGACGCTACCAACCCAATAACTGATCCAACAAGCACCCACCACACCGTCATCGAATTCACCCTGAAATTTGTTAAGAATGAAGAACATTTAAGGTTAGCGTGCGTTATTTTCTTGATTAAAATTTAATCCCACACACACAACGGGTTAGTGGTTTCCTGAGTTGGCAAGAATCTTTCTTCCTGTTAGGCGAGGATGAAGAACTGGAACGAGATAATGGACAGGTGAATAGGATGGTAAGGAATGTATGTCTTATAACTAGTAATTAAGACGTACATTAGAATAAGACGTACATTTCAAATTAGGCAAGTCCTCAGAAATTTATCTATTATATATGTAAGAAAACTTTGCCATTAGTCACTCCTTCTTCAATTACACAATTTTTTATTCTGAATCTACTAAGCCTGATACTTGTCTCCTTTGGCACTGTTACATGATGTGCATGTCCACTGTCCATTTTCGACTGTAGTTCTTCCACCTAAGTTATGGGGTTTAATATGGTCTGGTGCTCCCTTGTCTAGTGGTGTTGGCTTTCCACATATTTTGCATTCAGCCTCTGCTTTGCCCCTTTGCCTAGCTTCCTTGTATGCCAAAGTATAGATAGTAAGTTTCTGACCCCAGTCAAATTCTCTCTGTTCGTCCTTAGGTTCTAATGTAGGTTCATATTCCAAGAATTTCCTGAGGATAATTTGAAATCTATTCTCAATTTGAGTCTTAGAGTCAGGAGATGAACTCCGTGCAACATAATAAACATAGTACCCTTCTGTGTCTGTGTAGCCTGCTACTTCGATTTTATGTAAGAAATCAATAACAAAAGCGCGCGCAGCCGAAAACATCAAAAGACCATACAAAGCCATCTCACCGATATACATCAACACGCAATAAAGGGACAAGGCAGCGCGCTGATTCATTTGGTTATTTTAGGAAAAACTTTTATACATGGTTGGATTACCCATCCAATTTTATGGAGCTGAGAAGATCAACACTAAAAGAACAATCACAGCACTTTTGATTCTAACAGTTATCGTAGGAATTGGGGGCTACATAGTTTTTCAGCAACAAGCTCATAACGCCCAGCAGTCTAACGGTGACTCTATTGTGGACTGGTCACCCACATTCCATCATGACCTAGCGCGCACAGGCTACTCAACTTCAACAGGGCCACTCACAAATCAAACTCTATGGACCTACTTAACCCAAATGTATATAGAGTATCCTTCACCTGCGGTTGTTAATGGCGTAGCTTATTTTGGCTCAAATGATCGCAGAGTTCATGCTGTGAACGCGTCAACGGGCAGCAAAATATGGAGCTACCTTACCGGTAATTCAGTGGAGTCTTCTTGTACAGTTGTCGACGGCATTGTCTATTTTGGCTCAGATGACTACAACGTGTACGCCTTAGATGCAACAACAGGAAGCAAGATATGGAATTTCACCACCAAAGGTGACGTGTATTCTACTCCTGCTGTTGTCGATGGCGTGGTATATGTCGGCTCAAACGACGACAACCTATATGCTTTAGACGCAGCAACGGGCAGCAAAATATGGAGTTACATGACTAGTAATTCTGTGTGGTCTTCTCCGGCGGTCGTTAACGGGGTGATCTACGTTAACTCGCATGATACTGCTTACGCTTTGGACGCTGCAACGGGAAAAGAAATATGGAACTTCTTTGTCTGGGGTCCGATGTATTCTTCTTCTGCTGTTGTTAACGGCAGGGTCTACTTTGGCGCAAGCAATACAGTTTATGCTTTGGACGCTGCAAGCGGCAAAAAGATATGGAATTACACGACCGGGGATCGTGTGGAGTCTTCTCCAGCGGTTGCCAATAACGTGGTGTACATCGGCTCAAATGACCACAATGTGTATGCTTTCGACGCTGTAAACGGTAACAAAATATGGAACTTCACAACAGGCAACGAGGTGAATGGAAGTCCCACTGTTGCTAACGGCGTAGTCTACATCGGCTCAAAGGACAACAACGTCTATGCTTTAAACGCCTCAACAGGCAGCAAAATATGGAGTTACACAACCGGATACCAAATAGAATCAACCCCTTCTATTGCTAACGGCATACTCTACATCGGCTCAAACGACGCCAAAGTGTACGCTTTTGGTTCAATTGCAACTCCTTAACCATCTCCACCCTCACCTTTTCCATTTTTCTTGGGCGTGCACTAGACGGCAGTTGTCGTGAGTGAGACTGACATAACACATCAAGATGGTCGCGCGCGCGCTCAACCTTGAGAATTTCATCAAAGCGAGAAAAACCTTCACCCAGAATTGTGTTTCGTTATGGCAAGCAAAATGGAGAGATTAAAAATTTTGTGCGAATGCGTGAACTTGTTAGAAGATTTGACAAAGTATTTGGCAACAAAAAAATTACGGGAGGTGATGCACTCGCGCGTGCGTATGCCGAAAAGGGAGACGCATAGTTTGCATTCATATTTGCAAGTCAAAATCATTAAGTATAAGTCAAAACAGAAAACATGCCGAGAAAAATGGCTGCAAGTAACAAGTATCATGATGACCTTCTTGAGGGTGCCACAATAAAAGAACTTGTTAAGGTAATGCTAGAAAAATCTGGCTACGTGGTTTATCCATATGGTTATGAAGGTCCATTCACAGACGTTAGAAAGAAACTAACCGACACGGAAACCAAAAACTCAAAAACTGTTCGAAGGATTAGATCTTGTCCTGATTTGCTCGTTTACGATGAGACCGAAAAAGATCTGTTTCTAGTTGAAGTGAAGATGAGAAGAGCACCCAAGGAAACGAAAGTTCTCATCTATCAAAAACTGATTGCCAACTACAAAGAGTTCTGGAGTGAATCCATCCTTGTTGTCATAGTTCCCTGTGGCAAAGTCTTTTATGCCCAAAGAATAAGCGAACTGGAAGCAAAAGAAGAATATGATGCAACAACCGAGTTTCTCAGGCTGGAAGAATTCTTTTGCAGAGTAAGCGAAGAAGATCTTGCGCACTTTAGAGAAAAAGCTTTGTGGATCATGGAGAAAAAGGGGAAATTTGAAAGTCACGCTGAAGAACTACACTTAATGAAAAAATCGTTCTCTTGCTCTCAAAACACGGAAAATGGTGCGATAGAAAAACTTCAATAAGATAATAGCACGCGTTGTTTTCTGTAATTGTAACTGTAATTGTATTCGGATTTAATAGGGGAAGTATAACAGAGAAGGGGAAGTGCGTAGTCGTCAAGTTGCAGTCGTAGTTTTGAGATGTTGAGTAGTGAGTAGGGGGAGTAGGGGGTTTGGATTTGGGATTAAAATTTAATCCCACACAGACTCCCGAAGAGTTTAGATAAAGTGAACATTAGATCTCCGAACACTTTAAATTCTTTATTGAATGTTCAATTTCTTCCATGGGCTACTGGTCTAAGCGTCTTGAGGAAATCTTTAGCGAATTCAACTCCTCTAAGAACGGTCTTAGCGGTGAGAAGGTTGAAGCGAGACTGATGCAATATGGCTTCAACGACATCCCCAAGAGAAGAGAAAAAACTGCGTTAAGCCTTCTCGTCTCGCAGCTAAAGGACCTACTGGTAATAGCTCTCATCATAGCCTCAATCGTTTCATTCTTCACTGGAGGGGAGATAGAGGGGATAACGATACTTGCAATTGTAGTTGTCAATGTCCTTGTAGGTTTCGCCCAAGAGTACAAGTCAGAGAAGGCACTGCAAAAACTTGCTGTTCTCATCAAATACAGAGTGAGGGTTTTAAGAGATAACAAAATTTTGGAAGTAGATACACGAAACATCGTGCCTGGAGATATAATCCTTATAGAGACCGGTGACCGTATTCCAGCTGACCTTCGTCTTATGGAAGTTGATGAACTTGAAATAGATGAATCGATCGTTACTGGTGAATCTTACCCCGTCCTCAAATCATCTAATCCAATTGTGGCTGAAAAACTAGAACCACAGCGGATGGAGAATATGGCTTTCCCAGGGACGCTGGTTGTTAATGGTAAGGGAAAGGGAATCGTTGTTTCCACGGGAATGAAGAGCACTCTTGGGCAAGTAGCTGGCTACCTGAAACTAACAGAGCCTGAAACAAATTATGAGAGGGGCATAAAGAGTTTCAGCAAGTTTCTGATCAAGGGAATCCTCGTCGGAATCACATTCATATTTATTATGAATGCATTGACTGGCAAGACATTCTTTGACTCTGCCCTGTTTTCCCTTGCTTTAGCTGTCGGCATCATACCTGAGTCGCTGCCAATAATCATAACCATCGGGCTTTCAAGAGGAGCCATTCTAATGAGTAAAAGCGGGGTCATCGTGAAGAAACTAAACGTGATTGAAGATCTAGGGAATATGGATGTGATCTGCTCAGACAAGACAGGGACAATAACCGCGAACAAGATTACACTGACCGACTACGTTGATCTGGAAGGCAAGAAAGATCTTAAACTGTTGAAACTGGTCTGTCACTGTGTTTCCATCGTGGAGGAAGAGGAAACAGCAACAGGAAATCCGATGGATGTTGCGATTTTTGAGTACTGTAAGAAGCAACCTAATCTAGCTTCAACATGTGAACTAGTTGAATTAATTCCCTTTGACTATTCTCGTCGAAGGATGAGTATAATCGCTAGAAACGAGGGAAAACTTCTTCTTATTTGTAAAGGCGCTCCAGAGAGCATGCTCCAAGTCTGCTCAACAATGAAAGTTGGCGACGAGATTACTGAATTAGATAAGGATAGAGTTCAGAGACTATACGATGACTTGTCCATAAAGGGAATACGAGTTTTGGGTCTCGGCGTGAAAGAAGTTGAAGAAAAGGATGACTACTCTGAAGCTGATGAACATGACTTGACTTTTGTCGGTCTATTATGCTTCATCGATCCATTGAAACCCACTGCTAAACAGTCTATTAATGAATTGAAGGAACTTGGCGTGGAGGTCAAGATTCTGACAGGAGACAGCCCGCTCGTGGCAAAAACGATCGCAGAAGAAGCGGGTATGACTATGGAAATGTTGACTGGAAGCGAGGTCGACGGGATGGACGATGAGACTCTTCAAAAGGCTATTGAGAAAACGCATGTGTTTGCGAGACTGACACCAGAACAAAAAACAAGAATAGTATCAACCCTTAGCAAGAACGGTCATGTGACAGGGTTTCTAGGCGACGGCGTTAACGACGCACCTGCGTTAAAGGCTGCTGATGTAGGGATATCCGTCGATGGGGCTGTAGACATTGCCAAGGAAGCAGCAGACATAGTCCTGACCGAAAGCAGCCTAGAAATCCTTAGAGAAGGAATCGTTGAGGGCAGAACCACCTTCGGGAATACCACAAAATACATCCTTAACACTGTCTCCGCCAATTTAGGCAACATGATATCGCTTGCCATAGTCTCAATTATATTTAACTTCCTTCCGATGCTACCTTTTCAGATCCTATTGACTAATCTGATCAGTGACGGACCCTTGCTGTCAATATCAACAGACAGGGTAGACGAAGAAGAACTGTCCAAGCCTAAAAACTGGAACATAAGACTGATAAGCAGATTCACCACATTCTTTGGCGCAATAAGCTCCATCTTCGATTTCACGACAATGATTCTCCTCTTCGTAGTAATGGGTGGTAACGTTGCCTTGTTTAGGGCTGGTTGGTTCATAGAGTCAACTCTATCCGAAATCTTAGTGACATTCTCGATTAGGACGAAGAAAAGGTTCTTTAGGAGCAGACCAAGCAAAATGCTTCTAGGTATGTCAATAATATGCAGTCTTTTAACATTACTCCTTGTCTACTCTCCATTAAATACGTTTTTCAAGTTCCACCCTCCGAGTTTCACAATACTTCTAGCAATCTTTGGCGAATTAGCCTTATATTTCTTAACAGTTGAACTGATAAAAAAATTCTTCCACAGAAAATATTCGTAGATGCGCGCGCTCAGGATATTGAGTTTACCACGAGGGGTAACTTTTTGAGTAAATTTTACCCCTCGTATTCTAAACCTCAGTTGATTACAGTGTATACTCGATTTCGATACTATCTATGTGTGTATACTCGATTCAGATAACATCTATATCTAGTAGTTTCCGATACTATCCTATCCTTCCTATTCCATTCTACCCATCTTGTACCTTGTAGGTATATGCTGGATCAGGTATACAGTTTTTAACCGGCCATTAACCGTTCGTTGGTCGTTTCCGTCGTCCGTCGTTGGTTGTGTGTATGTGGGATTAAAATTTAATCCAACCAATCACTTCTTAAGACTAAAGTGCTTGTGGATGTGTTTAGCGCGCATGCGTGTTCCTAAATTCGTAATAAAGTGTGTTTCGCACCTCTTATTGGGGTGAGCGCGAGCGATTTTTATCTATTAAACGTATTAATATAACGTTTAACGAACACTTCTTGAATCATGCACAGATAGATGAATATCTTGAAGTCTCCAAAAGATAGAAAGCCAAGAAAAAAGAGGCCTACTGGAGTAACAGTTGTAGCGATTCTGGAGGTGCTTGGAGGCATTAGTGGCTTAGCTGTTGGGAACATCGTTATGTCAATTTTTGCTATGATGAGTGGGGCGGGTGGAGGGGTTACTGGGCGAGTGGTGAGCGGATTTGGAATATTAGGAGGCTTTTTTTCAACTGTAGGAGGATTGATCGGAGGCATTTTGTTCCTAGTTGGATTTGCAGATTTCTTCATTGCTTATGGTCTTTTGAAGGGCAGCAGCTGGGCCTGGACTCTATGCTTGGTCTTTGCAATCATAGGAATCGCTCTTGGAATTATCTTACTACCTATAGGGATTATTTCCATCATAGCCGACGCAGTCATAGCCTACTACTTAACAAGACCCCACGTAAAACAATTCTTTGGAAAAGCTGCTTCACAGTTGCGCGCATGCATGTTTCTAAATTCGTCTGTGTTGTAGCTAACGCTTCTGGCTTTGCTACGTCTATGGTCAATGACCTGTTGCAAAATATATGAAGTATCAATTGAAAGATGCGATCCTGTTTTGACCCACTTGAAAAAGGAATTTAGGAACAGCCATGCGCGCTAACTGTCTCGCCATCAGTAAACCCGAGAATAGGCTCAACGCGTGCCCACACAATGAATAGTTTTTAAATCATATTAGCTATGGTCTATTTTCGGCTTGTTGATTTCAAATGCTGATTATATCTTCACAATGCTAATTACCTTCTTAATGGCACACAAGGTATTTGGTGGAAAAACTTGAGTCTATGGCAAGAGCTTGAAGGTTTGCAGAAGAAGAAGGCGAAATTGGATGGTCAGCTTGTCTCTATTGGCGAGAAAGAGAAGACTTTGGAGGAAAGGCTGAGAACAATCGAAGAAGAAATGGGCATTAAAGAAGAGCGCGCGCATAAACTTGAGATGCAACTCAAAGATAGACAAGAAACTATCGGCAACTTGGAATCTAGGATTGCTGGGATGGAGCTAATACTGAAAAAACCGGTGAAAGAACTGGTTGAGGAAGAGCCAGAAAAACAGCCTATGGAAATGACCGTGCAAACAGCTGCCAATGATAACCAACTGCAACAAACTGAAGAGACCAGTGAAAAACAAAATAAAGGCAAGCGTTGGTTTTAGGACTCTATCAAGCGCCAGCGCGCGCTATTCGACGGATTTGGCCGCGGATCATGGAAGATTTCGTCCATTCCCAGCTTTTTTTGTTAGCGATTAGCAAGAAGCGCGCGTCCTATGGTCTATAGCGCGGACTGCTTCTTGTTCAGTTTTCCTTTAGTGTGGGTTTTATGTTGTTTGAGTGAGTGACTGACAGAGACGGTGAGACAGAGAGAGGCAGAAAGAATACACACACGCACGGGCACGGGGACACGGGAGGGGACACGGGGGAAAAGATTAAATTTTAATCCAACCAACCCAACCAACCCAAAAACCAAATACTATAAAATATATCTCTCACACTCGTGAGTTCAAATTAGCTCTCAGCTGACCGTTTGCGTTTCTTGAAGTAAACCAAAACCCCTGCGGCAACCACAGCCACAACCGCTACAGTAACAGTAACGACTGGGACTGTTGGAAAAGGCTCTAGTTTAGCTATGGTGAAGACGACGTTTTCCGAAGCGCCGATGCTTCCCTCGGTGTCCTTAACGTATACAGTTAGGTTATGCGCTCCATTCGGCAAGTCAGTCAACGTAGCATTCCCAGCAACAGTAACATTATCTTGCCCGTCCAAACAATAATCCATCTGCGAAACTGGCTTATCCACAGCAAACGTCAAGGCAACAATACTATCATTGTACGTTTTGTTTTCAGGAGAAATAACAGAAATTTCAGGCGGAACAGAAACAGCAGGCGGAACAGTTCCGTAGCTAATCGGCGTGTACTGCATGATAACCGTTGAGTCAGGCGTAAAAATATTGTGACCGCCCCCAATCACGTATAACTTGTCGTTCACAACAGTTACGCTCAGCCCAGCTCTATCTATTGGCATGGGGGCAGCCGTACCCCAAGAATTGGTTGCTGGAAAATACACCTGATTCGTGTATTGAGCGTTTAGGGGATAAGTGTCATTAGCGCCGCCAAAAACATAAATTGCCTTCGGCGCTTCGACTCCAGTTGTTGCACCTGCAGCCGCTCCGCTCACACCCATCGGAATCGGAGCACCAAAACTCCACTTGTCTATTCTGGGGTTGTATATCTGAGTCAAGTTCGTAGTAATAGAGCCACTTGCTTTTCCTGATATTACGTATATTTTGTTGTCAACCACTGCTGAAGCGTATCCAGCAACAGCCGTTGGCATTGGCGCCCCAGTGGTCCATGAATCATTTGAAGGGTCATAGACGTCGACTCGTGCACTCTTCTCTAAGTAGCTTGAGGATTCTGATTGGTTCCATCCGCCTATCAAGTAGATTTTTCCGTCCACGACGTTTGCCTGAAGCCCCGACCTAGATGTTGACATGGGCGTCTTTATTTCCCACGTGTCTGTTGACGGGTCATAGACTTCGTTTACGCCAATCAACCCTCCTCCAATAGAGCCATTCGAACCTCCTATGCAGTAGATTTTGTTTTGATAAACTGCTGTGCCAAAACTCGACCTTGAGGTTGGCATCGGGGTTTTTTCAGTCCAAGTGTCGGTTGCTGGGTCGTAGGCTTCAGCCGCATTAATAATTACCGTAGTGAATTCGGTGTCACTAATGTTTTGTGTGTGCTGACCTCCTATGGCGTATATTATCCCGTTGACTGTGGCAACTCCTGCACCCGCTCTTGCTGTATGCATCGGCGCTTTTGTTGTCCAAGAATTCTCAGCAGCGCTCACTGATAATGTTCCAGTTGCCGCTGAAAACAGAAGTGCCGAAACAAGTGTTAATGCCAACGCGGTTCTTTTCATGAATTTCGACCTTTACCGCGTTTCTTGAAGTAGACCAGCAGACCTATGCCGATAATGGCTGCTATTCCAAAAAGTGCTCCTGTTGGCAGGAACAAACTGGGTCCAGATTCTGGTGTTGAAGTTGGCTGTGGTGTTAGGGTAGGAGTGGGTGTTGGTGTTACTGTAGGGCTAGGGGATGGCGATTGAGGTTCTAAAATTTTGGTTATAGTAAAGTAAACCTGAGAGTGAGCAGTTACGTTCCCTACTGGAGACGGTGCTGGAGCCACTGCTTCAGCCACTATATTGTGAGAGCCCTTAGATAATCCGTTTAACCATACACTTTCGTTAAAGGTATGCGCATCCCACTTTTCAGGTGCAAGCTCCGTAAAGGGTTCACCGTCTACGCTGTAGCCGACGTACCACACTCCTGGATAAGCTCCTGCAAAAATGGTAACCAGAATGCTATTTGTGTCATACGTCTTGTTTTCTGGCGAAAGTACTGAGACGGTTACGAAGCTCGAGCCACAGTTAGTATAAAGGTAAGGATTTGCCCTTCCCAAATCAACAAACTGTGTTCCAGCCGCCACTGAGAGCATGAGTGCTAAGATTAAAGCTGTTGCAGGAAGTATTTTCCTTGTCTCGGGCATTTCTCTTCCCGAACCTGCATAATAATGGGCTGTTTCTGTGGTAAAAGGGTTTTTGTAAGGGTTTCTTGACAAAACAAACACATAGCAACCAGTTTTTAGTCAAGGTTTCTTGGCAAAGCCCCAATTTTATGAGATGATTTTTCTTAGTTTTTGTATTTTTACGTCCTCTCAGTTTTGGATTAAGCTATTCTAAAGTTCTATTGATCAAAAAGCATCTAAGATGTTCTTAGGTAGTTACATGGATATTTTTACTGAGTACATTATAGCCTTAGATGTATCTGTTTCTCTTCAGACCTAGCTACTCTTTATAATACGAATTAGCTCTTTTTCCTCTGCTATAATTTGACCACACTTAGAGCATTTTTCAGTCTTAGGTGGTAGGTATGAAGGTAAGAAAACTTGCACTTTAGGCTCTGGGCTATCAGGGTTAAAGAATACTTTTTCAACTTCAGATCTATTCCAATGACCACAATTAGGACACTTCATTCTGAGCTTTGTTTTCATAAATCATCTTCATTTTGCTAATTCATATGATTGCCTTATCAATTCAATCGCATAGTCTATTTGCTCCTTTTCCTTCAAGTCAAAAGTTCTCTCCTGCCCTGCCTATCAATGTCACTTTCAGGGCAGGCAGTTCACCGTCGTCGTGGAGGAGGAGGGAACTAAATTTTAATACGGAGATGCCTGTTTACTTGTTGTAGGCTTGTGGTTAACTATTGTCTTGCTTATTCAACACTCTAACCAAAAAGGTTGAACCGTTCAAACCCATCGAGGACATGAGGGTTAAAATGTACACGTGCGGGCCCTCAACGTACCAGCGTCCCCACCTCGGGAATTACCGCACGTTCTTGTTCGAGGATTTGCTTCAACGCTACTTGGAATACTTGGGTTACAGCGTCACTCGTCTCATCACGTTAACCGATGTGGAAGACAAAGCCATAGCCCAAGCAAAAAAAGAAAACGTCTCATTGGAAGAAGTAACCCGACGAAACGAAGACGCATTCCTCAAAGACCTTGAACTTTTGAAAATGAAAATTCCCGACTACACCGTTAGGGCTTCAACCGCTGTGGATCAAACCGCAAAGCTGGTCAAGACTCTCGTGGAAAAAGGCTACGCTTACTGGCACGCGCATGACGGCGCAAGAAACGCGTATTTTGACCCTTTAAAGTTTGAGGGGTTCGGCAAACTTGCTAAACTGGACATGAGCAAATGGCCGAAAAAGAAGCGCCGCTTCCACAAGGACACTTATCCACGGCACTCCGTGGAACAAGGGCGACTTCATACTGTGGCACGGCTGCCAGAAGGGTAACAGCGCGTGCTGGGAAACAGAAATCGGCAGTGGCAGACCAGCCTGGAACATTCAAGACGCGGCTATGGTGACCAAGCATTTAGGCTTCACGATAGACGTGGCGTGCGGAGGAATAGATAACCTCGTAAGGCATCATGACTACACTATTGCGATTGCGGAAGGCGTTTCAGGCAAGAAATTCGCCAATTACTGGCTTCATGGCGCTCATCTTCTTGTTGACGGAAAGAAAATGTCCAAAAGCAAAGGCAACGTGTACTATCCAGAAGATCTAGTGGCTAAGGGTTATAGAAACGACCACGTACGCTTCTACCTAATTTATGAGCACTACAGAGAAAAACTTAACTTCACGTTCAAAAAGCTGGCTGAAACCAGCCAAAGATTAGACGCCTTCAAAGGAATGGTGCAAAACTTGCGAAAGGCGAAATCGGCGTACTCAAGCGAGAAAGCCAAACTGCTCGCTGGTAGCATCGTTTCAAGTTTTGATGAAAACATGAACAACGACCTGGACGTGAAAGCCGCTTTTGACGAACTTTACGAGACAGTTTCCGAGCTTCATGGCTTAATGAAGGAGGAGAGATTAAGCGCTGAAGACGCGAACGCGGCTATGAGTGGATTGCACAGGATTGACAGCGTTCTAAGAGTAGTATTTTGACGTGGGTTAAACTAACACGCCTATCAGTTTTGCTCTTTCCAGCACTTCGTCTCCGTGAGGCGCTATTTCCAACTCTTCGGTGAGGTCTTTCCCTGCTTGATGTGTACCTAGGTGATCGCCATCTATCCAGAGGGAGCTTTCTGATACGTCATAGACTTTTCCTTTATAGGCTATGTAAGCTGGTTTCCCGCCTTTCCCATCGTACTCTTCGAGTTCTTTAAGCGTGAACTTTCTGGGTTCTTCTGCCAAAAACGTCACCTTCAATGCTCTGTAAAAGTATTTAACGACGCTTTAAACATTTAGGAAAGATTGGCATTGATGCTTCTTGTCAAATTGCTCAGCTGAGCGTAGCTGAAGACTCGTAGATGGCGCTTATGTGGATTCCGCCCGTGGTGGTTCTCAGGTTCACAAGGAAGTTGCTTCCCGCCGGATAGTTGCTGGACTGAAGGGATGACTGGTTTCCCGAAAAGTGTTGCACATCCACGTTTATTCCTCCAAAATCCGCGTGAGACTCAATTCTGGCTCCGACATCGTCATTTATAATCATGGCTAGATTGACTCCGCCAGTTGTGGTTCTAGCGTCCACGGTAACATTTCCCGCAAGCTTCTGGTCCTCTGCTACATTTACGTTCACTGAACCTGTGGTTGATTGCAGATTGACTGAAACATTGCCCTCGGCATCAGCTTGATCCCAATTGAATGTCACGCTGCCAGTTGTTGTCTTAGCCGAAACAATGCCAGCGACGACCACGCCTTGCGATAGGCTGGCTTCAATGCTGCCGGTGGTTGTTTCTAGCTCTAGAGTCTGAATAGTCGT
>Ga0315296_10003616_pt1 | contig 12868 bp, 32 predicted proteins | sample YL17G14_18_MG_FD_203921 | JGI IMG/M metagenome (GOLD analysis project Ga0315296, IMG submission 203921) | Sediment microbial communities from Yellowstone Lake, YNP, Wyoming, USA - YL17G14_18 | ecosystem: Environmental > Aquatic > Freshwater > Lake > Sediment | place: USA: Wyoming | collected... | reverse complement strand
AACGAGTATTAAATGGAAGAAAACAAAGAAGTGCTTGAAGCATTAAGTCATGGTCATCTTAAGAGGCGGGGGAGACCTAGAAAGATAAAGGAAGAGGTAAGTTAAGATGTGCCAAATAGCAAAACTCAAAATAAGAAAACGTTGTAAGACTCCAGAAGAGGCAATCTCGGTAATCATAATGTGGGGCGGAGAACCAGTGGAAATATGCAAATCGTGTTGGGAGAGGATTCCACCAGATTTGACGTGGGGAGACGACAAGATTCCTACTATGGAAGAGATTTTTGATAGACGGGTTAAAGAGGAGCAAGAAGCCACGGTTACGGAGTATCGTCTTAAAGATAAGAAGGGCGTAATTCAGAACGAGAGTGAAGAGGAAGACGTTGAGTAAAAGCCCATGAAGGTTTAAATAGTGGAACTCGTAATAAGTAAGGTAGTGATTGAGAATGGCTGAAATCATACATAATGCTATTAGAGCTTCTTATCCAATTTGGATAATGTGTGATAAATGTAATGGAAGGGTCGAACTTGTTAGAGCACGTTCATGTATTGAAGAAGGGGAATACATAACAGTAATAGATATAAACCATAAATGTAAGGAAAAGGAGAAGGCTTCTACACTCACAGAAGAAGATAATGACCAATATAAACCAGACAAAGATTCTGAAAAGTTGTTCATAAGCAAGAAAAAGAAGGTTAAGTAGATGGATAGAGAACGTTTGTTGGAACTGTTGGCTTACGCTAAAGTTTGCTTTGACAAGTGTACTAATCCGTTTGAAACTATACACTTAATCAAGAAGAAAGTGACGGCTGATGAATGTAGAGACCTCAGTTGTTATATCGCTGGTATCATTGAAGATTACTTAGACTTACACGTTGTTCCATCAACTTCAGTTCTGGAGCAAGCAATGGAGAAAGCGGAGAAAGAGTTTGCTGAAACACAAGAAGAGTTGATAGGTAGATATGGATAATACCAAACTAAGATTTAAAGTTGAAAAGGCTCTAAGAGATTCAGTGGCTTCACAATTACTAAATGATACAGTAGATTGTGTAATGCAAATACTTGAGGATGAAATACAAGACTCTTATGATGATGGATATAATCATGGTCATAAAGATGGAAATGACGAAGCTAAATCTGGAGTAGGTAATTGATGGATAAACTAGAAATTAGTGAACGGATGGCAAAGGCGATAGTGGAATATTTGTTAAAACATAATGTGGTGAAGGTAATACCCATTACAACCAACTACTTAACAATGAATCCTTACATAACAAAAGATTACTTTGAACAGTATATTCGAGAAGCAATCTTGAAGTTTGATAAGTCTAGAGAGAAATGTCCTAAATGTGGCTCAATTGAAGTTGTGTTGAAATATGTTTCTGAAACTTACACAGAAATCAGATGTAAAACATGCGGTTATCGAGTAGGAGACGATTGGAGAGAATAAAAATGGTGAAGATAGAGTTTAGACAAAAGAACCGTGATGGCACAGAAGCCGTAGTGTACGACAATGAAGAAAACAAGCTGGAAGCCATAGTGTTTGTTGGTAAAGCACCGAGAATCAGCAAGATGTATGTTGTTCCTAAAGACAAGCTTAAAGAGGTTCTACAATATCTTTACGAGGGCAAACCAGTAGCTAAATACGAGGAGAAGCCGAAACCATGAATCCGAAACGGAAACATCCAATGAAAGTCCTTGAGACAACAATGAAGAAGCATGATACTGTACTCAGAAGACTTTCCAATGGAAACAAAATGAATAATGAGCAAGGATGTCCAGAATGTAATATAGAAACTGCTGAGTATTTAGGTAATGAAGATGATGGAACGCCGATTTATAGATGTAAATCATGTGGAACGGTTTTTGAGGGAGAAAAGTCCAGTAGGTGATGGAATAGATGCCACATTCAAGTAAGGGAATGTTTAGCCTTAGAAACATCTGGAAGGCAATAAAGAAGGCGTTTAAACAATGAAAAGATGTAACGGGGGTTTCGGTGTAAAATATTCTAACCTTGACGAGATTTGCAAGCAATGTGATGATGCTATGGAGTGTATGCAAGAATTTCTGGACGAACAATTCAAAATTGGTAGTGGACAAAGATTTCCCGTTGAGACCGCATTGAAGATTAGAGAGAAGCCGCCAATCGCTATAATGTTCCCGAAAGTGGGAAAGGACAAAATAAGCTTCGAAATCTACTTCGATAAGGCTTGGCTAAAACGCCAGCTATTTGGATATTTTGGTGGCGATGACAAGAGGAATGATGAAAGACATGAAGATTAATCTGTGGATAGAACCAAAAGATGAGAAGCAATTCATAGAAAACTTGAGAAAGTTCCTCAATGACCATGCTAAGAATTGTGAAGAAACAATAGTCATAGATGGCAAGGCTGTAGTTCAAGAAACAAACGAATATAGTAAAGCTTGGTACTATAAAATCGAGAAGGAAGAAAAATGAAGTTTGCGATTGGTAGAAAAAGTAAAAGTATCGAAAAGAGCATGGATATTATTCATGACTACCTATATGACGAACATGGAAACGCTAAAGACCGAGAGTTTTACTTTACCATATTTCCTAGATCAGAAATAAATGATTACGCATTAAGCAAAAGGGTTGAAAGATAAAATGTCGAGAAAGAAAGAAATTCCATGGGAAAGATATTCTCATATACCAATCTTAGAGGGAAACAGAAGATTGCAAAGACAATTGCTTGGTCTAAGATTACACTTCACGATTAAACATGACGGACAAAACGTTACTATTTGGCTGAGAAAAAAGAAATACTGTAAGAAGAAAACAGAGATAATAATCTCTAGTCACAACCAAGAAAATGCTTTCTCAGACATAGTGGCTTGTGTTCAAAAGACAGAAGAATACCAGAAGATTCTTGAACTCATAGCAGACAATCCAACTTTCAGAGTGGTCGCTGAAGAATGTGCTAAAGGAGCAAGCATCACTGGAATAAGGCAATATTCAAAGGCAACATTAATCGTAGTTGACATCTTTGACACGGCAACAATGAACTATCTATCATACACTCAAGTCTATCAATTCTGTTATCATTATCATATACCAATCGTTGAACTTTACGCTACGACAAGACACAGAACAATCAAGGACTTGATGAAGTTTTCACACCACGTTCTGGACTACTGTAATAAACCTAAATGTCAATGTCTTGATTGTGGTAAAATATTTGAAAACTAACCAAAAGATTTAAATACATGGTTAATAATTATAATACTCAAAGAGATGATTAAAAATGGGTTTGATATGCAATATATGCAATTTAGAAAAGTCACCCGAGGATTTTTATACTCTTTATAAATATGTAAAGAAAAATGGGGAAGAAAGTATTTATAAAAATCTTGTTTGTAAAAAATGTATTCCACTCATTAGAAGAGAAAGATACTATAATGATGAAGTTTATAGAACAAAGCGTTTATTGGAAAATAAACTTTGTAAAGAGAAAAAACGAGAAGAATATTTAAAGAAGAGAAGAGAATGGAGAGCAAGAAATAGGGATAAGATAAACAAAAAATTGAGAGATTTTCACGCTCAACATAAAAAGGAAAAATCGGAATATTATTTAAGGAAATTAAAATATAGTAAAGAATATGCAAAATCACATAGAAGAGAAAAAAACGTTTGGCAACAAGATTATCATGAGAAATTGAGAAGAGAACTCGTCCAAAAATTAGGTGGAAAATGTATTAGATGTGAAGAGAAAGATGTTGATGTATTAGAATTCGACCATATTGAGCCAATATTACAGAGAGAACGTTCATTTTATGGAGTAAAACTTCATCCAGAATTATATCAGCTTCTTTGTGCTAATTGTCATTGTAAAAAAACAAGAGAAGATATGAAGGTGATATTATGTCAAAAACAATAAAGAAATGTCCTTATTGTGGTAGTAAAAATATCTTCGAATACGGCAAGGACGAAGGCGTTGTGATTAAGACATTTAATAAGGACGGAGAATATATCATGGTGAAAATCAAGTTGGATTTGCCACGTCCAATAGTTGAAAGGGTTAGAGAAGGACCGCCGAAACTTCCACAAATACCAGAGAGTGAGATTATGGGGGCAATCTCGCATGTGCAAGCAGACTTTGGACTCGATGGAACTCCGTCTCATGACATGCCGCTTGTGGCTAAAGCAGTAGCGGAAGAATGTCGAAAGCACTTCTATAGTTCACGGGGAAACCTTTTCTCGTTCTACCAAAAATACTTGGAGAAACGAAAATGAGACCAAAAATCAAAAGGTTTAAAATAGGCATTCCAATAGGTGCTATTGCTTCATTTATGATAATGATTTATCTGATAACACATGACATCTGGAATAAACTCAGTATGCCATTGAAGTTACTAGCCATTATTGGACTCATACTACTGTTCTTCTGTGGAGACATTGAATATGAGACAGAGGTGAAAGTAAATGCCTAGTGGCTGTAGTCAATACATTCGAGATATTTTGCGAAGATTAAACAAAGAACATAAACTTTGTCCTAACGGTCATGATTTTGGGGATTGGAAAAAATGGAATCGTAGACGGTGGAGAGGAAACCGAAAAGAGTATTGGGTTAGATTCAAGGTTTGTAGAAGATGTAGAAAAAGAGAACAAGAAATGGTGGAGCATGACCCAGATGGAACTTGACAATATTAAAGTGAGTGCAACCGTGATAGTCATATCTAAAGACAATAAGGCTCTTATAGTGCAGAGACTACCAGACAAAGCATTCCCGAATCTGTGGACTGTTAGTGGTGGCAAAGTTCAAGACACTGATGGAATATTGAAGAGTGAAGGGTTTCGTTATCATTCAGTAGAAGAATGTGCAAGCCGTGAACTTTGGGAAGAAACTGGAATTACCGTTGAACTTGAGAAACTGAAATATCTCTGCTCAATTACTACGATATGGGGAAAGACAAGGCGTATCATCTTAAGTTTCTATATTGTTCTGAATGTGAATGCTAAAGATATAGACATAAGGTTAACTGAATGTCAAGCTTACAGATGGATAGAAGAACACGAAATTCCCCAGTATGGATTCATTCCAGACATCAGTGGAGAAATTAGAGAAGTCTTCAAACGAATTAGGAAGGCGAAATAAATGCCACATAAATCTCCACAATGTCCAAAATGCGGTGGAAGAACCAAACAAATTGCTTTCCTAGAGGCTCACCCAAACCGTTCAGACAGTTTTGTTTTGCGTGGAAACGCCCAGTTCAAATGTAAACATTGTGGCTACATCTTTGTTTCTTGGGAAGGAATCAAACGGATTGGAGCATCAAGAACCTATCAGAAGTATCGTTCAAAGAAAGGAGACGAAAAACAGAGTAATAGTCCATAAAGGTTTAAATAGTAGTCCGTATATAATGTCATAAGGTAAAATAAAATGGAAATAAAAATTGAAGAAATCAAACCATCGCCATATCAACCAAGAAAAGAATTTGATATTGAAGACTTAAAAGGAAGTATTCAAACAAACGGTATTTTAATGCCTCTCGTAGTTCGTAGAGTTGAAAATTTCTATGAATTGATTGATGGAGAACGAAGACTCCGAACTGCAAAGGTTGTGGGGTTGAAGACTGTTCCAGTTAGCGTTATGGATATACCCGACAATTTGGCTAGACAGTTAGTGTGGAAACTTAATGTGAATCGTAAAGATTATACTACTGAGGAAAAGGCTTACTTTTTTAAGAAGATGCAAGATGAGGGAATGAGTCTAAGAGGAATAGCAACGGAGTTTGAGACTAACCATCATGATGTTTCTGCATATATTAACGTTTTTAGATTACCTGATGATTATCAAAAGATGGTCTGGGACAGAATAATACCAGTTGGTGTTATCAGAGAACTTGAGTCAATATTTGCTGGGACGTACGTCCCACAAAACGCACAAGTATATAAACCTTCCGATGCTCCCGAACTGTTTGCTTTGTTAGATAAGGCGGCTAGAGAGAAAAACTTTGGGTTTATGCAAGTTCGAGAATCCTTGAAACCAATCCTTGCTAAACTTCAACAAGAAGCGATTGAGAAGGCTAAAGAAGTAGTTAAAGATATTAAGCCAACTGTTAATAAACCAGAAACTCCAGAAGAATTAGAAAAAGCCTCTAGATTACTACGAAAGAAAGCCAAAGATGATAGAGAAGCAAAACTAACTCCAGAAGAGAAAGTCAAGATTTATCAAGAGAAAAAAGAGAGACATACTGAGAAAGAACGTGAACGGAGAGAACGGAAAGAACGAGAACTTCAAAAGGCTAAATTGGAAGGTATGAAGGAAGTAACTAAAGACACAATAAAGAAAAATCCAATGCTTATTCAAGAAGCGATAGAAACCATTATAGAAGAACAAAAAAACGAACCGACTTCTACGAAAATGACGCAAGAAGAACTAGGAAAAATTGAGGAATATCAGAAACATCTTCAAGAAATAGAAAAAGGTGTAGACAAAAACAAAGTTGCTAGGAATAAGAACTGGTTGGCACATGGTCAAATCATATCAATGATGGAAAGTCTGAAATGTCCATGCTGTGGAAAAGGAATTGAAGAACTCGTCTGGAAATGCTGTGACGTTTCAGTGAAAGAAGCACATAAAAAATTAAAAGGGGGGATATAGATTGGGAATAACTTTTCCATCGTCATGTTACACATACACTCGTCCAGTGGAATTACTTCCAATGGAAAGTTGGATGGCGACACAATATAATGATGAACGTATTAGAAAACTTGCTGGAATTTGTTCAGTCAAAATCGGTGAAGCCACGAAAGACATTAGAAAAATATCAAATGCTATTAATATCACGGCTACTCAAGGTTCAAACAATAAACTACACTTCGAGTTTAACGGAATGCCAACTGGTGAAGAAAGCACTCATCGTGAACTTAACGATATTTTACTACAAGAATTTCCCGAAACTGATATTGCACTTCGTTCAATGACGATAACTCATAAAACTCCAAACATTCTGGACATATCTAGTGATGAAATTCTACTAGACTATGAAAAACACGGTTCATACCCGAATCTTCTTATGAAACGAGGATTTCTAAATGTGCGAAATCCGTATTACTTAATGAAAAATGAACTAGCATCCAATTTTGACAAGCGATGGCAACACCAACTTCGAGGAGTTCTTGCTGGTAAAAAACCCTACATGGTAAAAGGAACTCAAAGGGAATTTCTCTATGGAACATATAAAAAACAATACATCATGACCAATCAAGAAACACTAGCGAATTTACAGCATCAATTGATTAAAAGTTGGATTTCTAAAGACATTGCTGTGCCATCCAATGACAACGTTATAGTCGGTGGAATTAAAATGCCGATTTCTATATATATGCTCGAAAAAAGACAAAAACAAATCAGTATGGGCTACGAAACAATGAGTATCGAAAATCTGATTTAATTCCCCTTTTTTTAACGATTCACAGAATCAACAATCATATGGAGAGAAACTGTGAATTGGGTGGGGCAAGCACTTACCCCCCCCACAACCTTTAAATATCCGTTTATCATTATATCTGATTTAGCCAGCGATGGCTTGAAACACTAGGGAAGTGATAAAGGAATGAAGAAAGTATATTGTGATTTCTGTGGAAAAGAGATTGTGGAAACTGGAAGTTGGGATGACAATATTGGTGGAAAAATCATCTTTGCTCCCCTCATGAAACAGAGAACTATTTCGTTTGACGCATGTGGCAACTGTTTTGATGATATAAAAATTTTAGTGAGTGGACTCATAAAGACAACAGAAGATGTTTTTGCTGGATGGAGAACATTATCAGATAAAAATACCAATGAAAACAAGAAAATACTTCTACAGAAATATAAAGACTTACTTGATAGGGAAATAACCGATGAAATTAAGGAAGGTTAATTTCTCTCTATTCCCCCACCTTTTTCCCGAATAAAAATCTGGAGTGAGGTCTAAAAAAATGAGAGCTATTGAGAACGTGATAATCGTTAATCCAGATAACGGAGAGGCTTTTCTGCTCAGATGTTCCAAATGTAACTTTCCAGTTTACCACCTAATTTTCTTTGGAGTTAGCTTTAACTATTGCCCAATATGCCGCCGAGCAAAAGGTACAGTTTTATGCAATAATTAAACCTTCCAAAAAGTCGCCTATGTGCGACCCCATTTCTAATTCTTCCTATAAAATTTCTGTGAGTTGCACTGTCCATTCGTTACACTATTTAAAGGCTTGCTCACACCGAATGGTCTTTGCTCAGTGTTTGAATGTCGTTCTCAATAGCATTGAGCATTTTCTTTTCGTTTGGAAACTTAGCTGATTCTAGCTTTTTGTCTCTCTATTTTCGGTCATATATTGGAGAGCCATTTTTGGCTTGTTTCTAATAGACTCGGTTGTGCGGATTTGAATTCATGATATGGGCTTTACCGTGAAACGCTGAGACCACAAGAACGCCTTTCTCTAACGATTCGCAAGCTACTACAGTTAAATTTAGTGGTTCATAGTAGATGCTATAGTGAGGTTTCCTATTCCAAGCATGTTGCCTATAATTAGTGGTTGAACTGTCAAACTTGGCGATTCCATTTAATAAAGCCTCTCTGATTTGAATCTCCGTTATGCTCTCTATTTGCATTTTTTCTTTAGAATGATTCGATATGTATAAACCATTTTCCAGAAGTTTTTTTACATCTATCATTTTATCACCAATTCTGTTGAATGATGTAGTTCTCTATGACAATTAGAACAGAGTAATTGAATCTTACCGTCTTTTATTTTCTGTTCAAACGCCTTAGTTTTGCTCTCATCATCGTTTTCTTTAGAGTTATCTAAATGGTGAAAGTCTAAAGCTGAGAGACACTTATCATAACCACATTTCACACATTTATCTCCTAACATGTGAACATACTTTTCCTTACGTTTTCTCAATAATTCTCTTCGATACTTATTATTATATTTTCTAATTCGTTCTCTATGTTTCTGTCTATATTTTCTCTGGTATTCTTTACGTTGTTCTCTAATTTGTTCTCTGTGGTCTTGATTGTATTTCCTAAAATATTCTTTACAGTGGTCTCTATGGTCTTCACGCCATTTTTTAACACGTTCTTTACTTTGTTCTTTATGGTTTTGGTAATATTGCCTATCACGTTCTTTCTTGGCTAAGTTTCCGAAATCCATAACTATACTTCAGCTTTCGACTATATAAACTTGGCATGGAGTTACAGACACGTTTCAGAATTTCGGAATAAAACCATTAAAGCTTAAATAGTGGAAGTATAATGATATATAAGTGATGTAAGATGAGATTCAAATTTTACTTTCCTAGAATAACAGAATGTATTGTTGACGGATTAAAGATTAGAAGGCGTGTTTCACACGATATTTTTGTGAGATGTGACGGAATATTCGACATTGACAGTAAAGGGAGAGTAATATTCGTTTTTGGTAAAAGTCACACCTTCAAAAGCGTCATTGACACGATAAACCATGAAAGCCTACATTGGGTTCTGGACAAGATTGAGGGATATGACGTTTCCAGAACCTTCGATAACATAATTGGTCTGGAATGATAAGAGTGAGTAAAAAGAAGGTTTGGTTAGTTTGGGAGTTTCAAATAGTTACTATAGAAACAGCTAAGATTCAGTTACAGAATCTTAAGGTTATTGCTGGCTCTAAGGAGAAAGCTAGTATTTACAAAACAATATTTAAGAGAGATAAAAAATGGAAGTTTCCAAAAGAAGAATTATGGTTTGAAATAGAAGAGAGGGAAATAGACCATGCTTTTGGAATAGAAGATTTGAATAGATATGTAAGTAGGAATAGAACATGATGGTCTGGAATGTTTATATCATTAAAGGTTCAGAATGGGTTAAGATTGGAGAACACAGATTCGACTATTACGACAAGAAATCTTGCATGAGACATATCATGGAGACTAGACCAGACCTAGCGAAACAGATTAGTGAGCCTTTCCGTAAAGGCTGTGATTATCTAGGACAGTCATGGGATGTCTCAGTCAAAATTTGGAATGATAAAAATGAGTAAGGATAAGGAGATATTCGGTTTAACCATAGCGTCTTTTCAATGTAATGCATTACAATATGATGAGAAAACCAGAACAATTCGTTTGCCTAACTTGTCATGGGTTAAACGTAAATTTGGATATTTACCAAAAGAAAGTGAACTTGCGGGTATAAAACATCTTTGTCAATCTTTCACGCATGAATTCCTACATTTTTGGCTACATGAAAACATAGGTTATGGAGCCATGTATGAATGGGATAATATAGACAAAAACAGAGAAAACACGGAATATTTAATATCCTCTATAGGAAGTCTCTAAATGGCTGAAACTATTGTTTGGCATTGTGAAAACTGTGGTTTGGAATATGTTAGAAGTCAATACAGTTGGCATTCTAAAGGATGTCCTAACTGTAGAAAGCAGAGATGGAGAGAAGGAAAAACTGCTAACTGTTCAAAATGTGACATTTATCAAATTTGCCATGAATCAATAAAAGGCATGTGTCCAGAATATAATAAAACTTGTCTCCATTTCAGAGATTCGGAAATTAACCGTGAAGATTTAAATAGGGGAAAGTGAAGTATAGATTAAAGGTTGAATAACAATGTCAAGAATCTTTAAAGTGAATGAAAACATAGAAATAGTCTGTGACTCTATAGGCACAGGATACGGTTTTAGGCATGATGCAAGACTGTTCGTTAACGGATACGAAAAAGAAAAAGCGAAATGTTGTTACTATAATCGGACATGGGAAAGATTTACATTTGAATCTGTCGTACTAAAACTCTTAGAGCAAACAGACCTTTTGACCGAAGCCGAAAAAGAACAATTTAAAACAACCCTTCAACTTAGAGGTTGAAAAACATGAAGATACAAGAACTGAAAGAAAAACTGAAGTCTGAAATAAAACCGTCTGAATCATGGTTACAGAATCAATTTCCAGCAAATCCAACAGAAAGATATTCGAAACTAACATATAACAACTTCCAGAACATAGAAGACTGTTTCGGTAAAGAAGCAAGTAATGCACTAAAAGCTTTTCTTGCTAAAAATCCTACGAAAGCGGTAGTTGTGGCTGAACTCACAAAGAAGGGAAATGTAAAAAAGAGACCGAGACTATTTACAGATTTGGGTTCTGGTTGTTGTCATTGGGCAACATACTACGGACAATATAAACTATTTGCTTGTGCTACGCATATGGAAGGATTCATAGAAGTTTTCCAGAACATGGGAGAGAACTAAAATGTCTGTAAAAAGCGACACGGTTGAAAAGATAATGCGGTATGAAGATGGAAGAATGTCGAAAGAAGAAGTTCTGGAATTCTTTGCGGAATTAATAAAAGACGGAACATGTTGGCACTTGCAGGGTTCATATGGTCGTACTGCAAGAGATTTCATAGAGTCTGGATTTGTTGACTCAAACGGAAATATCTTACGTAGATATGGAGAGGAAGAGGGATAAGACATGACAGTAAACATAAAGAAACTGTTTGATTGTATTGCGGAACGAATCAATAATCCAATAAATGTGAAACTTGGAGTAAAAGCAGAAGTGAAGGAAATTCCAGATTTTCGTCTTGGAACACTTCTAACTCTGGTTTTGCATAACACAACCAATAAAGGCTACGCTGGAATAGATGAGCGTATTATTGACAATGCAGACCTTTATGAACAGAAAATAATAGAGGATGAGGAATAAAAATGCGAATAAGCAATATTAAACCAGAAACAGAAGAAACTCATCTCCAACAAGAAATATACGTAGCTTTTAGAGATGTCTTTGAAACTCAAATGTTCTGGAACGGTAAAACTCTAAGCATAACGTTCAGATTGAAAGAGCTTAAGCCACAAGACACTAACTTTAGGCTTTCTAAGAATTGGAACGTGACGGAAACAGAAGGTTTCTATCCGAATAGCCAACAGAAAAGACTTGTTGCCACAAATATCCATTTTGGGAGTGAACATCCAATAAAGAGAGGTTATGCTCTGCAAGAACCAGATTGGATTCTGGTTAACCAGACGCTTAACCGAATCTGTGACGAATTAGGAATCTCTGCAACTATAAGAAGTAGCCTAATCAAAATCCGAGACGGAAAACAGAACGTTTGGCTCAGAAACTACTTAGAAACCATTAAAGACGTTGTGGAAGCAAAAGGCGATTATGCTTACAGTGACTCTCTGGAAAAGGCGATTGAAGACGCTAAACCAGAAGACAAATACAAGTTTGAAAGCGTCTTCTTGACTGAACCGTTTGCGGTTGACGAAAACACATGGATAACTCAGAAGGTCTTCACAGACTATGACGAATTAGACGCTCTAGCGAAAACTCATGGCTACACTGATAAAGGCAATATTTCCGAATATTGTGGATGGATTGCCACTATGGGCGATTCTTGCCATAACCCGATAAGTATGCTTAGAGAGGCAATACAGAAACTTAGAGACGCACAAAAGAAACATGGAGACGCAATAATGGGTTTCTGTCAAAATGGAAACTTTAGTGTAGGATTCACCGTGTATATTAAAGAAAAGAAAAGAAACAATGCTTAGACCTTCACATGAAGTTGTCTTAGAGGTTCACTTACCAGAAAACGTAGACTCTCCTAGAAAACTTAGAAACTATTTCCTCAAACACTTCGGGATAGACATAGGAATAGAAGAGGACAATGAAGACAGTTACGAGAAACTGTTCTATAATGCAGACCTAAGAAGTTGGATGGGAGACGTTTGGGATTTATACGAGAATCCAATACGGATATGCTTCTTACCGAAATACTTCCTAGACTACAGAGACTATAAGGAATCTGAGGAAATAGACCCTAGTGGAAGCTACAGCAAAACATGGAGACAGATAGTTAGACAGAGTGACATA
>Ga0315296_10003615_pt1 | contig 12869 bp, 11 predicted proteins | sample YL17G14_18_MG_FD_203921 | JGI IMG/M metagenome (GOLD analysis project Ga0315296, IMG submission 203921) | Sediment microbial communities from Yellowstone Lake, YNP, Wyoming, USA - YL17G14_18 | ecosystem: Environmental > Aquatic > Freshwater > Lake > Sediment | place: USA: Wyoming | collected... | reverse complement strand
TCCTCACCGCCAGGTAATGGTAATCGGCAACATGGCAGTGGGTGTTGAACATCTTCTGTCCATTGACAAGGAAATAATCGCCCTTATCTTCAGCCCGCATCTCCAAAGATGCCAGGTCAGACCCAGCCTGGGGTTCGGTGTAGCCCAAAGCGAATTCCACTTCCCCACGTGCGATGCGGGGCAAGAACTCCTTCTTCAATTCCTCACTGCCGTGTCTCAGGATGGCTGGGCCTGCCATGCTGGCGCCACCGAAAAGGAAGGGCAGGCCCATATACGCCATGTCATCCAGGATCATAAGCTTGACCACTTCCGAGGCACCGAGGCCGCCGTGCTCTTTGGGCCAAGCGGGACACAGCCAGCCCCTGGCCCCCATCTTCTGGCAAATCTTTCTGCCTTCAGGCCCGCCATATATGCCGCCGAGTTCCAGAGTCTCGGCTAGCAGTTCTGGCGTCCTTTCCCTTTCCATAAACTGGTGAACTTCCTTGGCAATCCTCTCTTGTTCCGCGCTGAATCCAAACTCCACGTTGTGCCCCCCTTCTTAGAACCAGTGTAAGTTGCTGGAAGGCTTGATACATCCTCGCAACAGGTTGGCGTTACTGTCTACGTTGCTCACCGGTGAGGCGGACCACTCTGTCTCTATTTCTTGACCACGATAGCGGAGATATATTGCCCCAGGCCTTTGTTGGCGGCAATGCCCACCTTGGCCCCTTCTACCTGTCTCGGCCCCGCGGCACCACGCACCTGGGTAACCAACTCATGCACCTGGACCAAGGCCTGAGCCGGATAGGCCTCGCCGAAGGAGGAGACGCCACCGGAGGGGTTTATCGGAATTCTGCCGCCTATAGTGGTAGCCCCCTCCCACATAAGCTTTTCCCCTTCCCCGGGCTTGCATATACCGATGTCCTCCATCCAGTCGAATTCCATGGGAGTGGAGATGTCATAGACCTCGGCGAAATCTAGCTCCTCAGGCCTGACCCCCGCCCGCTCCAGCGCCCCGTGGCAGACCTCGTATTCGTGCGGCCTTTCCACCCCCGGTGTGCTCGGTGGGGTGCTTACTGTCGAGTTAGTGCTGAAAAAGCTAAGGCCTACGTCCAGGCTTGGGTATTTAGGTTGAGGGCTGTAGACGCTAGCCAGAACTACCGGCTTGGTGGCCAGCTTTTTTGCCGTTTTCATGCTGCAGAGTATCACCGCTGCGGCGCCGTCGCTGGTGGCACAAACCGTGAACAGGCGCAGCGGGTAGGAGACCATTGCCGAGTTCATCACCTCTTCTAAGGCAAACCGCTTTTGATACCTGGCCAGGGGATTGAGCGAGCCATGCTTGCTGTTCTTCACCTTTACCTGGGCCATATCGGTCTCGGTCGTCCCGTAATTGTGCATCCGCCGCACCGCCTGGTAGGCGAACATGCTGGGATTTGTCTTCCCCAGTATTCGGTAGCGCCAGAAGTCCAGGTTGCTTGGGTCAGCACCTGCTTCCACGGTTGGGAAAAAGCCGCCGGGGGACCTCGCCGCGGCGACACACAGAACTATATCGTAGAGCCCGGCAAGTATGTAGGCACGACCTATATCCAGAGTGTAGGAGCCGGTGGCACATCCATTCTGGACCGTGGTTGCAGGTATTCCGGTGAATCCCATCTCCTCCTCTATGGCAGCGCCCGCCGATATCCCAGGATACCCGGAGTAGGCGTCTTGGCCGGCAACCACGAACTCTATGTCCTTCCAAGTTAGATTAGCATCCCGGAGCGCCTGCACAATCGCTTCCCGGGCAAGCTGTAGGTTGGTGCTATCGGGATACTTGCCCCAGCGGACTGCCCCTATACCTACTATAGCAACCTCTTTCATCTCTCCTCCTTTTATGTCACCCGTCGATTCCGTGCGCTAGACTGGCTTGAATTTCCATGCTATTACTTCGTTCCCTTCTGAATCCTTGTAGAGCGGTTCCAATACCAACTCCATCTCCATGCCTACCTTCAATGAGTTCAGGTCACAGCTTGATGATGCCTGTGCTTGGACCTTCATCTTCTCTTTCTCTAGCTCCACCACAACATCGGCATAGGGGACAAAGGGGTCCGGCGGTATGTATGGTGGAGGGGGCTGGTAGTAGTTTATAGTGTAGGTATAGAGTTTTCCCCTGCGGCTGAGGAGAACTTCTTCCACATCTTTGCTCATACAATTGGGATTGCGGCAGGCGACGACTTTGGGGAAGAAGTAATCGCCGCAAGACTTGCATCTGCTGCCGATAAGGTGGGGTTCCTCAGATGGTGGCCAGGTGAACCAGCCCTCTATCGCAGTAACCTGCTTGCTTGCTGCCTGCTTTTTGGTCATAATGTCTCCTTTCCGGTAAGTTCTTGAAGCTGCCTTTAAAACCTCCTCTTGCTGTGGTGCAGGCTCAAGTGTTCAAACCAGACTATCTCCCCTTGAAGACCGGCTCCCTTTTCTCGGCGAAGGCTCGAGCCCCCTCCATGAAATCCTCAGTCTCAAACATCAGCCACAGCATAGCGGGCATCGACTCGACAAGGCCGTAGGGATCGAAGATACCCTTATATACAGCTCGCTTGATCGCCTCCTGCGCCAGCGGTGCCGCCTTCATCAACTTGTGGGCTAGTTCTCTGGCCTCGTCCATCAGCCGATCCTGGGGCACGATTCTGCTGACCAGACCCACCCGTTCCGCCTCAGCAGCACCCATCATCTCGCCGGAGAGCATCATCTCCAAGGCTCGAGAAGCCCCTATAAGGTGGGGCAGCATCATAGGTCCCAGGATGGTCCCAATGAGGCCTCGCAGCACGTATAGGTAGCCGAACCTTGCGTTCTCCGAGGCGAGGCGGATGTCGCAGGAAAGAGCGAGGTCAAAGCCAGACCCTATTGCCGGGCCATTAACAGCGGCGATAGTTGGCTTGGGGAATTCGTTGAAGAACGGCTCATGGTAGGTGCCCATCAGCTGACTCGTCTTAATCTTACGCATGCGCTCCTCTCGGTCTGGAGCCAGGAAGATCGCCTTCACATCGTCGCCACTATTGAAGGCCGCGCCGGCGCCTGTGACTATCAGCACCCTCACCTCATTGTCAATTTTCGCCTCTTCTACGGCAGCGAACATCTCCTCGGCCATCTGATAGTTTATTGCGTTCTTTCTTTCAGGCCGATTGAAAGTCAAAGTAGCAATTCCTTTTTCCTTTTCGTAGATAATGGTCTCGTAGCTCATGTTCGAATCTCACTCCTTTCTTGATGGTGTGGCAAACCTTGTGTAATTAGGCCGATTACCGCTTTGGGCCTTGCTCTGCGCTTACCATGGCGCTTGTCATATGGAAAAGCAGACGCTTTGGCTCTGAAAGCCAAGTTGCTGGCCGACCTTAGCTCCTCAGTCCATACAGCTTTTCGTTTCACTAGGCAAGTGCCGCTGGGCTGACTCCTCTTTCGGGCCTCTGCGCTTTTCGTGGCGAGGGGTCTACACTTATCTATAGCTCAATCTCCTTCAGGTCCTCGGCTATGATGAGTTTGGGCTCGGTGAGGGCCTGCACCTCCTCCGCGGTCCAGCCAGGGGCGACCTCTTTTAGCACCAGCCCCTTATTGGTCACTTCCATGACAGCGATATCGGTCACGATCAGATCCACGCACTCTTTGCCGGTAAGAGGATAGGTGCATTTCTTGAGTATCCTGGGCTTGCCATCCTTGGTTACATGCTCCATGGTAACTATGACCCTCTTGGCTCCGATAGCCAGATCCATGCCCCCACCTATGGCACGGCTAATATCACCGGGGCGTCCCCAATTAGCCAGGTCACCCTTCTTTGACACTTGGAAGGCTCCTAACACCGTTATATCCAGTCGCCCGCCCCGTATCATGTCAAAGGCCATGCCCATGTCGAAGAATGACATGCCCGCTTGAGGGGTAAAGAACCTCGTCCCAGCGTCCTGGTATCTTATGTCCACCTTGTCAGCCTCGTCCTCAAGAAGGATCGGGCCGTAACCGAGGACGCCGTTCTCTGCGTGGAACAACACCGTCCGGCCCTCGGGTACAAACAGGGCGCATAGATTTGGTATCCCGAAGCCTAAATTGACGCAGTTGCCATCCTGAAACTCCTTGGCTGCCCTCAGGGCTATGGTCTCCTCCGAAAGGCGCTCTTTCATCGCTGAGCCTCCTTCCCTTTGGTGCGCAGAACGAGCGGTCTGATCCACTCTATCGAGAGGAACGCGTGGACCTTCTGCATCGAGTCTTTATAGGATCCCCGACCCCCCTCTGGTATCTGAACAATGCGGTCGACAAAGATTGCCGGGGTAACGATGGCTTCAGGGTCGAGCTCCTCAGGCTCAACTATCTCATCGACCTCGGCAATAGTCACCTTTGAAGCCATTGCTATAACCGGGTTATACCCTCTCTCAACACCCAGGTAGACGAGGTTGCCATATTTATCCGCCTTATGGGCCCGGACGAAGCCGAAATCTGGCTTGAGCGGCATCTCCAGGATATATTCTCTGCCGTCTATCACCCTCTTCTCTTTGCCCTCTTCGAGTATGGTGCCAACGCCCACCGGGCTGTAGAAGCCGCCGAAGCCGCTGGCAGCGGCGTGAAGCCTTGCCATTAGAATGCCGTGGCTCATTACCTCAACCTCAAGTTTTTCCTCGAGTTCAGCCTCTTTGCTCGGGATACCGTACATATCGACTAGCCTTGGCGAACTCACAAAGAAAGAGGTGATCAGCTTCTTCATCTGGGGGAGGAGGATTGCTGGGTTAACCAATATCTCCTCGGGCATAGGCGCGGTGCCCCAGTTGTTAATGATGAGCGTTAGGTCTTTTGTCCCACGATTTCTGAGGGCCAGAATCAGATTTTGTGTGACTCCAGGGAAACCCCAGAAATTCACTGCGACACTAGCCCCGTCAGGGATGTCAGCTACGGCTGCATCAAAGCTGGGCCATATTTTGTTCATGTTAACAGCCTCCTCCTTTTTGTTCCATCAGGCGAAAAGGGAGAATGCAATAACACTAGGATTCTCCATATCTCTCACATGGGTTATTCTACGCTCCTGCTCATCGCTCGTCAAGGATTCCCCTCTCCGGCTTCAGAATGTCAATACCGAAGGCACATCGGTTTCCGTAGTGATTACCCCCTCCGCCAGAAGGTCGGCGATCTCATCCTCGCTGTACCCCAGAATCTCTTTATAGACATATTCATTGTCCTCACCGAGGCAGGGAGCGGCCTTCCAGATATGGTTTGGGGTCTTCGATAGGTGATAGGCAGGAGCTTCAAAGGCCATGCGGCCAATCACCTTTTGCTCCAGGAATCTTAGGTGCTGCCTGTGTTTCAATTGAGGGTCGCTGAACAGGTCCTCAGCATTCTGAACCACCCCGCAGGGAACCCCTGCGTCCTGCGTCATGGCCATTATCTGCTCGGCGGTATAGTCCTTGGTCCAATCTCCGATGAGCCGGTCCAGCTCCTCCTCGTTCTCCTTCCTGCCGAGCACGGTGGAGAATTTGGGCTCCCTTGTCCATTCCGGATTGCCCATGACGCAGCAGAGGCCTTCCCACTCCTCCTCATTGGAGATGGCGATGGCAACCCAGCGATCAGCGCCGCGACAGGGGTAGACACCGTGGGGAGCCATATAGGGGTCGCGGTTACCCTTGCGACAGGCGATGTGGCCATTCACCATGTAATCCAGGATAACGGGGGCCAAAAAGCCAACCGCGCTTTCCAATTGGGAGTTGTCAAGGTACATCCCTTTACCTGTCTTGCGCCGGTAGAGCAGGGCTCCGATTATGGTTCCGGCGGTTAAGTAAGGGGCGATATGATCGGGTTGGTTGTTGAGCAGGGGTAAGGGGTCGCGGTCAGGCCAACCGGTGAGGTGGGAGAAGCCAGCATAGGCGGCGCCCGCCGCCCCAAACCCGCCAAATCGGGCTAAGGGCCCGGTCTGCCCCATCTGGGTGGTGGAGCAATAGATGATGTCCGGCTTTATCTTTTTGCAGCCCTTGTAGTCCAGCCCCAAGGCGGCCATCGAGCCCGGGGTCATGCTCTCGATAACCACATCCGCCCAGGCCACCAATCTCCTGGCCACCTCCTGCCCCTTAGGCATATTAAGGTCAAGGCTGATGCTCTTCTTGTTGGTGTGATAAAACATGCCGAAAGCGCCGTGATTTATATCGGTAATGCCATCCTTAAAGGGCATCGCCGTTCTCAGCATATCGGGCCGGCGGTGACACTCGACACGAACCACGGTGGCCCCATGCGAGGCCAGCTCCCTGCCGATGGCAGGGCCAACGATGACCCAGGTGAATTCGACAACCTTTACCCCTTCAAGCGCCTGCTTTGCCATTTTCATCCTCCTTCTCCTGGCCTCTCAGGAAACCGGTCTCGGTCTAGATAACGCCGTGGGCCTTCAGGATAGCGAGCTGCTCCTTGGAGAGGCTTAGCTCCCCCTCGTAGATCTCCTTATTGTGCTCCCCGATGAGGGGGGCACGTCGCTGTGGTTGGTAGGGGGGAAGCCCGCTCATCTTAATGGGCCAGCCGGGATAGGTGATGGCCTCGCCCAGTTCCGGGTGCTCCACCTCTACCCAGAATTCCCTGGCCGCAAGCTGGGGGCTTTCCACCGTATCCTTGGCGTCGCTCACCGGCAAAATGAGGACCTCCTCCTCCGCCGCCCACTTAAGGAGCTCAGCCTTGGTTTTGGTGAGCAGGTATTCTTGCCACAGCTCCTGAAGACGGTCGTACCTTTCCTTAGGTATGGTGGAGGTATCGTGCGCCTTCCAATCGTAGTCCTTAAGCTCCAGCATCATCCCCTCGCGATTGGCCTTTTCTACCACTGTCCTTGTGGATTTGACCATGCCCGCCTGGGCCCCGCCGAGCAGCGGAGCGAAGACATGTCCGTCCTTACAGCGGTAATGGAGGCGCAACATAAGCATCTCGTGAGGCGCTGCCCGGGGATATATCGAACTGGATCCCAGCCCTCGAAAGCTGAACCCCATAATATCCTGGACCACGATGACCGGAGGTGTTGCCAGGGCCACCGCTTGCTGGCAGGAGACACCGACATGTTGCCCCTCCCCCGTCATCTCCCGATGATAATGAGCGAGCATCGAGCCCGTGAAACCGTGAAGCCCTCCCAGGAAGTAGACCTGGGGGGCGCCGATGCGATTGGGGGGGCGGTCAAGCTCGCCGAACATGCGCACCAGCCCCCCCATTGCCTCAACCACAAGATCGCTGGCCTTATAATGGGCATAGGGGCCGCCCTGGCCGAAGGGGGTGATGGAGGTCATAATGATCCTGGGGTTTACCTTCTCCAGCTCCTCATATCCCAGGCTCAGGCTGCCCATATATCCCGGCTCGAAGGATTCGATCACAAAGTCGGCACCCCTAACCAGCCGCTTAAAGATCTCCTTGCCATCGGGGGTTTCGATGTCCAGGGTTATGCCCCGCTTGTTCAGGTTGGTGAAGAACCAGAAGAGGCTCTTCTCCGGGTGGGGGATGTCCTTATAGAAGGGGCCGATGTTTCGGGCAGCATCGCCTCCGGGCGGCTCGATTTTGATAACATCAGCGCCCAAATCGCCCAAGAGCTTGCCACAGAGTAGCCCCTTTTCATCGGTCAAATCCAGAACTCGATACCCACTTAGTAACGACTCCTGTTGGTTGGCCACAATTTCACCCCCAAAAAGATAATGCAACGCTCGTGATCACCTAGTGCTCACATACAGCTACCTCTCCGAAAGGAACGTGGACTGCAATCAACCCAACCGGGATTTCTCATATCAACTATCACTGGTACAGTACACCCCTGGTCGCTGGTAGTCAAGGCATCTAACAAGCCCGGTTGTATTAATTTGTCGGGGAGGCTACAAGCGGTCATGCTAGTAGTATAACCGAATGAGTGTGCGTTCATGAACTCGTTACGAGATTGGAAAGAGAGGTTGTGGTGGCAAGATAAGGCCCGCTGTATGGTATTATGTTGACGGTTGGCCAGGTGTCGTCGTGCCGGCAAGGACACATACCGCCGCGCTGTCACCGGCTGAACAATCCGGACGATCGTTACATCAGCGATATACTTTTCCCCAAACGCTCACTGATCACAGCCGCACCCTCCACCAAGCTCCTAATGACCTCTTCCACGCTCGCCATTCCCCTTATCAACCCTGCTACCTGACCACCTATGAAGACACCCTTTACTTTAATGTCCTCTTCGACATCCTTCTCGCTCAATAGATCCAAAAGCTGGCTCTCCACATCTCCTACTTCAGAGGCCACCGGCGAGTCCGACACAGCAGACCGAAGAAAGTCTTGGGTAAAGGCTCGCCATCGCAGATTGCCACCTCCACGCAGCTCGGTACTGGTGTCAGTAGCTTTGAGGATCGCCTCCTTGAGGCTGTCGTCTATCTCACATTCCCTGGTGGCCAGAAAGCGAGTCCCCATCTGAACTCCCTCAGCCCCCAGAGCCAAGGCAGCGACAAAGCCTCGTGCATCGCCGATACCGCCTGCAGCGATCACTGGGATCCTCACCGCATCAACTACTTGGGGAACCAGGACAAAGGTGGTGACCCCCAGAGGCCCTACCAAGCCTCCGGCCTCGGTGCCCTCGGCGACAACAACGTCAACTCCGGCAGCTTCAGCTTTTACAGCGTGACGGACTGATGGCACCACATGCATGACAGTGGCTCCGGCATCCTTGAGCAATGTAGTTAACTTCTCAGGATTACCGCCAGTTGTGGCAAATATCCTTACCCCTTCCTCCAGCGCCGCCTCCAGCGATGCTTGGGCCCGATGCTCCATCGCCAGCAGGATGTTGACGCCAAAGGGCTTGTCGGTAAGTTCCCTCGTCTTGCGAATCTCCGCTCGCAGGGCTTTCGGCCCCATAGCCCCAGCCAGCAGTCCCAAGCCGCCCGCGTTGGAAACAGCTGAAACCAGCCGCGACTTGGAAAAGCCGGCCATGCCTCCCTGGATTATGGGGTACCTGATGCCGAATTTAGCGCAAACCCTGTTTTGCACCGCTCAACTACCTCTCTATAGATTTACTCAAACAATCCCCGCTATCAGACCTCCGTTGTCGTCATCCGAAATACTAGTAGTTGCTTATAAACCTTGGCATCGGTAACAAGCTGTCGATGCCAGCCCCATCATGCCAACAACCCAGAATTCACCAGGGTCATTGCCCCTGTATTCACACCCCTGCTTTCAGCTCAAAATCGTGAGAACCTATCAACCCTTCATTGCCTCAGCCAAGTCGGCATCGGTGGTTATCACCCCCTCGGCTAGCAGGTCGGCGATCTCGTCATCGGACATTCCCAGAAGCTCCTTGTAGACGTACTCATTGTGCTGGCCTATGCAAGGGGCAGGCATCTTCGCCTCAAACGGCGTCTCCGACAGCCTGTAAGCTGGCGCATGATAGGCATGGCGCTCGATCACCGGGTGCTCCATGAACTGGAAGTGCTGGCGGTGCTTCAGCTGAGGGTCTTCAAACAGGTCCTCAGGCTTGTTCACCACCCCTGCCGATATACCAGCCGTCTGCATCAGGGCCACCACCTCCTCAGCGGCAAAATTGGCCGTCCACTCGCCTACCAGCTTGTTTAGCTCCTCCTCGTTTTCCTTCCTCGCCGAGCTGGTGGCGAACTTCGGATCCCTGGTCCACTCCGGATTGCCAATGACATTGCAGAAGGCCTTCCACTCTTCATCGGAAAAGACAGCGATGGCGCACCAGCGGTCGGCACCGCGGCAGGGGAAAGCGCCGTGAGGTGCGGCAGCAGGGTGCTGGTTCCCCATGGGGTTCCAGATGCGGCCGTTTACCGTGTAGTCCAGAATCGCTGGCGCAAGAAAGGTGGAAGTCGCCTCAAACTGCGAGCAGTCCAGGTACATACCCTTTCCCGTCCTCTTGCGGTACAGAAGCGCCCCCATGAGGCAGATTATGTTGAAGCGCGGGGTTACGAAATCGGTGTAGGGGCCGAAGAGGCCTGTTGGGTCGCGATCCGGCCAGCCCACCAGATGGCTGAAACCGGTCAAGGTAGTCGCCTGTAGTCCTGTGCCGGCGAACTGGGTATGAGGCCCGGTTTGCCCCAGCTGCGATGTGCTGAGATAGATGATGTCGGGCTTTATCTTCCTCACACTCTCGTAGTCCAGGCCCAACTTGGCCATCACCCCGGGGGCGTAGCCTTCAGCAACAATGTCGGCCCACCTAATCAGCCGGTGAGCGATCTCCTTTCCCCTGGGCATGGACATATCCAGGGTGATGCCGTACTTGTTGACGTTCTGCGCAGCGAAGAAGGCGTTGCGATCGATGCCGGGACGCCCCTCTTTGAAGGGAACCCCTCCGGTTCTCAGCGGATCAGGCCTTCTGTGGCTTTCAACACGGACTACCGTCGCTCCGTGCCACGCCAATTCCTTGATAGAGCCGGGGCCAGTAGCGACCCAGCCGAAGTCAACGACCTTTACACCAGCTAGCGCATGTTTCCTTTCCATTTTACCCTCCTGGTTTTTGTCTCGGCGAGGTCAAATCACCCCGGCCTGCTTGAGAAATAGCAGTCTATCCCTGGAGAGCCCGAGCTCCCTCACATAGATCTCCTCATTATGCTCTCCGATAAGAGGCGGGCGGCGCCAAACCCGCCACGGCGCTTTACTGAGTTTGATGAAGGCACCGGGATAGGTAATGGCATCCCCAAGCTCCGGGTGCTCCACCTTCTCCCAGAATCCCCGGGCGGCAAGCTGTGGGTTTTCCAGTAAGTCCTTGGTGGTGCTCCAGGGGGCCAGGATAATCCCCTTCTCCATAGCTTCATCGTAGAGCTCGGCCTTGGTCTTGGTAGCGATGAACGCGGCGAGTGTGTCGGCCACACGATCGAACTCCTCCTGAGGAACGGTAGAATAATCAAGGGTAGCCCAATCATAGTCTTTCAGTTCCATGGCCATGCCATCGCGGTTGGCCATTTCCACCAAGGCCTTGCTCGAGGCTCGCCCTCCGGCCCAACCTCCACCGGTCGGGCCCCAGCTTACCCGTCCATCCTTGCATGGCCAATCCAAGCGCATAAACAGAGGAGGCAAGTTTGCCCGTGGCGAAGCCATCATCCCCCCCAGCCTGGGCATATTGACCCCCATCAGGTCCCACAGCTCAGCCCAAAACCATGTGTTAGCCATGACGCTCTCTTGGACGGAGACATCAACGTGCTGTCCTTCCCCACTCACCTCCCGATAGTAGAGGGCGACCATCGTTCCTGCGGCTGCGTGCGCCGATGCGTTACAGTACGCCTGCTGAGCGGTTACCTGAAGCGGTGCTCGGTCGGGACTGCCGCAGGGGTGCATCATGCCGCCGGTGGCCCAGCCGACGATGTCGCTCCCCTTGTAATGGGCATAAGGCCCCGTCTGGCCGAAGGGAGTGATCGAGGTGAGAATGATTGGAGGGTTGATTTCCTTGAGACCTGCATACCCGAGACCCAGGCTATCAAGGCACCCTGGCTGGAAAGATTCGATGACAACGTCAGCCGTCTTCACCAGTCGCTTGAAGATCTCACGCCCGTCGGCCTTCTCAATATCCAGCGTGATGCTCCTCTTATTCAGGTTGAAGGCAAACCAGTAGAGGCTCTTTTCTGGGTGCGGTATGTCTTTGTAGAAAGGGCCGATATTGCGAGCGGCGTCTCCCCCTGGCTTTTCTACCTTGATGACATCAGCACCGAGGTCAGCCAGGATTTTGCCACAAAGGAGGCCCTTTTCATCGGTGAGGTCCAAGACTCGATAGGGACCCAATATAGAATCGGTCTTTCGCGGAGTCATCGTCTACCTCCTTTCGTAATCTTGGAAATCGGCTGATACGACTTAATACGCTCCTTTCACCCCCTTTCTTGCGCTGCCACATCCCCTTATTTCCCTTTGAAAACCGGCTTCCTTTTCTCTTGAAAGGCTTTTATCGCCTCTTGGAAATCTTCTGTCCGCATAAGGGTCATGAGTGCGGATTTCTCATATTCTATTTGATCCCTGATGCTGGCCTCCAGGCCCTGGTAAAGTCCCTTTTTGGCCATTTGCATAGCTAAGGGTGGTCCCTGCGCTATTCTTTTTGCCAGTTTATAAGTGGCCTCCTTCAACTCAGCCAGCGGGACGACCTCATTAACCAGCCCTATCTCCTTGGCCTCTTTAGCCGTAATAGTTTTGCCGGTAAAGGTTAGCTCGCAAGCCTTGGCTATCCCTACCAGACGTGATAGGAAGTAAGTAGAGCCCGCTTCCGGGATTATGCCGAATGGAACAAAAGGTAGTGATAACCTGGCCTCTTCTGCAGCAATTCTGATGTCGCATTGCAAGGTAATGGTCAGGCCAGCACCCATAGCAAAGCCGTTAATTGAAGCGATCACCGGTACCATGTTTCTAAACGGCAAATCATACTGTTCTCTGCCAGTTAGCCCTCCTTTCTCAATGGTCTCCTGTAACATTTCTTCAACATCAGCTCCAGTACAGAAGGCGGGGCCGGCACCGGTGATGACCAGAACCCTTACATCTTTATCCTGCTCAACCTGTCTAAACGCGTCGAATACTTCGCCTTCCATCTCCCAATTGAAAGCATTGAGCTTGTCTGGACGATTAAATGTGACAGTGGCAATGCCCTCAGATTTGTCAAGAACTACATATTTCATGACAGTTAATCTCCTTTCCTGTAGATTTCTCAGATGCGTCTATCATATTACATGCTCTCCAATACAGCAATAGCCCTAGTTAATGCATATACGTTGGAGATTGTTTCACATTTCCAATAATAATGTGTGACAAGAGATAATTAGCTGCTGGAAAGCCGGAGTTGGCTGCTTCTTCTCAAACAAACGCTCTGGAACTATTTCGAAGAGCCCGCCAGCTCACAGGGGAACGTGTTTGTGGGTCGACCAAGGGTTTTTGGTTAAGTAGATTATCCCAGCTATGGACATCCCTAAATT
>Ga0315296_10003614_pt1 | contig 12872 bp, 10 predicted proteins | sample YL17G14_18_MG_FD_203921 | JGI IMG/M metagenome (GOLD analysis project Ga0315296, IMG submission 203921) | Sediment microbial communities from Yellowstone Lake, YNP, Wyoming, USA - YL17G14_18 | ecosystem: Environmental > Aquatic > Freshwater > Lake > Sediment | place: USA: Wyoming | collected... | reverse complement strand
CCTCAATCAACTTTACTGCCTCAGACATTAACCTCGAATCGATGCAATTGTTTATTGACCAAAGCGCATTCAATGTTACTGGAGCAACTTCTTATCCATGGGACACCACAAAAGTTGGAGATGGCATACACGTCATTAAGCTGAAGGCATATGACAAAGCTGGAAACACAGCCGAAACTTCAGTATCGGTGAGTATCATAAACTCGAAATTGAACCTTGAAGCTAACAAAAACTTGTATCTACTTATAGGAACGCCATTCGGCTTTATGCTCGGTGTTCTTATCGCTTACATAATCTTGAAGAGAAAGAAATAATCTCCTCTTCCCTCTCTCTATTCATGATTCCAATGCTTTTCACAAGGTTTAAAGGATAGTTTCTTCTCTTGATGATGAACTCTAGGGGCGTCAATAGTTTTGGGCTATGAAGTAAAAGAGTTCAATCGTGCCCTCAATACATGCGAAACGTTAGCGGACATATTTGAGTTGGTTAAGCAATCGGTAAAACGGTTTCTGAATAAGCATAGGGCAGGTCTCATGCTTGGTTTAGCCAATCTAGGGATGAGACGAGGATATTTCATCGGTGCCTTTCATCCAGTCGGCTCAAACATCATTGTGATGAATAAGGCCCCACTTGAAGTTGCTTTGAAATCCACTGACAAGCAAGTTTATAACGCATACTGTTTCCACTTGCTGCTTCACGAATACCTGCACTCGTTAGGCTATGTTAACGAAGAAACTGTGAGAGAATTAACCCATGAAGTCTGCAGACTAGCTTTAGGCAACGATAATCCAGCCACAATAATGGCGGAAAGAGGCATCGGTGCCTATTTCCCAAAAGTAACGTATTTCAAACAAGAATCTTCTCTTCCAAGAGACCTTAGAATTGAAATAATCCGAGATTTTGACAGGTCAAGCGTTGGCTATATCCATTAGAAAAAAAGATAATGGGCTTTAGATTTCTTTCGCTTCAACTGCAGTTAGAGTTTCCATTGTATAGTGTGTTGCGAAGCCAATTTTCATGGCAAAGTCCATGGCTGCCTTTGTTGTAGGGGCTTCAAAAACAAGGATACCATCATATCTTCCGAATGTGAAGTACATATTGCGTATGGTGATGCCTTTTGGTGCTTTAAGTTTCTTAAGGTACTCAACTGCTTCTTCGCCTTTTCCTTTAGGGATTAAAAGCGTTATGAAAAGCATTTTTATTTCTCCAATTCCAGTAATTTATGGTTTTGTTGACTTAAACTTTGGCTTCTTCTCCTCTTATGAAGAACTATTGTATAGAAACATCTTTCACACGTCTTATATAATCGATTTTGCTCTAATGTAAGAATGCTCATCAACTGAAAGAGTGAGAATCATGGTTGTAAATTTGAGAGAATTTGACTCAGCAACTGAAATTGTCAAAGCAGTAGACCACGAAATCATAGAAACAAAGAATACTTTAAATGGTCACTTACGTCGACTCGAAGGCATTCGAGCATTGGCTGAAAAATCTAAGAGGATACGAGACATAGTTTCTAAAATTGCTGGCAAAAGAACAATAGTTGAAAGTGGAGAAGTTTCCATTGGCGGCATAAGCTTGATTTTGGATGCAAAATCAGTTCATGAATTAGCCGCCATTGAAGAAGTTATACGAAGTCAACAAGAAAAGATTGTTGTATTGCAAAGAGCTCGTGAAGGTTTGAAATGGGCTGACCAAATCGGAGAAACTGAAGGAGTTAAGTTCTTAGTTTTAGAAAAGGATGGAGTGCCAGTAAAGATTCTGCTTAGGTTTATGTCTGAGTTATGATTGCTCTATTGCAACATATACCGTTTTGTCGTCTAGCTGGCTTTCATGCCACTTTGCCTCGACTTCAGGTCGTTTTAGGTGAAAGTGAACTTCCTCGGCTCTGACAAGATCAGCCATTTCTGCTAGGTAAGGTTTTAGAAGTTTCACAGTTTCTTGGTCCAGTTCAGCAACATGGACAGTTTTCAGTATGTCGGTGGGCATGAATCCCAATTCTTTTCTCAAAGCTTGAACACGTCTGGCTAAGTCACGCATAACTCCTTCGCCTAATAGTTTTTCATCTCTACTTATGTCCAATAAGACTTTGGTTTCGCCTTCAGACGCAGAAGCCCATCTCTTAGAATCAACTTCAGCTGGCTTTTCAGAGTATTCTACAGTTTTCACGTTTGAAAGTTCTAAGAACTCTTCTTCTAAGGTTTTTAGGGCTTCTTGTACATGTTTTGGCGCTACAACTATGGCCTTTTGTAGGGGCCATCTTCTTTTTAGTCGTACTGATTGCCGTGCTGAATACACTAATGAGACGCATCGTAGTAATGTCTCAAACTGCTTTTCCAAGTTTTCGTTTTCCAGTTTTTTGTCTGGTTTTGGCCAACTCTCAAAGTTTACTGATTCTGCTGAGTTTTTGTCTAGTTCTCTGTAGACTTTTTGATATAGGAATTCGCTTAAATATGGTGTTGCTGGGTTGAAAAGGAGCGTTAACGTTTTTAATGTGTGCCAGAGAGTTGTGTAGACGGCTAGTCTGCGGTTTCGTGTTTCTGGGTCGTCGCTCCATAATTCTCTGCGAACCATAGGCACATACTGTCTGCTGAGGTCTTCGACAACAAAATCTTCCAACTCTGACAATTCAAATTGGAATTCACATTTCTCAAGTTTCTCTGTAACTACTCCTACTGTCCGCTGCAGTTTTGATAATAGCCAGTAGTCTGGTGGTTTTAAGGCATTTTGTGTTTTTGCCCATTCCAGCGTATGCTCTAGTGGATTGAATTTGTCGTATTCTGCGTTTTGCATGAAAAACCTATGCATATGATATAGTGTGCTTAAAACTTGGTAGGGACGTTTACCTAGTTCCCTTAGGTCGAAGCTCATTGTGTCGATCGGGGAGCATTTCCAGAGTATATAGAATCTGAAAACGTCTGCTGAATGTTTTTCAAGCATTGGGTTGGCTTCAACTACATTGCCTAAGCTTTTGCTCATCTTTCTTTCTCTTGCATCTTGCACGAAGCCTTGGAATAAGAAAGCCTTGTATGGTGCTTCTGCCTTTCCGGTTAGTATGACATGTTCTAGTAGCAGGGTGTTTGCCCAGCCTCGTGTTTGGTCTATAGCCTCTGTCAGAAAGTCTACAGGCACGTAGGCTTTGAATTCTTCATCCGTGAAGCGTGCATAAGGTGAGGCTCCGCTGTTGTGCCATGTGTCAAGTACGAAGGGCTCGCGTTTCATTTCTTCGTTGCATTTTGGGCATTTTAGCGTTAGTCTGTCTACCCATGGCTTGTGTAATTCAAAATGTCCTTGCGGCTTCTTTACAGCCCTTTCTAGTAGTTCTTTTTTGCTTGATACGAAAACTTTGTGCTTGCATTTTTGGCATACCCATACTGGGAGAGGTGCACCCCATACGCGTTCTCTTGATACGCACCATGGTTTTCCTTCTTTTAGGAAGGCGAGGAAACGGTTTTTCGGTGCTTCATAGAAGTATTCTACTTTTTCTGCTGCTTCAACGACTTTGTCGTTTACTTTGTTTGTCCAAAGGAAGTATTCTTTTCTTGCAAGCCATATGAGCTTGTGATGTGAACGCCAGCATGTTGGACACTCATGTCTCACAGTCTTTACTGATACTAGCAGTTTTCTTTTTTGCAGTTCTTCTACTACTTTTTTGTCTGCATCTCTTGCGAATAAGCCTGCGAATTCGCCTGCGTCTTCTGTGAATTTGCATTCTTCGTCGAATGGCACATAAACTGGTACGTCGCGCTTTTGTGCTGCTAGAAAGTCGTCTTCTCCGTTGCCTGGGGCTAAATGTACAACGCCTGTGGCTGTTGTTATGTCTACGAATTCTTCACATACTACCGTGTGGACATTTGGCATTTTGTCTAATTCTTTTTGTTTTGGCACCATGTCAAGAAATGGGTATTCGTATTTTGTGCCTTCCAATTCTTTGCCAGATACAGTTTCTGTGACCTTATACTCTTTTACGCCTAGTTCTTGCATTACTGGTTCTACACGGTTTTTGGCTAGCAACCATGTTTCTTCTTTGACTTTCACTCTAGCGTATTCTGCTTCTGGGTGCACGGCTAGCATTAGGTCTGTTACAAGTGTGAAGGGCATTGTTGTCCAAACTAGAAAGTAAGTATCCTTTGCCCTGCTGAGTTTTATTTTGAAGTATAGGCTTGGGTCTTCCACTTGCTCGTAGCCTAAGCCTACTTCTGCTTGGCTTAATGATGTTTGGCAATGTGGGCAGTAGGCGACTACGTAGTATCCTTCGCCTAGCAAATCCTGTTCCCATGCACGTTTTAGGTATTGCCATTCGCGTTCTATGTATTCGTCTCGGTATGTCCAATACGCTTTGGAATCGTTTATGAAAACGCCTAGTAACATGTCTGCTTTGTGCCATTCTTGATAATATTTTTGCACTGTTTTTTTACATTCTTCGACGACTTTTTCTTCGCCGTATTTTTCTAGTAGTTCTCGCTTGTTTTTTACGCCTAGTTGTCTCTCCACTTCAAGTTCTACAGGTAAGCCTTGGCAGTCCCATCCTGTCCAGAATGGTATGTAGTAGCCTTGCATTGTTTTCCAGCGGTAGCGGAGATCTTTCATTACTCGGCCACGAGCATGACCGACATGTGGGACTCCATTTAGTGTGGGCGGTCCTTCAACATAGCCTAAAACGCCTTCATTGTCTTTAAGCCTAGATTCCGACATTTTTTCTAGAACTTCATTGCGCTGCCAGAATTCTCTTATTTCCTGTTCAAGCTCAAGTGGCCGATAATCTGATGTAAGCCATTTGCGGTTTGTGTCAGCTTTGAATTTGGCGGCCACCACTCATGTAAATTGCACCAGCCATCAACCAGAATTGCAGTGGGCAAATATAACCTTTTTGAAATAGTGTTAACTAAATGGTCCTAAAAACGAAATAAAATAGATAGTTTGTTCTTATGTCTTCGATTTTCTTATCTGCGTTGTCTTCTTTCCTAAATATAGGATGGCTGCCACGAATATGATTGATACTGCGGTTATAACGTACATCAAGTTTCTTATTGTATTTAGATCGGCGAGAATTGTTTCTTGTTTTAACAGAAGTTGATTATAAAGCGCTTGTAAAAGGTTGTAGTTTTCTTGCAGTTCATTGTAGCTCATGTTTAGATTATTTAGTCTGTCAAGTAGTAGACTGTAATTGCCACCTAGTTTTTGGTAATTGGAGTATAAAGTGTTGAAATCAGTTCTTAATTCAATGTATTTCTGGATTGTTTCGTGTGTAGCGGGATCATACTTTGTCATTAATGGGTACATGTCTACTTCAGTGTCTGTGACTCTGTAATGAGTATCGCCTATGTAGTCGCTACCAGTTTCATTTTGATAGCGCCCGCTGTGTAAGTCAGTGCCGTTGTAGTTGCTCCAATAATTGCCGCCATGTGGATAGCCGTCGTCCCATTTGTTGCTTCCTCTGCTTACGCCAACTATGTCACAGATTTTCTTATTGTTGATTATGTTATTTTGATATATGAAATTTTTATCGCCTTTCTCAAGAGAAACACTGAATCCACATTCATTGTCGGTTATGTAATTGTGGTATATAGTGTTGCTATTGCAATAAGATAAAACAAAACTAAAGGTATTATTTGTTAAGATATTTTCTTTGATTATGTTGCCAACACCATAATAGATTCCGACTCCTATGTGACTATCTGTTACCAAGTTACCAGAAACAACATTTGTGGAACAGATTTGAATTCCACATGACTCTGCATGTGAGACATTATTGTTGATTATTAAGTTTGATCCACCATTCAATTTTATTCCAACGCTGCAATACGCTAACGTATTATTGATAACAGTGCTACAGTCACCATTCAAAAATAATCCGATTAGTCCCATTTCAATTCTAGATCTCGTTATTTTATTGTTGCTAAAGATGTTCCCATAAGAATTGAACAACACTCCATAGCCTAATTTGCTTACCATAATGCCGTTGCCAACAACACTCATAGTGTTGTTAAATATCAAATTGTATGAGCCTAACATAATAATGCCATCATATGAAGTTAAATCGCAGTTAGATATCGTGTTATTAGAGGAAACATTCATTCCTATTCCCCACTCGCAATTCGATATGATAATGTTTTGTATTGTGGAATTATTTGAGTGTGACAAAAGTAGGCCTCCATACGAATTGCATACAGTGAAGTCGTCCATGTAAACACTATTTGCGGTTATAGATACGATTGTCTCTTCTGCCCTACCTGTATTGTTTCCGCATATGGTTGTTTTGCTTTTATCTTCTCCTACTAGTGAAATTGTCTTGTTTATCATTACGTGCTCGTAGTAAGTTCCAGATAAAACAAAAATGATGTCTCCTTGTTTTGCTGCGTCTATTGCTTCTTGGATCGTCGGATAGTCTTTTGGGACATAGAAATCCCCTCTTCGAAATGTCAGTAGGAAATCGTCTTTAAAAGGTTCCCACTTTGATGTTTTTGTTGTTTCGATTCTCCATGTTTCATTAATTCTGGAGATTGTATGTGCGCTTTTGTTCCATGTCCAGTTTCCGTTTGAGAGACCAGTCATATAGGTATTCGGGCTAAAGAAGTCTCGAAAGTTAATTGTGATTGATATATATGTTGTAGTTCCACTTTTGAGATGTGGGTTGTATCTTCCGCTTCCCATAGCGTATAAGAACGTATAGTTATAATCAAACTTGGGAATTGAATATTCGTAGAAAACTTCGAGAATGAACCGCATTGGTGCTTGAGACATTGTTATACTTATTACCGTAAAATTGCCAATGATTGTTTGGTACGCGTTACTGGAATATCCCCAAATAGTCTCGTTTCCATCCACTCTCACTGAGATGTTAGTTGAGTTTTGAGGCAAAGGGTAATGCATCTGTAAGTATGTCAGTTCATTTTGTGAGAAATAGTATACACCATGTACTTTTGCGTACACCGTTTCGTTCGAGGCTGTCATATTCACATAAATGTATTCTTCATACATCGAAATCCCTGGCGGAGGTATTGGGTTGGCTTTCAATTGAGTCAATGTAGGCGCATATAGCAAAGATAAAAGAAGGAATACCATTGTCAAAACAATCAATTTTTCATTCATTTGCTTTTCTCCTCCCTTTCTTCCATGGCACAGTTTCACGAAACTTACCACGGAATGTAGAATTGCAGTGGGTAAATATAATGTTTTTTGAAGCAACAATAACTAAATCTGCTGAAGAGTCTCTAGGTCTCTGCGAAAGAATAAAATTATTTTTTTATCTTTCTCCTCCTTCACCTAGAATGTTGTTCTATGCTATTCTCCTGTGAATTGATAACACTGATGATGAAGACAAAATAATTTTAATCCTGAAAAAACCAAGAGAGGAGATAGTATATCAAAACCCATAAGAAACATAACAAGAATAGAATCAATGGCATTGAAGTTGAACAGAATGGTTACAAGAATCATTTTGCATGTTGATATGGATCACTTCTTTTCTGCGGTAGAGGAAAGAGAGCATCTAGAGTATAAGGGCAAGCCGGTTATTGTTGGCGCTGACCCAAAAGAAGGAAAAGGAAGAGGCGTTGTCAGCACTTGCAATTATGAAGCTAGAAAATTTAAGGTCAGGTCTGGCATGCCCATCTCTAAAGCGTGGAAACTCTGTCCGCAAGCTGTCTATTTGCCAGTCAACTACAAACTTTATGGGCAAGTGTCATCAAATATTATGGCGATTCTTAGGCGGTATGCGGACAAGTTTGAGCAAATGGGTTTTGACGAGGCTTTCTTAGATGTCAGTTCAAGAGGCAGTTTTGAAGAAGTTAAAAGACTTGCATCAGAAATAAAGGAAGAAATTCTTGAAAAAGAAAAGATCACCTGCTCCATTGGAGTTGGATCGAACAAGATTGTGGCAAAAATAGCAAGCGATTTTCAAAAGCCTGATGGACTAACGATAGTTGCTGAAGATGATGTTAAGAAATTTCTTTGGCCTCTGCCTGTGGGCAGTTTGTGGGGAGTAGGTAAGAAGACAGAGCGAAAGTTGCGTGAGATGAAGATTAAAACGATAGGTGACTTGGCAAACTATGACCCTTCACAGCTGATAGAAAAGTTTGGAGCGATATGGGGCACGCAGTTTCATCTTTTGGCAAATGGAATTGACAGAAGCGAGGTCATTGAAGGATGGGAAGCGAAGTCAATAAGCAGAGAATTCACTTTCGAAGAAGACACAGATGACAAGTATTTAATCTATAAAACGTTGGACAAACTATGCGAACAAGTATGCGACGATGTGAGGAATTCTCGTTTTCATTTTAAGACAGTTTCAATAAAAATTCGGTATAGCAACTTTGAAACACATACGCATAGCAGAACACTACCCTTCCTCACCAGCCGGATGAAGGACATTCAGAAAACATGCCACGAACTAATAGAAGCATTTCTTCAACCAAATAGGAAAATAAGGCTTGTAGGAGCAAGAGTGTCAAAATTAGTCTCCAGTGAAAAACAAAAAACATTAGATCAAGAGATATGATTGGCTATGCTAAATCTTTTTTTCGATGATATTCCAAAGATGGGAGGGCGAAACCATCTTTGGTGTTAAATCGAAGATTCTTCCATAAGCAATAAGAACTGGACTTAAATACTAATTCAATGATCTAGAGATGATTAAGAAACACGTCTTCACATTGGTTTTACTAATTCTCCTCCTAGGCACGTTAATCTTAGTGTTGCGAATTCAGAAGGTAAAAGCAAGTGAAACAATTCGTATTAGAGCTGACGGAAGTGTCGAACCATCAACAGCACCTATTTCTAGCCTTGACAATGTCACCTACACTTTCACTGACAACATTAATGTGCCAATTGCTGTAGAAAGAAGCAACATAACAGTTGATGGAAACGGATACACACTTCAAGGCGAAGGAAACGGAAACGGGTTTTTCCTGTCTGATATATATAACATAACTATCAAAAATACAAATATCAAGAATTTCACTTCTGGGGTCTACATTTCTTCATCTTCGTACATCAGCATTTTCGAAAACAACATAACAAGCAATTGGTATGGCATCTGGCCATACTACTGTTCAAACAGCATTATAGATGGAAATAATATGACCGGCAATGAATATGGTACCTTGCTCTTTTTTTCTTCATACATTAGCATCTCAGGAAACTGCATAGAATCAAACCGCCTAAAGGGAATCTGGATCTATTTCTCCTCGAACAATACAATAACTGGAAATACCGTTATAGCGAGCAACGATGGCATCTTTCTTGAATATGCTTCAAACAACACAATAACAGGCAACAGCATAACAACGAGTATCGAACACGGTATTGCCATCTATGAATCTTCCAACAACAGCATACATGGAAACACTATGACAAAAAATCACCTTCAAGGCATCATAATCAAAACTTCTTCAAACAACAGCGTATATGAAAACAACGTAATAAACAACGCGAATGGCATTCATCTCTGGCAGGCTCTCAACAATAACATACATGGAAACAATATCACAAACAACGCACAACGAGGCATTTCGGTCTTCTATTCCTCAAACAAAAACAGCATAGTTGGAAACAATATAACAAAAAACTGGGGCGGTATCGACATCTGGAAGTCTTCAAATTATAACGGCGTAGTTGGAAACAACATAACCGCAAGCAGTTATTTTGGCATCAATCTCTATGAATCTCTAAACAACAGTGTACATGAGAACAATATAACACACAACTACTACGGCATCTATGTCAGTTATTCTTCAAACAATTCTATTTATCACAATAATTTCGTCAACAACACGAGACAAGCCTTTGTAGAGCTAGCACCGAATAATGTTTGGGATGATGGCTATCCTTCTGGCGGAAACTACTGGAGCAACTACACTGGGACAGACAATCTCAAAGATCCCTATCAAAATCAATCGGGAAGCGATGGAATAGGCGACAAGCCATACATTGTCGACGCCAACAACAGCGACAGGTATCCACTTATGGTTCCCTACGTGGTACCAGAATTCCCGTCAATTATGATTCTACTACTATTCATGATAGCAACACTTCTAGTATCCATAGTCTGCAGAAAAAGACAACTAAAGTAGCCAACTTCCCTTTTCGAGAGTCCTAGTTTTCAATGTCTGAAATCAATGTAGAAGCTAATGCGAAAATGAAGAACTGCTAGAATGGAGAGAGCATCAAAATGTTTTAATGTTTCTTCAAACTCAAAATTTGAGACTACAACGACACGAAAGGAAAGCAATGAAAATGAGTGAAGAAGAACTTGGAAAAATAAGACAAAAGAAGCTAGAGCAACTAAAGAGAAAAAGCAAGGAGACTGTGACATCAGAAGGAGTAGTCACTTTAACTGATCCCACATTTGACATAACAATAAAAAATACTTCTAAACCCGTTTTAGTAGATTTCTGGGCAGAGTGGTGCATGCCATGTCGTATGATGGCACCAGCAATAGAGGAACTTGCACGAGACTATGCTGGGAAGGCACTGTTTGCAAAGATAAACGTAGAAGAAAATCCAGAAACAGCAGAACGCTTCAATGTCGTAAGCATACCATTATTCATAATATTCAAAAATGGGCAACCAGTTGAACAAATATTGGGTGCAGTGGGACGCAAACCCTTGGAAGACGCTATAAAGAAACAACTAAAAGCATGACAAAAACCTGCTAAATAAACAAAAGCGGAAAATTAGTCTGCTAGCGATTTATTCTCAAATTCTTTATTTGAACTTTGGCAAAACTTCTTCCAAGACGCCTACTGGAATCATTCTGGGCGTTCCAATTTTCATATACGGTCGGAAAAAGTCCACAATTTTTCCTAGTCATCTGACTCTATTATGAAAAACAGCGTATGCTCTGGCGGAGCAATATAACTGCCGAGAACTTTGACTCCGCACTTCTTTGCGTGAGCTTTTGAAGTCAATACATCAGTTGTTTTCTTTATTAACTCTGGTTTGTCACTTGCATAATTCTGGCGTATGCGTATGAATAACCATGAACAACATCATTTTTCACCTTCATTTTGTTTCATCAGATATACAATATGTCTGTATCAGGTATATTTATGATAGTTATGAAAAATCTCCTAGCAAGGCTTCACACAAAAAAGTCAACGGTAAAGATATATCCTTCCATGCGGTTAGAAACTTTCTCAATCATCTAGAAAGAACGAATAAACCTATCCAAATAAGGATGCATCTAGGAGTTTATCTATGGCGCTCACGGACAAAATCTCGCAGCTAAAGAAACAAAAGAAAGCAATCATACTGGCACATAATTATCAAAGACCAGAAGTGCAAGACATAGCAGACTATGTAGGCGACAGCATCGAACTATGCAGAAAAGCCATGGAAGAAAAAGAGGCAAAAACCATTATCTTCTCAGCGGTAGATTTTATGGCGGAATCAGCATCTATTTTAAATCCAGACAAGAAAGTCTTCCTCCCAAGCCCAGGCGCAAGATGCCCCATGGCTCAAATGCTTCCATTCGAGCAAGTTAGGGCATGGAAGAAAAAATATCCAAAAGTTCCAGTTGTGCTTTATGTCAACACTTTAGCCGAAGCAAAAGCAGAATGCGACGTATGCTGTACTTCTGCAAACGCTGTGGAAGTCATAGGCTCTTTAGATGCGGACACTGTGCTTTTTGGTCCAGACAACAACTTAGCATGGTACGTCCAACAGAAAACTGGAAAAAACATTATTCCAATTCCGAAAAAAGGCTTCTGCCCAACTCACCTATTATTCTTGAAAGAAGACATTCAACTTTCTAAACAACGGCACCCTGACGCCGTAGTAGCTGTGCATCCAGAATGCACTCCAGACGTTCAGTCTATGGCAAACTTTGTTGGAAGCACCTCTCAAATCTGTAGATACGCCAAGCAGGCAAAGGCGAAAAAATACATTATCGCCACAGAAGTAGGAATAATTCACCGCTTGCAGAAGGAGAATCCAGAAAAAGAATTCATAATAGCCTACGACGGCGCTGTCTGCCCAAACATGAAACTAAACACTCTGGAACGAATATATTCATCACTTAAGGAAGAGAAGCATCCAATAGCGGTTCCAAACCCAATTGCAAAAAAAGCCAGAAAAGCCTTAGAAAACATGTTTTCTCTAACCGAGTGAGATGCTTACCTAATGTCATTTTCTCTGTTTCCCCAGTTTCTTTCTTTCAGCCTCTACTTTCCTTTTCAAGACTTCAAAATAATCTTCTGCATTTAGCAAATTTTCACGATCTTTCTCAAAGTTTTTCAGTTTTATTATGGCAAACCAGCCTTCACCGTAAGGGTCTTGATTTACTAGATCAGGTCTTTCACTTAATTTCTCGTTAACTTTCTCAATAGTGCCACTAATAGGCGAAATAAGATCAAGCACTGTTTTTACAGATTCAAAAGAAGCAATCTCATCAAACTGTTCAACTTCCTTGCCGACATCTTTGAACTCGACAAAAATGATGTCAGTTGCCATACTTTGCAAGAAATCTGTGATTCCAACTTTTGCTGTGTCGCCTTCAATTTTTGCCCAACAATCATTCTCATTGTAAACCATACCTTTTGACACTCGAAAAGTCCATTTCAGAACCTTGAGTTCATAAGAGTCCTCGTTTTTCAAGCACTCACTCTCCAAGAGTCTTGTCTATCAAAAGAGCTGTTTCTTCAGCAATCATTTCTGCCAACTTCTCTCCTTCTGGCCCAATGTCTGATGCCGTATTTGGCTTCAAATTGTGTTTTTGAGCACTTTGCGGAATGAAAACTCTACCCTTAATTTTGGCACCGCTTTTTACGGCAATTTTTGTTGCGCACCGCTCAGCACATCCATCAATTGTGATAACAGGATTTTTCTTAATTAGCTCTGAATGAGGTCTAACATCAGCAACGAGAGGTGGA